>JAEEGL015445328.1_pt1 | contig 77519 bp, 89 predicted proteins | sample 9134231 | NCBI WGS metagenome assembly JAEEGL01 (sample SAMN16246548, study PRJNA631951) | gut metagenome | biome: gut microbiome; feature: rumen; material: fiber-attached | host: Bos | place: Iran: Karaj | collected 2018-10 | reverse complement strand
TTTGATTTGTTCATATGCAGCCATCTGTTTTGACTGCAAAGATACGAATTCAAATCGTCGCACCCTCAAAAATGCTTGTAAAAGACTGAATTTCAATTATTTCAAAGACCGATTAGTCCACTTTAACGGGACAGTAGTGATCTTTAAATGAATCAGCGACAGGTCAGCGTTGTAAACTCCTCGATAGTCAATCCCATTCACAATTTTGTGAGTGGGATTGATTTTTTCTCGTTTCCTTTTTGGAAGTTGCGGATTTTTTTCGTAAATTTGCCGTCGGAATCGTGGAGAAGAACTATTCAAACACTATCAATAACTTACGAAATAGAAATATGAGAAAAGAACTTTCAATATTGCTTTTTTCCTTCATGTTGCTATATCCTATAACTGCAATAGCACAAGATTACCGCGATGTGGTATTCATGAAGAATGGAAGTGTTATCAAGGGTTTTTATAAAGATTTCTATCCTGGCGATAGTCTGCGTATGGAAACCATCGACGGTGGGGTTTTCATTTGCGCCGTTAAGGATATAGAACGCATCGCTAAAGAGCGCACCAGCATTTATGTGACTAACATTCAGGATGAAGACCTTCTTCCTAAGCGTGCTTGGCGACCGGCGGGTGCAAAAGGTTACGTGGAGTATGGGCAGGACATCAATGGCAGCGACCAGAATTTGGTAGGCTATTCGTTGATAGTGGGCGCTGGCTATCAGTTTGGGCACCATGTCTATTTTGGCGGAGGCATTGCGATGACTCGCTATGAGTATGAGTCCAACAATCTCAAACTGGTTACCACCAATAACAGTCTTCCTCTCTTTGCCGAATTTCAGTATAACTTGTTGAGGACGCGTATTACGCCCATTCTCGGCTGCAGGGCCGGCTATACAGTCAAGGGGTTTAAGGGCTTTTACTTCAATCCCTCTGTCTCCGTCGATTTCGGTCTGACTCCTCGTTTGGGAGGTTATATCTTAGTAGGTTATTCATTACAAAATTATAATGATAATGATGTTTCAAGGAAAGCTGAAGGTTTGTCACTCCATATCGGGCTGCATTTCTAAACTGGCAGTCTTGACGGTGGCGCTGTTCTGCTCTGGAACAGCATGGGCTCAGGAGAGTGAACCATGGGTTCACCCCGACGGCTCTGTGACCTTTACTTTTCATTCACCAGGAACCAGGAAGGTCGTACTCAAGTTGTCTGATAAGAAATACAAGATGCATAAGCATGGAGATACTTTCTCCTTCCACACCGAGCCGCTGCCTTCAGAGATGTATACCTACCAATATGTTGTCAAAGGCAAGGCTGTGGACGACCCGAAAAACAGCCGTTTTGTCCGTGACGTCAACCAGCGTCTGAACTACTTTTTTGTCGAAGGCGACATTTCCGCCCATTATGTTGACAGGGACATACCCCACGGCAGGTTGTCAAAAGTGTGGTATCCCTCCACGCTGAACGGAATGTCGCAACGCCGCATGTTCATTTATACCCCAGCCGAATATGATGACTGCCCAGAAAAACATTACCCCGTGCTTTATCTGTTGCATGGCTCAGGAGGCGACGAAACCTCGTGGAGTGACTATGGACGGGCTTGTCAGATATTTGACCACTTGATTGCTTCCGACTCCATCAGTCCCCTGATAGTCGTCATGCCTAATGGAAATATCGAGCTCGACGCGGCACCTGGCGAGAGTCCCTATATGGACAAACAGCCATCAGCAAACAATGCCACCTCAATGATGGGCAAGTTTGAATCGCTCTTCATGAAGGAGATAGTGGGCTATACGGAAAAGCATTTCAGGGTCGTTGCCGACAAGGAACACCGTAGCATCGCCGGACTCTCCATGGGTGGACTCCACACGCTCTTTATCGCCCTGAACAATCCTGATGCGTTCGACTGCGTCGGGCTGTTCTCTGCCCAAACGACAAACATGCTCAACGAGCATCGCATGAATAAGGTAAAGCACTTCAATTACAATCTGCAACGCGCAAAGAACATCCTGGCCCTGATTGGCGACAATATGTCAAGCACCTTTTCATTGTCAGACAAGATGAGCTGCATAGATATCTATCAAGACCTTGAGAAGAAACTGGAACGACAGTTCGAACATGCACCACGACTTTATTATATAGCCATAGGCAAGGACGATTTCCTGATGAGGATGAACAACGAGTATCGCCGACAATTGGATGCCCGTGGTTACAAATACACCTATGAATTAACGGATGGCGCACACTCATGGGAGAACTGGCGGAAATATCTTGTTTCTTTCCTGCTGAAGATGCAAAAGCCAACCCAGAAGCAGAGCCTATTTTGACGCACCTGTGAGCCTTTTGAACTGAACAAGAACCAATCATTTATAAGACAAAACAATATCAACAACAAACAAAAGAAGCCAAACGGGTACACCAAATTCAGTGAATTTACTGACCAATTTAACTGAATTTGCTGACCAAATTAACTGAATTTGCATTGTAGTTCCATACCTCATAACTGGTGATGCCTATGAGCTGAGAGATTTAGACATAATAACTCGAAAGACAAAGTAGCTTGTAAGACATAATAACAGAATAACATTTTTCCGCAATTCCTTTGGGAGTTGCGGATTTTTTCGTATCTTTGCCGCTGTTGTTTACCAACTAATTGTCAAGATGGATATGATACAATTTGAAAGTAAGGAATGAAACAAGAACTGATAAAGAAATTGCTCGATGCGCTCAAAGAATATAAGTCATTGGGGACTGCTGATCAGATAGACTATAAAAAGTTCTATCTGTATTCACTGATTACCCATTCCACAGCCATTGAGGGTAGCACAGTTACAGAGATAGAGAACCAGTTGCTTTTCGATGAAGGCATCACCGCAAAGGGCCGTAGCCTACAAGAGCAAATGATGAATCTCGACCTAAAAGCGGCATACGAACATTCTATGCGATTGGCACATCAGCACGAAAATTTCTCTGTGGAAATACTCAAAAGCCTTTCTGCGCTTGTTATGAAGAACACAGGTTCATCATATAATACTGCCCAAGGCTCTTTCGATGCTTCAAAGGGTGACCTTCGTTTGGTAGGTGTAACTGCTGGCATTGGTGGGCGTTCATACATGAACTATCAAAAGGTGCCAACCAAGTTGGAAGAGTTCTGTAAGCAACTTAATCAACGAAGGAGTGAACTGACAAACCTTGATGACATTATTGCTAAATATCTTTTAAGTTTCGATGCCCACTATCAGTTGGTAACCATTCATCCTTGGGTAGATGGCAACGGGCGTATGTCTCGCCTCGTAATGCACCACCTTCAATACGAGTTCGGATTGGTACCTGTGAAAATCATAAAAGAGGATAAGGCCGAATATATTCAAGCTCTCGTTGATTCTCGTGAACAGGAATCGCTCGAGCCATTCCACGAGTTTATGATGGAAGAGCACATCCGAAACATCAACAAGGAGATAGAAGAATACAAGAAATCACAAGAAGATGACCCGATAAAAGCCACTCCTGACCCGATAAAGCCATTCTCTGACCCGATAAAAGAGCGATTATATCAAGCTATATTACGGGATGGAACTCTCAACTATGCTGAATACGCAGCTATCGTGGGTACATCAGAAGCAACAGTAAAACGTCGCCTCGGAGAGTTAAAAAAAGAGGGTGCCATCATTCGAGTTGGAAGCAATAAAACAGGACATTGGGAAGTTAATAAGAACTAAGACAGTAAGAATACGGATAGAAGTAAACAAGAATATAAAAATGAAGATATGATTTCATTCATTGATACGGAGGTGAACCCGCAGACGAAGAAAGTGGCGGATTATGGAGCAGTGAGGGAGGATGGTGCGAACTTATTACGTGGGACTCACTCGGGCAAAACGAAATCTGTATCTTGTTACGAATCCTCCTACCGAGTATTCTTTGATATCGATTGCATTGAATATGCGTGATGTCTGGCTTGATTTCTTCAAGGGACGCAAAGATATTGTGCTTCGCCTCAGGAGTGGTGATAGCCTGCAATACAAAGACGGATACCTGCTAAATGAACAGGAAACCAATGTGGCTGCTTTGTCTGCCTCTGGAAAAGACAAACTAAAGGCGTGGACAGATAAAGGTTACGAAGTGACAAACGCAAAGGTAAGCTATACATTGGCTTGGAAACCTCAAGACTCTAATCTGGAATATGCCGTTTGTTTGGCGAATATTGCCCTTACAAAAAGTGAAGGATTGAATAATAGTGAATCTAACGAGGATGAATAAACAAATAGAAGTCGTAGCAGCAATCATACACGATGACGAGGATCGCATCTTCGCCACGCAACGGGGATATGGCGAGTGGAAGGATTGGTGGGAGTTCCCTGGCGGAAAGATGGAGTCTGGGGAAACACCGGAGGAAGCACTCGTGAGGGAGATTCGCGAGGAACTGTCTACGGAGATCAGCGTAGATAAGTTTCTTTGTACGGTGGAGTATGATTACCCAAAGTTTCATCTCACCATGCATTGCTACCTGTGTTCGTTGGTGACGGAGGCGCTGCAACTGAATGAGCATGAGGCCGCCCGATGGCTCACGATGGATGAGTTGGACAGTGTGAAGTGGTTGCCTGCAGATGTGAAAGTGGTAGAAGCATTAGTACAAAAATAGTATTTATGAGATTATATACGATAGGGCATTCTAATCATACTTTAGACGAGTTCCTCCGCTTGTTGAACACACATTTCGTGAATTGTGTGGTCGATGTGAGGAGTGTAGCTGCGAGTAGCCATTATCCTCAGTTTAATCAAGAACCGCTCGGTTGGTTCCTACGGGAAAAGAACATTGATTACCAGTTCTTTGGAAGAGAGTTGGGGGCTCGTCGGATGGATTGCATCAATCAAGATGGGCTGGTGGACTTCGAAAGAGCGATATATACCACATTGTTTCAGAATGGTGTTAATAAGTTGATGAGATTGTTTGATACTAGAACGGTGACTTTGATGTGTTCAGAAGCGGAACCTCTGGAGTGTCATCGTTTTGCACTCGTGGCCCGGTATTTTCATGAGCATGGAGTGGAGGTGTTTCATATTCTGAAAGATGCATCGCTGGTTAGTCATAATTCGCTGGAGCGGAAAATGGTGGACACGTATCTTCATACGAAAAGACCCATGTTGGCTCAGATTGACGAGTTGTTTGGAACATATACTTCAGAGCAGCAGTTGCAGGATGCATATCGGCTGAAGAACAAGGAAATAGGTTTCCGTTTGAAACAAGATGACTTCATTGACTAAACGCTATGGATACTCACTTTATCTGTCTGGCAAATTCGTATAAACGTGGAGGACGATGTGTAGCAGGAGTTGAGGTTGACATCGATGCTAACGACCGTTGGACCGTAAAACGCAAGGCGGATAGGAACCCTATTTGGATACGACCAATCTCAAAAGAGACTGAATATGGGGAAATTCCAGAAGGTGAAGCATATAACATCCCCCTTATGTCTGTTGTTCGACTGACGGATGTGGTGGCATGTCCGAGTGAGTCGCATACCGAGGATGTGAACTACGGCAGCATGCACGCTATCGGGAAGGTGCCATCGTGTCATGAAGTGCTTCGAGAGTTGACGGATATTGTGCATACAACGCTTTTCTATTCAACTGAGTTCTCCATATCTATTGAGACATACGTTCAGGGAGATTACTCTTTGATGATGGTGCATCCTGAAGGATTTTCGTTTCGACTGGACCCGACAAAGAATCGGGCGAAATACTATATGATTTTCCGATACAATGGTTTGACCTACGATTTCTCAATCACAGATCCTGCTTTCTATCAATATATTAATCAGTATCCAGAAGCATTGAACAAACTTTCAGATGTATATCTTGCACTGTCTTTAGGATTGGAGTACGAACAGAGACATCACAAACTGATAGCTGCAGTTCTCATTCCGAAAACAGGTAATGCCATAAAGGATCCTTTTGTGATTCGTCGAGATATCTTACACGAAAAGGCTGTACGGCTGTTTTCGTCTTTGGAGCGTAGAAAGTGTAAACAATGTTTTATTGTTCCAAGCCAACAAGGGTTTGCTGCATGTCTGAAAATGAAGAATGGGCAGGAGGAATTTATGTCTATAGACGATGATTGTCAGGTTGAGGCTTGGCAGAAGGTTAATCTCAGAAAGGCACAGGTGGTGATATATGAGGATGCTGATGGCAACGAAGTAAAACGGATGAGGATACCAGACACAACAATGTGTTTCTCATTCTCTGAACTGTTTTCGGATTTGTTGAAATTGTTCCGTACCGGAAGAACTTGCAGATGATGATGCATATCAAGCAATAGTCTGGGGAATAAAACGTTATAAGAACATATGGCACAGGCGACGGATAAAGGACAAGGGAAGTGGCGGCCGGCAGACCTCATGAGGCACCACCGTGAAAACGGATGGGACTACAAGGGGCGTGCCATCTATCATTTTACACTGCCTGTAGAGGAGCGCTATCCGCTGTTTGGAATGTTGGAGGGTGAGAGTGCGGAGACGGCTTTCGTGAGACTTAATCCCTTTGGGCGTCGTGTGTGCCAGATGTTGTGCGGGCTGGCGCAGTTTTATGCAGGGAAGGGGTTCGCCCTGAAGGTGCTGACACAGAAGGTGATGCCCGACCATGTGCATCTGGTGATACAGGTGCTGGAGCCGCTGCCGCAGAGCATTGGGGCGGTAGTGCGCGGGTTCAAGAGCGGGTGCACGAAGATGTATAAGGAAATGTATGGCAGCGGCGAAAACGCCGCTGGAGTGCATGGAGGATACGAACAACAAAGACGCGAAGCAAGGGCAAACGCCTCTGGAGTGCACGGAGGATACGAACAACAAAGACGCGACGCAAGGGCAAAAGGTGCTGGAGTGCATGGAGAAAGCGAGGACGTTCCCGTGCAGTTTGCTCGCATTTTTGCGGGCAGGGGTAGCATCTGGCAACAGGACGCGGCATATTATCATGAACGCATACTCCATGCGTCTGGGCAGTTGCGACGGATGATTGACTATGTAAAGGACAACCCTCGGCGGCTTTGGCTAAAGAGCCATAACCCTGAGCTTTTCAAGTTGCATAGGCAAACGGAGGCGGCAGGACTGTCGTTTACTTCGATGGGTAACCATTTTCTCTTGAACTGGCCCGATAGGCAGGTAGTGGAGATGTCGCGAAGCGCTACCAACGAAGAGGTGCAGGAACGGCTACGGAAGGGGCTCGCGGCGGCGCACAACGGGACGGTCACTTATACGGCTGCCATCAGCAAAGGTGAGAAACTCATTGCCCGCACCTTGCGTGAGCAGGGCTATCCGCTGGTGGTGCTGCTTAACGACGGTTTTCCCAAGGAAGGTTCGCCGCACGAAAGTTATTACAAACCGGGTGGAGTGTATTTCGAGGCGTGTTCGAAAGGACAGTTGTTGCTGTTGGAACCTACTGAGAAGACGTTCATCGATGCTGGCATCCAAGCGGCTGTAGAAGCGACGTTGCGCCACAAAGCAGAGGCACGGCATTACACATATAACCCCATCGCTATGACATCGCAGCGCTACCGCTTTGTGGCGCTTAACGAAATGGCCAAGCGGTTGGTTGATAATTTGGATTAGATGTCTATGGATATACTCTCAGCACAATAAAGACACTCCAATGGCGACAGAAAAGACTTTATGACAATAAACATATGCATCAGCATATTCAATCAAAAAGTTTCTTCCATATCCACAATACCGTAACCGCACCGATAACACAGAACACGAAATTGGTGAGATAGCCTTTCCCCATCAGTTCAATGTTTAAAAGGTGGCTGATGAACGTGCCGACATAGCTGCCGATGATACCAATAATCAGGTTCATGCAACAGCCTTTACCTTCGCCGCTCATAATACGGTTGGCAATATAGCCCACCAAGATGCCTGTCAATATAGGCCATGCCGTAAAATCTGCAATGTGTTCTAACATACCCACTCTAATTTTTCCTTTTCTATTCCAATCTCAAAATATCACAAAACATATTAAATCTGCGTGTAAAGGTACGAAAAAACGAAGTATATTTCGTAACTTTGTGCCCAACTATTACGATATTTTAATAATTTCAATGTGACAGTAATTGAATAATGAAATAAAAAAACTCGCTGTATTCTGTATGCTTTTCATGCCTTTGGCTGCATGGGCGCAAAAGCAGTATTACCTGCCTACGGCAACCCCCTCTGACGAGGAAAAGGACAAGCCGATGATTGAGGTCTATCTACCCCAACAGCCTAATGGTTGTGCCGTCGTGCTCTGTCCTGGCGGTGCCATGCGATGGCTGTCGTGGGAGAGCGACGTGGTGAAGATGGCCTCGTTTCTGAACGAGCACGGCATTGCCGCCATCGGACTGCGCTATCACCTCAATAGGGCTCCGATGCCTCAGGGTATGAAGATGCCGCCGATGGTGGACGTAACGCATCCTGAAGCTTTCCCACAGGCTGATGCCAATCCGATGCACACAGCGAGTGGCGACTCCATCATCCAACTCGCTGCACAAGATGCGAAGGCTGCCATCCGTATGGTGAGAGAACACGCCGACGAATGGCACATCAGCAAAGATAAGATCGGCTTCCTCGGCTTCTCGGCTGGTGGCGGCGTGGCCATCGCAGCAACGATGTCTGCCGACAGCATAGAGCGTCCTGACTTCTTCTGCACTAACTTCGGTCCCTCGCTGATGCCCGTCACTGTCCCGCAGGATGCACCTCCCTTGCTCATCATGACTCGTGCCGACCATCCCAATGTGGCTGCTGGTCTCGTGGCCCTATTTATGGAATGGAAGAAGGCTGGAGCCAATGCCGAACTACACATGTATGGTGACGGCAAAGGCCCATACGAACTGATGCCACAAACGGGTGAAACAACCACTGAGACGTGGAGCAGTCAGATGATCCATTGGCTAAAGGCTAAGGGGTTGATTCATTAATAAGAAATAATATGGTGCATTATATTTACAATCCGCAAAACGAAATGTTCGCATGCTTTCAAACGAAGCGTTCAGTCCTACAAAACGAAATGTCCTCTCAGTTGCCGCAAAAATATCTCTTTTCAAGTTTAACATAAAAGCCCCGAAAAATTAACGTTTTCGGGGCTTCTTTTTGATATATTTTTTTGTAATTTTGCAGCATGAAGATAGATGTAAGTAAGGAAGAATATGATGCAATCTGCTTTGCAAAAGATCTTGTAGAGAACGACTATTCAGTAGAAGGGAACTGCCACTTTATCCGTTTGTTGGATTTGGTCTCTAAATGTGAAATCGAATTAGCAAGAGAGCAGATGCGTGAAAGCCTTTGGGAAGAAGCGAAAAGGCTCAATCCTGACAGAAAGCCACGCGAAATTAAAAAACTTGTCAATAGCGCGATGAAGTTATTGGGTCCCTAAGTCCCTGCTATGTGCGCTTATCGAAGGTGGCATATTGCTCTACTTGCGGTACTCTGCGTTGAAAGCCGCTTGCAATGCTATTTAAACAGCGTTCCAACGTTCTTAACATGGCAGGTAGTATGTGCTGCTCGTAGAAGTCTCGTGGGCGCAGGTTGTAGTCTATCTTCACTATCTCCTGCTCGCAGATGTCGCCTGTGTCGTAGCCATTATCAGCCCAGAACCATGTAGCGGCCGTTATCGGCTCATGTCTCTTGTATGCCCATTTGATGGATGAGGCTCCGCGTCCGTATGGCAACGGCGAAGGGTGGAATATGAGCGTACCGAAAAGCGGCTCCCTCAGTTCGTCTTCAGGAACTTTCTCCGTAAGCAACGGTGCAACGGCCAAATGGTAGTCGTGGTTGCCCTCGCTGCACAACTGGTGGCCGTGCCCCAGTATCAGCGAACGTGCGGCCTGATATGCAGCCGTATCCCTATTTCCCAATATCCTGATAACCATTTTCACCAATATACTTAAATGCCTGTACTGCCCGGAAGTGGCCACCGTAGCCGATGGCTGCCGCATCCTTGTTCCCCTTACGCTCAGCGGAACGCTTCATGGACGCTGCACTGCGCCCTTTGTTATCACCATAGAGGTGTGCGCCCGTCTGGATCCATTTCTTAGAGTGCCTGAGTGCTCCGCATAACTGAGGGTGTGATGTGTGGAAGAACACGGGCAATTTATAGCCACAGCGGCCCCTGCCCTGTAAGTGGTACTCACAGACAGCATTCAGGAACCGTGTGCCGACACCAATACCCTGCCACTCCGGCATGACAACCAAGCGTGTGGCCCTGTATGCGTTTGCAGTGAAAAGTGGAGCCACGCACAGGTGGCACACCGGCTCACCGTCGATAAAGCCCACAAAGCACTCAGCAGCTACAGGCATAGCCAGATCTAAATAGTAATGCTGCTTAAACAGTCTTGGGAACACAGTTCCCCTGACTTTATAAATTTGAAGTTCGAGCTCCGGACGCTGCCGAAGACAGTCACGCTCGTAGAAGCGCGCCTCCGCAGTGTCATAGACCCAATCGGGCTGTAGCCATTCAATAATGTCGTAGTGGCAGGAAAGCAACACAATCTGCCCCTTTCCGCGTCGCCACGTTTTAGCGAATGCAGCGGCTCCTACCTTGGCAATCTGACGGTCGATAACAGACGTGAACTCATCCACAACGGCATGTTCCGGACGCTCACAGGCCAGGCGTGCCAGTCCCGCCCTGAATTTCTCGCCATTGCTGAGCACATTGAACGGACGCAGCCACGCAGGAACGTCGCCAAGGCCTACGGCAGACAGCATACCTGTAACGATATTGAAGTCACCCTCAGAATCGATGCAGTCCACGATGGGCTTATTACTATCCCATCCTGAATAAAGGTCATAAATCGGCTCACCCTCAAAGATGCGGTTTCCGATGCTCGTTTTACCGCTACCAGACGGGCCGACAATGAGGCCGATTTGCCACTCCTTGCCCTCGATGGGCAGTTCTACGGTCTTTCCCCAGTCACAACCCTTTTCAGCGTTGAAAAGGCTCTTAACACGTGCAGCGCGATAGCTGTTGAAGTCGCTGCAATGATGACTCACTTCTATCTTCATACGTTTACGACTTTAAGGGTTAGACCTTCACTGTGAAGACGGTCATAGACTGCCTTCTGTTCTTTTTCCTCGGTGCAGATAACTATCACACCGAATTGTGGTTTATAGGTGTACTTTCCCATGACTTGATATTTTTGATAACCAGTGCAAAGGTAGTCAGGGAAAGCGAGAATAAAGAAGAAAAAAGGGCAATCACACTGCACCGCTCGTGCAGTCGGTTTCCAGATGCTTGATGATACTGTAGATTTTCCGTTCGCTGACGCTGTACCTTTCGGACAGCACCGACACGATATAGGTTACCTTATCGCCCTCCCTGCGCATTTGCACATAGTCGCGATAAAGTTCCAGATATCGGCAATCGTCTGGCCTGAAACCAAGCGAAATAAGCCTTTTTAACAGCTCCCGATTAAAATTTAGTATCTCAAACAGTGTCATTTCAAAAAATAGTTGTACCTTTGCACCATCTCACCTACTTAGTGGCACAAAAAAAACGTATCACCGAGACGAAGGGCTTACGCCCCCGGTCTTGCGGTGATACGCATTTTGTGTTAAAAGTAGGTGAGATGACTATTAACATGGGCCGGGGGCTTTTTCTATTCCAGCCCCCTTGAGTCAGCAGCGATGGCGCAGGATGTTGTAGAGCTCGGTCTTGACAAGCCCGGCTATCTTCATAGCAAATGGTGTCATTGGGTGGACGTAGTAACCATCACCAGCATAGAGGTCCTTGCTGTTGGCACCAATGTTGAAATATGGATTGGGGCCAACCAGTGCGCCTTTGTCGATGACAGGACAGCCCATGGCCTCGGCTACAGAGCGTATGGTGCTACTGATCGGGGCCAACAGGTCATTTACTGCCTTGGCATTGGCAGCACTTGCCCCTCCTGCCCTTAACGGCAGACCAAAGACAATGACGGCATTGCTGCACCGACGCTGTATGAACTCAGCATAGAGTCTTACAGCTCCAGCAATAGTGCACACATCGGCGTCAAATGGGTCGGCAGTAATTTTGTCCTCAAATGAAACGCTCCAGTCTGTAGCAACACTGACACTCCCCAGATTGTTATCATTGCGATCATTGAAACCAGCGTCGATAAAGAAAAGGTTCTTTTCATCTACGTTAACGTCGGGCCAGCATCTGTCGCGCAGCAAAGTCCACACGCTTCGGAATGTTGCGCTGCTCGACGGGGCGTCATCGGCATCTGGAGCCAGCGTCCAGCCGCCCTGAGCGTAGCGCCGACAGTTTCTGAACGCGGTTTCTCGTTCAAACTTGCCGTACCATGCTCCGGCTGTGATGCTGTCACCCAGCACGAAGACATTCCAGTCTTTGACGGTACCAAATACATCGTCAACCATACGGGTAAGAACATTCATTTTATTATAATCCTTGTCACGCTCGTAGACGGCAATAAGCTCTGTGTCAGGCATGTCACAGTTTTTGATGTTGAGAATAGCGACGACGGCGGTTGCAGGAACGGTGAACATAGATGCGCCGTAATCAACACTGAGAGCCAATCCGTTAGAATTCTCATACACGATGCTGTCTACAGCAGTAAGGAGGTCGCTATACCTTATATTATATATCCTTCCCGCCACAACGCTGACCGTAATGTACGACATAGTGGCGTCATCGTCTATCTGTCCACGAACGGCGTAGTCCGTCAGCACCTTCTTGCCCGCAACGATGCTTGCTGACGTCACAAGATTTCTTTTAACGCTGACCTGTCCGGACAGGCGGGAAAAGGTGTTCGCATCACCATCTCCCAGAATTTCCTCGAGATTGCGGCCGTCACGGGTCTTTACAGCTTCCGCGACAGTTTGTGGAAACTGAAGACGGCCAGCTTCGTTCATCTGTATAATATCTCCTGTCATGACTTAGTCAAAGTTAGTGAATAACAAGTCTCCAGTAGTTCCCGCATTGTACGGGTTGCCGTCCTGGCCAACCTGAATGTCAACAATTGGCGTCTCCACCTCCATCGCTTCATCGACGGTAGAGTATTCTGTTGAGGAAAGGACAATAGCCAACCGCCTTATTTTTATATCTTGGTCAACACCTGGCACAATAGTATTGTTTGTCACAGCACTTTGTAATGCTTGATTAGTAATATATGATGACAATAAGCTGCTGTCCTCAATTCCTATGCCAATAAAATCATTCTGAGCTGACAAAGTACCACTGGCCACAGAACCTTGATCCGCTGTACCATCGAAGAAATATCGAATATAATTCACTCCATTAAATGATACTTGGATTTTGCTTCCTCCAGTACTCTGACTTGACCTTAGCTTTTTTGCTTGAATCTTGACATCCCATGACTTGTAAGGATTGCCGGAACTATAACAAACAAGCATCATACCTCCTCCGTTTTCAAGAATTATCTGATCATTGTTATATCTGCCAGAGTAGACAGCATCCTTCAACTGCAGGTGCAGATATATCTTCTTTCCAGACAACTGGCTTGCCGGCAATGGCACTTTCCCGACATTCCCCTTCAAATTCCAGTAGTCCTTAGGCTCGACGTACGTCAGTGTCACCTGCTTCGTGGCCACAATGGAGGAATTGGCCGTCGACGTAGCCGTGACTGTCACCTGCGAGGCATTGGCGCCAGACAGGATAGTCAGCAGGCCGGTATTGTCGATAGTGGCCTTGGTGTTGTCGCTGACGCTCCACGTCACACCTGTCTGGGTGGTATCGTTGGGTGTCAGCACGGCGGCATACTGCTGGCTGGCCCCTGACACTTCAGACGGTCCGCTGATGGCGATGCCTGTCAGTGCCACCTCTGCCGAATACGTCACGGTGACGGTCTTCTGGGCAGTGACGGTCTGGTCGTAGATGCTTGTGGCCCTGATGGTCACCGCCGCTGCATTGGCACCTTGCAGGACGGTCAGGACACCGTCGTTGCTAATCGTTGCATACTCACCACCAGTGACAACGCTCCACGTCACGCCACGCTGGTTCGTCGTCGCAGGGAGATATGCGGCAGTGTACTGTGTACGCATGCCGGTAAATGTTGCATCACCGCTGATGGTGATGGCCGTGACGTCCTCATCCGCAAGGAACGTCACCTGTCCCAGATTCTTCGCTGAGAAGTCAGCACCGGGAATAATAACTGCTATTCCACTCATATCCTTATACTATTTAAATGGTTTTCTAATCCTGTTTTCACGCGTAGTCTATCTGCTTGACCACCTCATAACTGCTGCCGCCGCCGAAACCTGCGCTTCCGGCAGCAGTGTTATAGGCTCCTATGTGGCCGGCTTCATCAACGAGGAAGAATCCGTCTTCAGCAACTTCACGAAGGTTGCCCTCAAGGAGACTGACACCGCCACCACTGCCACCTATTCCGGGAATGGCACGGATAAGCCCCTGCAGGTGCGCACTCAAGAGTGCAACATCCAGTCCGTTACCGTCGACACAGAAGGCCACATTCCCGTTCTCATCGGTCAGGGTAAAGCCCTGTTCGTCGGTCTCACTGAGATTAGCCGTCTTGTGCTTCAGTCCGAGAATCTCGGCATGGTCTCTCATGCCCAGACTGGCATCGTAGGCCGTACCGGCCACGGAACCGATGAGCAGACCAAGTTTCGGTATGGCCCTGATGAGTGCCTGAAAGTGTGCGCTGAGCTGTGCCGCGTCCAGGCCGGCATTATCGTATTTCATGCCGATGTTCCCGTCCGGGTCTGTCACACAGAACACGCCATCACCCTCTATCCGCGCCATAACGTCCTGGCCGTCCTCCGTCTGCCAGGCGTTCAGCAGCTCCAGCTCCGCCAGCCTGCGGTTAACAGTGGCCAGTGCACTGTTCAGGTCTTCCGCCGACTGTGCGTTGGCTGAAATGGATCGCAAGATGCCTGCAATCCTGTTGACAAGTGCCGTCAGTTCGTCAGCATTGTTGTTGACGACCGCCTTCAGCTCGTTGGCATTATTACTGCTCCATATATTGCCCGCGACCTTGTTGGGATATTGTACTTTCTGTACTGCCATAGCTATCTTATTAATTCAAAATCTAAAACATACGGGAAAGCGTTGACTTCAACCATCGGGAAATCCAGCACGTAGTCAAAACCCAGATGAGAGAAGGTGTCTTCCAGGATGCCTGCGTTCCTGATGCTGTTCAGGACGTTGGGCAATTCGTTGGTACTGAGTGCCGGACGGCTGCTGGTCAGCATCCTCATGCTGAGCCTGACAACCCCGTTAGGACAGACCTGCTTCCCCTCGAGAATACAACTCGTGTTACTGTTCATGGAGCAGCCTCGTTACCTCACGTCTCAATGCAGCAGTATAGTTGCACTGTTCCATCACCCGTAGGATGTACTGGGCATACTTCTCCGGAACCTCGACTTCGCCCTTGGAAAAGTATATCTCCTTGGCCAGCTCCTCAAAGCCGATGTCGCAGATGACCGAGCCATTGAACATCATGTCATTACCAAGGCTCCCTGCAATGTTATACACTCTCTTGGCACCGTTAAACGACACCTGTACCGTCAGTTTCGTAAAATCAATTTTCGTCATATCTGTCTGTATTATGGTTTTACCTTAATATTGTCACTACCGTCTCTGTACAGCTCGCCGCTGACTACGTCGTTGAAGCCACCCCAAAGAGCCGTCACACGCAAGATACCCCCATTGTCAATCCTGACACTCATGTATTTTGTAGAACCTCCATTCATCATGTGTATCAGACCGGCCGACGGAACACATTCAAGATAGGTATTGTTGTCGTGGACTACTCTCATAGAGCCATCGCCATACTCAGAGTTGCCAAGTTTCAGCCTTGCTCCCTGCACACTGCTGCCTTGCTGGTTATAGATTGCATACGGTGACAGCGAAAACACTTCACTGCCGTTATGGAAGCCACAAATCGAAGGTCCGGCAGGATCCAGGCGGATATAGTCCGTATTGTTGCCCGCTGTGCCTATGTCAAGAAAGGAACCAGTCCCGACCCTGCCGCTGAACTCACCGTTGACGGCCTTCAAGTTATTCATGGTGACGTTGCCGTTGGCATCGACATAGAACTTCGACTGCGTTGCCGGGTCATAGTCGCTGCCGGAACCGCCGGGGATGACGTCACGCCCGCACCATGTAATCTTTTCGGCATTCAGGTTAATGGTGGGAGCGTTCAGGTTGATGCTCGTAGCTCCGCTGAAGTTGAGAACCTTACCGGACACATCCACATTGTCTGCACTGATCTTTGCCCCTGTGATATAAGCATCACCGTCTGCCGTCTTAGTTACAAATGTACCAATTTGGGCAAATGAGAAACTGCCGTCCTGGTCCGTGAAACCGGAGAATATACCGGCCATGTCCTGCTGGGTGACAAAGCCTGAGCCGGTCAGCGTGCCGTTCTCGCTGCCGAACACAAGCAGGCGCACCACCTTTCCCAGGTTCTGGATGACCCCTGTGGTGCTTTCCTTCAGCACCTCCCAGGCGTCACCGTTGAACATCAGGATCTCAGCACCGCCCTTGACGGCCTCCGCAGCCTGTGTGTGAAGCGGATCGTTGAATGACAGTCCGATGCAGCAGCAATCGTATTCAACCGCCGAAGAGGACATCATGTTATACACATGGATGGTATGCTGCCCGAGCAGGGCATACACCGTCCTCATGGCCAGCGTCAGGTGATCCGTATCCTGTGACGTGGGGGCAAAATAGATATCCGACGTACCGTTGGTACCCGCTGAGCCAAGATGTATGTCAAAACTGCTGTCGGCAGAAAGACCGTCGATGACCGACTCGCCGTATTCCTGGTACACCAGTTCCAGAAGAGCACCGATGGCACTTCGTGGGTCCCTGACGGTATTGGAGAAGTTTATCCAGTCGCCGTCACTCTCCTGACCGGCCGTCAGACAGGTGTGGATGCAATACATGATGGTCCCGTTGTTGCTGTTGGCACTGTTGAGCTTCATCCACAAGTCACCTTCATAGTACGGTGCCGACGGGCGGCTGACGCTGACGAAAAAGCTGCTCCTGGCAACGCTGATGGCCGTATTGAGGGCAGAGCGGGTCTCGAAGTACGTTTCCCACCGCAGGCTGAACGTGGCACCATTGAAACCGGTCGAGGCATCCTCGTTGCGGTCGATATAGAGGTCCGAAGAACCTTGGCTCACAGGCTCGGCACTAAGCAACAGGGGAGTTTCGGTGCCGTTCCATATAATTGCTCCCGACGGGTCATGCAGATACTGGCCAAGGGCGTTGAAGGCCACCGTATAGTCGTTCAGTGCCGTACCATAGGTGTTGGCCAAATGGGCCTTCTCAGCACGTGCCGTCATGTCGGCATACTCTTCGACAACCGACAGCCACTCCCTCAGGACGGCTCTCTTCTCCTGTGGCGTGAGCACGCCGTCATCAGCCATGTATCTCAATCCTTGCAGGGCTTCGTCACCGATTGACTTGATGGCATCGTTGACAGCCCGGACCAGGATGGCCAGCGTAGAGTAGCACAGGTTCCATGCGGCCCTGTAGGCACCGGGATCCGGAATGGTCTCGGTAACGTCAAGCCGTGTCAGCCAGAGGGGCGTGCTGTCCTCGATATTGCCGCTTTGTACTAGTTCTCCCGAGTGCTCGCTTTCGCCACTGACCGGCGTACCATCGGATACGGCAGAACCACCGCTACGGGTCAGGCCTGAAATAACGGGGTCTACTATCTGGTCAGTGTATGCCCTGCCGCCATTGAGAATCTGGAAGAGGGCCAGAACGGCATTGTAGAAATTGTTCCATACAGTATTCTCAACACCGTATTCTACACGTTTGGAACGGTATTGTACCAAGCTGCTCATCAGGTCACGCCAGTCTATCAGGACCGAGGCCTTCTCGGCACCGGCCGACAGCTTGCCGTCACTGGCCACGTCACGAATCTTCTCGAGGGCAGCCAGGGTGTCGGCATCAGTGACTTCTTTCCAATAGTACTGGAGCAGCTCCTCATCATACTCCCAGCGCCACACCCTGCCGCCATCAGTACCGGGATTGCGAAGGGTATTGGTAAACAGGTCCTGTACATGATCGGCCTTGTCAGTTTCAGTGTCCCAGTCGCAGGCCGGATAGTTCGGCTCCGCATCAGGATCGTCCTCGTTGGGAAGCGGTGTGTAGTCACCGAAGAAGATGTCAAACTTACGGTCACTCTGGTTCTTGACTTCCTCAAAGGTGCTGTCCAGCTCGGCTATGGTGTTGCCTTGCTCTGTAATGTCATCATAGACGGTCTTCAGTGCAGGAATACCGACGATGTTGTACAGCGTACGGAACTGGTCGATACCCATGGGGGCGGTGTTACGGCTGTACTCCTGGCCCTCTCCAACATATCCGCCGCCGCTGACGCTCACCTGCTCCAGCTTGTCCACCATGCTCTCAATCAGACCCTTCGGACGGAACGTACCGAACTGGACGGACTGCGCTCCTGTAATCAGGTCCTTCGTGACACTGGTGACAATGTAGTCGCCGGCAGAGTCGCCAAGACTGCTGCCGGAACGCACCGCATTCCTCGCACTCCTGCGGGGCTCGCCGACGCTGGGAACCTCCGCACCTTCTGTCAGGAAGTCCGGATAGGTGGTCTCTGATTCGAGACTCGGGGCAACATGCGCCGCTGCCATATAGATACCGGCCATCTGCTGCGCCGCCTCTAACAGCTGCTGCTGCGCAAGTGCCTTGTAGCGGTCATCCAAGGCCACGCCGGTCAGCATCACCTTGTCGCCTACTGCCGGACAAAGGCCGCCGGGCAGGCTGGGCAGCAGGGTGTCGCCGTCAGCCTGCATGATGATGCGGAACATGCCGGCCGTTGCCGTGAAGCCGTCCGGCTCGACGTCATCCTCCATGTGCTCGTTCGTCTCGTGGTCGAAATAGGCCAGGTCGAACTCACGGCCGGTCAGCACACCGCTCTGGAACAGAATGCCCAACGGCTTTCCCTGAATGACCTGGTTTGTGCTGAAACCATACTCGCTGCCGTCGGTAAGGGAAAGGGTGATGTACCATTTCGCATACTTCTTATACACAGGCAGGTCATTCTCATAATGGTCTACGACGTGCTTACCCTTTTCGTCCAGGACATAACAGGTACGGGCCGCAGCCGACGCTATCTGAAGCTCCATCTTCGGGTAGATGTCATCGAAGATCAGCAGCTTCGTCATGTGTCCCTCGGCAGGCGTACCGGCAGGATACACGCTGTGCGGATAGCCGGCAGGAAGTCTCAGCCTCTGAGTGACTGCTGCGTAGAAGCCCTCGTCGCTCAGGGTGGTCTTGCCCATGTTACGGGTGCCGCCCAGCACGACAAACCTGTCGAAGTATTCCTCTGCGGCCAGCACGTCGTGCTTGCCTATCTGTATGGTACCGTCAATGATGACCATGTTGGTACCAAGGGCAGAGGCTATCTTCTGTGCCGCCGACTTCACATTGTCGCCGTCAAAGCTCACGGTAATGCCGATACCGGCCAGCTCGGGGGCTATCTCTACAGGGGCAAACCGCGACAGCTCCTCGATGATGATGCTGGCGGGACCGACAACGCTGAACGTATATAGCTCAATCTCTTCACCGTCGGCAGTATGGCCCACCTTGAAGAAGAGTATGCCGGTCAGCCTGGAGTCAGTACTGATGTACGACGGCGACCAGGTATAGCTGCCGTCACTGTTCGGCGTCGGCACATAGTCCTTTTCCAAAAAGTACTCACCGAAGTCCTCTATGCTGATAATGTCACCGGCCGCGAGACCGCCGCCGTTAGAAGACTTCCACGACAGCTGTAGCTTGCCGGTGCCGTCGATGTTCTTTTCAGCGGAACCGGAGTCAAGAATGGTCTCACCCGTCAGGAAGTCAACCAGACCCAAGGACGATATGCCTGCTTCTTCTAATGTCATGATCTCTATATTTGGATGATATGCGGGTTACGGGCGTCACGGATGTCAGGATGAGGCTCGGAGACAGTCAGCGTGTATTTCGCCAGGTGCATCCGGAACTCACGGAAGTTCTTGCAGTCCTCGTATCTGAAATGGAAGTACTGGTTGCACTTCTGATGTCGTACCTGCAGGTACCCGTACTTCAGTACCTCTTCCCAGAACAGGTCATAGCGACGCATGAACTCCTGTTCGTCAGGCGCGCTGAAATGAACGTTCAGCGACAGCATGCGCTCATTGTATCTGCCTATCGACTCCTCCCAGTAGGCCACGCCGTGCCTCGTGGCAACATTAGAACCCGTAGGCTGCTTCATAGGGGCATAGGCCATCAACTCGCCACGTCCGCCTGCACTTACCGACAGGCCATAGCGCTCCCAGGCGTCAACCCAGCCGTCATGGAAGGCGTCATCAGTAAGCCAGTCAGGCACCCCGGCAGCGCCGGGAATGAGGATGCCCGTCATGTCAACTCCTGCCCTGTTGGCCAGGCGCGTACCTTTCGACCTTACGAAAAACTCTCCTTTAGGCATATTCTAATCGTGTTTATAGCTTGTTTAAATACGAATTCATCGCGTCCAGCTTCTCGCTGATGCCGGAAACCAGCTTCTTTGTGGCCAGCAGGTACTCGTTGGTGGTACCAAGACGGTTGAAGATCTCCTCACCGTAGTTCGTGTCAGAACTGGTGATGCCTTTAGAGGCCTGCACCGTTTCCAGGATCTTCTGCTGTATCTCCTTCTGCTGGGCAAGCAGCAGCTCCTGACCCGTGGCAATGCCAAGGAACAACTCAAACTGGTCGTAGGTGGCCTTGTCGGCCATGTTCATAGTGGCTTCCTGGTCATCAGGGTTGTACGTACCCATCAGCTTCATCCATTCCTCCGCCTCCAGCTCCTTGTCGGACACAAAGCCCTGCATGACCTTCACGAGCTCGCGCAACTGCCTGGCACGCTCTTCGGCGCTCAGCGTCGGGTCACCCATGATTTCCTTGAGGCTCTCCTTGTATTCCTCTATCTTCTCCTTGAAGGCATCGCCCATCACGAATTCCTTGATAAGTTCATCCGTCAGCTTCTTGCCGAAGTCCTTGGCCCAATCCTCGGCATCCTTCTCGATGTCGGTCAGTACCGACAGGAACTGGTCCTCGAGGTCGTCAAACGGATTGTTGTCGCTGGCTGACAGCTCCACGCCCAGGGCGTCGTATATCTGCCTGACGGCCTCCTGTAGTTCCGGATAGGCGTTCTTGATGGCATCCAGGGCTGCCCTGACACTGCCGTCGGCCACGACGTCCTGCCATGTGGCACCGTCCTGACCCATCACGGCATTGATGGCATCCTGAAGGTTGTCCAACAGCGGCTGCATCATCGTAGGGGCTATCATGTTCGAAATGATGTGCCGGACCATCGTCTTGCCGACATCCTGAGCCCAGTCGTCTGCCGTCTTTTCCATATCCTCAAGAGAGGAAATCCAGCTGTCGGTCATATCCTTGAAGGTGGTGTCCTCGACGGTTTCCTTCAAACGGTCACGCAAGCCCGCTGCGGCCTCGGCCATAGCCTCCTGCTGTGCAACAAGCTCGTCAATGAGGGCCTGCAAGAGTGCTTCGTCACCGGCCTCCAAAGCCTCGGAATAGCGCCTGTTCCAGTCCTTCGCGTAGGCGTCGAAGTTCTCGAAGTCCTGACCGTTCACCGTCATCTTGACATCGAAAACCTGCTTCTCCATCAGGTCCTGGACCAGCAGGCGGCTCATCTCCTTCCTGAAGTCCTCGGCATCACCCTCCATATCCATGAGGGTGTCGAGGAACTTCGAGCGCAGGTCGTCGAAGTGATCCGCAGCTTCTTCCACGTCAACAGCCTGGATAATGCTTAAATCCCTGAACTGCTCGATTTGGCTCTGGGCATCGTCTACATACCCGTCGTATTTCGCTTTAAGCTCATCAAGGCGCCTCTGGTATTCATCCTTACCTATTCTCTCCTCAGTATAGTCATTGTTAAGGTCGTAAAGACTCTGGTACCATCCCGCCAACTCATCCTGGAACTGGTTCGCAATGAAGTTGTTGATGACCATACGGTTCACCATCTTCTGCCAGTTCTCCGCAATGTCATCCATCACGTCCTCAGAACCGTCGGCAAGTTCATAGAGAGAATCCAAGAAGTCATCAAACACCTTGTCAGAAGTCGTCGTAGTCAGCTGCTCCATGGCCTGCTTCTCGGCCGCCTCGATGGAGTCCTGGACGTCAATGAGCTTCTGAATCCATTCCTCAAGCTTACCGCCGTTGTAACCCAGCTCCGTCGAAATGGTACGCCAAAGCTCAGGATCGTTCTGCTGGATTTCGCGGAACATCTTGGCCAAAGCCTGAGGGTCATTCCTTAACAACTCCTGCCATGTGAATTTACCCTGGCTGTCTTCCCATGCGTTCACGCCATACTGCTTGCCATAGCCGTTTATCTGTTCTAACACGCTCTGAGCCTTGTTCACATGCCAGTAGTCGGAATGCCCTCCGCCGTAGCTGTCGGTGAGGACGGAGTCAATACCCTGTATGATCGACTCCATCTGCTTCTTGCTTTGCTCTTCTATCTTCTCCTTGTTTTGCAGAGCCATGATGCCATAGCTCTTTTCAAGCTCTTCCGTCCAGTGTTCGATAGCTGCGGTGGCAGCCTCCATACCTGTTGTCAGCTCTTCGCGCCTCTTTTCCTCCTCTTGATGTCTTTCCCTCGTATTGACGTCACCAAGGCCAAAGGCGTGCGTCGTAACATTGAGGAAGGTCGACTCTATAACCCTCGACAGCAGCTCATATATTTTGTTGATAAGCATGACGTTGCCAGGGGAACCCTTCTCTAAATCAACAGTGAGAGAGTCCATCAAGGAACCGATGACGTTAATAATCTTGTCGAATAACTGTTCTATGTAATTCGTCGTGTCTATGCCGCTGCTGCCGAGAGCATCAATGATTGACAAAATAGCACCAATGAGGCCTCCTGCTTTCCCTAAGCCGGAAAGTCCCTCAGTAGCCTTGCCTCCGAGGGCCTGCACGAGTTTGACGATGCCGTTCACGAACCCATGAAGTGTGCCATTGGTAATTTCGCCTAAGGCATCTTTGAAACCGTCAAGGGCCTGTTGCGCCTGGGTAGTACTTCGCGTCAGATTGCCTTGAGCGAGTTGGACATTAGTTTGGGCCTGCTGTTCCTGGCTCGAAGTGAAGGTGACTCTGTTCTGCGCATCGGCAACGGCATTCTGAGCCGCTTTGATACGCTCACCGGCCTTCACCTTCTTGGCTTCGTCACCTTCCGCTGCTGCAAGCTCAGCCTCGGCCTCGGCCAACGCTTTCTTGGCATTCTCCAGTTCCGTCTCAGCATCAAGCTGGCTTTGGACGGCCATCTTGTGGGCAAGGATAGCCTTCTGATATGCCTTCATATCTTCGCCTATCTGGGAGTAAATGGAGAAGTCAAAGGTACCGACACCGCCACCCGTCTTACTGACAAGCTCGTTGCGCATCTTCACGTACTCGGCTTTCTCCTGCGCGGAGAGTGCCTTGAACGAATCAGTCTGGATATACTTCTCAATCTTCTCAAGCGTGGCAACCATTTCGTCGTGCAAGGCGTCGCCGATGCCGTCAAACATGGTGGTCCAGTCTATCTCAGTGCGCAGCACCTCAATGTCAATGGCATTCAAGGCTTTCTTCTTTTCCTCTTCCAGCGACTTTTTCAGCCACTTATCCCGGGTCTCGGCTATCTTCTTGTCGTACTCCTCGGCAATGGCCTGCTTCTTCTGCGAGATGCTGCCGTATTTCTTCAGGTAGTCACGCATCGACTGCATCTCATTCTCCAGACGCTCCTTCACACCACGTGCATAGATGGCATTCTCGGCATCCACCTGAGCCTGTATGATTTGCTCCTGCTCAGACGACAGCTGCTGACCCTGCCAGCCAGCTTTACCTTCAGCGGTATCTGTAAAAGTCTTCGTCTTATCCTTGTTGGTGGCATTCCAGCGATCCTCGGCGGCTTTGTAGGCTTCCTTCTTCCATTCCTCGGACTGCCTTCGGATGGCCTCGAGCTTGTCCTGATGGTCTTTCTCCATCTGCATCAGCTCACGCTTGGCATTGTCCTGCTCCTGGGCGATGTTGCGATTGGTAATAGCATCCTTCAGAGCACGCTGCTGTTCGGCCTGCTCTTCCTCCTCCCGCTGTGCTAATTCAAACAGCTTGCGACGCTCTTGCGCATCCTCCCTCGCAGCACGTAAGGCACTACCGCCATGCGACTTGCCTTCATTGGCTATCTGCCGGTTACGCATTGCCGTACGCCGCTTCTCATCTTCCAGCTTCGCCTCCTGGCGTATCCGCTCAGCTTCGGCCTCATTATTCTTCCTGCGGGTTTCAGCATTTTGCTGCGTCAGACCGTTCAGACCCTTCGTTATGCGCTCCTGCTCACGGGCCATGGACAGCTCTTCCTTCGCCAGACCCACACGCAGCTCGTCAATACGGCGGCTGGCGGCTTTCTTCTCATTGATCTTGGTATGGCTGTCTGCTATCTTCGCCTCTAAGGTCGCCACCTCCTTCTCAGCCTTCGCGCGAGCTACCTGTTGGCGTGAACGGCGCTCTTCGAGATTGGCTTGGTCTTCCATCAGACGGGCACGCTCATTGGCCTTCGCACCAAACTCACTCAGCCGATCGGGAGCACCGCTAATGAGGTTCCACAGTTTCCGCACAGCCTCCTGAGGCTTCGTAAAGGCCGTAAAAAGAGCCTCGCCCAAATCGGTGGCTATATCCATCACGGTCTCAATAGCCTGGCTCAGGTAGGCCATGCCCTTCCGAAGCACAGAACTGCCCTCATCAGTACGCTTCATCCAGGAAACAATAGCTGACAAAGCCAAAGGAATGGCAGAAAGAAGAGCCACAATGGGGACTGCTATCAGACGGATGAAGGCCCCACGAAGAAGACCCACGCCATTCGTCGCAGACGCCAGGGCTCTCGTCTTCGTGTACAGCTTGGAGGCACTGTCGGCCATCCCCTTTACAAAGACTACTAACAGAGGGTTCGCTTTGGCTATATTGCCAATAAAGCCACTGGCAAGGGCACTCGCCAGGCCTTGACCTGACGTAGTGGCCTTTTGGGTTGCAGCGTCTATCTTCTCGATCGACTCCTGGGTGGCTTTCGCACCTGCGGCAAAATGCTTGTTATCTAAGCGTATCTCTATCTCTACTTTCTGACTCATCGCATTCACTCATTTACTCATTTTCCCGCCACTACTCCCGACGGATCACCGTCGGGCCTGACTGCCACCGTACGCCGAGGGTTCCCCTCGGCCCTTGATATGCCCTTGGCCCCAAAGAAGGCCAGCAGCTGCTGGTCGGCATTCTCGGAGTCGCCGTCAATCAGGGCGCCGACACTGCCAGTGAGATTCTCTACCTCGTCGTCGCTCAGGTAGACACTCACCGGCTTGTCTAAAAGCATCAGCTGCATCAGGGAGTAGTCACGCTCGTAGACTATCTCATCGTAGGTGAAGCCCATCTCCATCAGCGGGTATATGAAGGCTCCTAACAGGCTGATGCTGCCGAACTGCATGGAGTTCCTGCTGTCAGCCTTGGCACGCAGAGTCTCGCTCAGACGCTCACGTTCACGGTCCAGACCGAGATGGACTACCAGCTCATGGGTGTGGGTACTGGTCATACCTGTCACTAACAGGTGGCCCAAGTCACTGTCAGTAAGTTCACGCTCGAAGAATCCGGCACGCTCACGCCTCAGAGGAAGGTCGAAAAAGGCTGTGCGACTGTTATCCATGGTAAGGATGGAAAGCATCATGGCACAGTCCGCACGCCTTTCCCGAACCTTCTTCAGCAGGGTCGACACCACTCCCGACGGGTCACCGTCGGGCACTGAGGTTCCAATTCCGAGGCTTTCAAAATAGGGTTTCAGCAGCAGGTGCTTGCCGAGCGTCAACGGCCACAGATAATAGGTCGCACCGCCCACAGTGAAGTCATGCGGACGACCGGTAATGGCATCGGCCAGTTTTTCCTCGATACCCTCAATGGCCTTGTTGCTGTTATTCTGTTTCTTCGTTCCATCCATAGTGCCAGGAGCAGGAGTCGAACCCGCATTGCCGTTTGTTCCTGGCGGGAATGGCAGACCTTTTCAGGGAAGCCCGGCCTGCCGATTGGGCTTGTACGCAGAGATTATGAAAGTATTCACACCACCGTTCCAGACGGTTCTCCGTCGGGCGCACAGGATTATCCTTCCTGAACGCCACCGGCATTATCACCACCGCCGGCATTGTCACCACCACCGGCATTGTCACCACCACTGGCATTGTCACCACCACCGGCATTGTCGCCACCACCGGCAGCAGGAGTCATGTCGCCCTTCGTGATCAGTTCCACGTCGGTCAGTTTGCCCTGATCGTCCGTGGTACCCTTGGTCTTGTAGGTGTAGATAGCTACCAGACCGTCCTTCGTGTCCATCTTATAGGCAACATGGCGGGACGGATTCTTCAGACGCACGCCCAGACCGCCGTTCTTCGGGCAGGCCTCGGCAACGTCGACCTCCTCGGTGAAGCCAAGGATGCCCTCAACTTCAGTCTTGTCGCCAATACGGCGGTGGACCTTCAGGATGTACTTGTCGGGCTCTTTGCCACGGGCCTCCGCACTGCGATCCTCAATCAGGGCCTCGTCCTCAGTGCCTTCCTCAACGGAAAGGTCAGTGGTGTCTGCAACGATGTCCTGGTAAGGACCTACCTCTGAATCCTTGAAGATGTTACCCTTCCAGCCTACGATTTTTCTTACTTGTGACATGTTTTAAACGGGTTTTAATTGTTATTTGAATAGGTTACTATCGTCTCTTATAGAGCCACAGCCACAGCAACGGGATTATGACTCCTGCAAAGATAAATACTGCCGCCAGGGTATCGCGTGGCCTGCGGGTCTGTTCAGTCTGGCTGCCGCCCTGAGAATGGGTGGCCTGACCCTGGCTATGACTGAGGCCCGTTGAGCCGCCCTGCTGTGTCGTTTCCAACGTCAGGCTGCTCGTGCCTGTGTTCAGGCTCTCGCCCTCCAGTAGCAGATTGTCGCCCTTCCGTGTAGCCGTCACCCTGGCCGTGCCCTGACGGCCAGTGTAGCTCGCGCCGTCAGGCAGTTGCGTCAGATCCCGCAGCGGGAGCGTCACGCTGGCCGCGTCCATGCTGACGGGGGCCGTCTGGCTGCTTACCCTTACGCCCTGGATGAGGCGAAGCGCGAGGCTGTCGCTTGACGAGGAAGCCGAGGCCGTCGCACTCTTCGCCGTCTTGCAGCTTGCCAAGCACAGGACACTCGTCATGATAAGAACAAAGGTTAATGGCCTCCAGTGCCTTACTGAGACGAACCACAACGCGCTTGACCGAGCTGAGTTCTTTTCTTGTAGCATCTAATTCTCCTTTTAAGGGTTTTACAATGTTATCTATCAGGATGCGGGTGGCCTGCTCAGTGTTCGTTATCTTCACCGTGTCGGCTTCGGCCTCCGCACGGCGGGCTTCCGCACGGGCTTTCTTCAGCTCGCTACGGATGTTCAGAAGCCCCGCCACCGTAGCCACAAGCCCGGTGCCGAAAACGTAGTTGAGTATTTCGCTAAGTTCCATTTCCTTCATCCTGTTAGTTGTTACGTACGCTGCGCTAATTGCGCAGTCCAATCTCCTTCAGCCACCGTTTCACGTCGAAGCCCGGGCAATCAGTGGCTGCACCTGGCAGGTCGCGGTGACCCACTATCTCGGCTTGGGGATGCTGACGGTGGAAGTTCCTGACATAGCGCTCCATGGAGCGACGCTGCTCGGCTGTACGCGTGTCACGGGACTGGTTGTTCATGCCGACACCGCCGACATACACCACGTGGAGGCTCGTGGAGTTGTAGCCCTTGGCACCGTTGGTCACCTCCCACGGATCGACCCTTTGGTCTTCGTTGTACGGCACCAGGTTCTCCACACCGCCGTTCAGGTGTATCAGGTCTGAATAGCCCACCTGTTTCCACCCGCGGCCACCCTTCGACTTGGGGGAGGTGTGCCAGTGCCGGATCTCGGCACCGGACACCTCGCGCCCCTCGCGGGTTGCCGTACAGTGGATGACAAGTCGTTTCAGTTCTGACATGGCGTTTCAGTATTATTGTCAGTCTCAGCCACAGTGCCTGCTCCGTCAGCGTCGGGTTCCGCAACCGGCTCCAAGATAATCTCGGCTTTCTTGTTGCCCTTGAACTCCTTGACGAGTCCACGGGATACGAGGTCGGCGGCACGGGCTTCGTCCTGGACGTCCAGGATAACACCCTGCTCGTATTCGGTCACGTGATCATGCTTGTCACGGAACTTTTCAACTACCTTGAACTTCATGGCTCAGACCTCCTAAGCTTGTGAGGCCATCGACTGCGTAACAGTGACGGTCTTGGTTACTTCGGTACCCTTGATGCCGATAGTAACGGTGGCAGTACGGGTAGACTCACCTTCTGCGTCGTAGGCGTAGGCCTGACGGGTGAATGTCACCTTGTTGCCGCTGACAGATACCGCCAGCCAATCGGCATTGCTCTGTGCAGTCAGACCGGCACCGTTGCTCGTGGCGTAGGTACGCACGCTGTTGCCAGAGGCGGCGTTGACAGTCAGGGCTGCATCACCCTTGATAGTGGGAGCACCGGCAGCGTCGTAGGCACTCATCATCACCACGCCTGCATCCTGCTTCTTAGGCATGCAGATGAAGTAGTGGCGGAAGTTGACCTTATTGCGCTGGTACTCGGGATCGGTGTTGGCAGGACTGTAGTACATCTCCGTAGAACCCGTAGCCTTGAACACACGCTGAGTATAGAAAGCGAACGAGCACTGGAACTCACCGGTACTGGCAGTGGCAAATATGGCCTTTTTCACACCGGCAGTGGTATATAGCGGGTTGTTGACAAACTCGTAGATATCGAAGCCATACAGACGCCCGACGGTACCGTTGTTGCGGTCGATGTTGTACTGCTCCTTGAACTTCTGATCGGCCTCCAGCAAGTCGTTGACATGGTCGTTACAGAGCACAAGGCGACGACCCTCGGTGGGAACGTTCAGCATATCCATCGCACGCTTCATGCGCAACAGGTCGTTGGGGGTCATCTTCTTGCGTCCTGTCTCAGGATCGCGGTCACCGGTGGTTGACAGCACGGGGGTCTTGGTTCCGTTGCTGTTGGCGCACATAGCATGGGCGGCCTTGGCAAATTTCGCATCCTTGATGGCGTTGCCGTGGCTTTCCTTCACGCGGGTCATCTTGTCATAGGAGATGGCGTAGAGCTCATCGTCGGTGATGGGAGTCACCTTCGTCTGGAACTTGTCAAGACCGATGGGGATGTCTGCATCATCGAGGGCCTGCAAGGGAATGGGATAGGTGGTGTTGTTGACCAGCACGTCAGGGTCAACACCTACGTCCACCAGATGAATCACGTCGTTTTCGACGATACTGGAATTGTCGGGAATACCATCCAGCCACGTAGCCTCCAGACCACGGCGCAGGTACTTGACCAGCTCGCCGGTCCAGACCTCAGTGTACACGCCGGCATACAGGCTCCCGGAAGGTGCTGCACCGCCGACAATGGCAGCAACGGCATTCATGCCCACGGCACCGGCCAGCGGACTCATGCCGACAGCGGCAGCTACGACGCTACCACACAGGCAGTTGAAAAGGACTGCCGACAGCATTAAGAGAATCTTTGCTTTCATGTTTTTTTTCTTTATTGGTTTAACAATCAGATTTCACACTCCATGCCGTACTCGGCCTTGTACAGGCGACGGTACGTTTCCTTGTCATCCTGACGCAGCTTCAGCAATTCGTCGGCAGGAACCTCGCTCAGCTTGGTATAGGTAGTAACCACAGCACCCGGCGCACCAGCGGCGGGCTTCAACATACCACTCAGCTTCACCTGAGGTGCCATGGCCTTCAGGGTCTTCTCCAGCTCTTCGGCGCCGACCTTTTTGCCCAGCTCAATAAAATGGTCACGGTTCTCAGCCGTCAGCTTCTTCTCACTGATGGCACCGTCAACCAGGGTTGTAATACCTGCAAGCGTCAGCTTGTCGTTCTCTGCCTTGAGCGTCACAGCGTCACCGGCAGTCTTCTGTAACTCGGTTATCTTCGCCAGAATGATAGCCTCGTCTGCCGTTTCCGGCAAGCCCAACTGAAGGGCCAGTTTCTTCAGATCCATTTTCACGTCTTTTTTAATGTTATTATTCAGTAATGGCAACGGACAGTTGCCGTCTTTTCCAAGTTCAATAACAGTGCCGTCGTCCTTCATGACTATAGCGTCATCGTTCGCACCGATATCTACCAGCGATATCTCAACCAGCTTACTCTTTGTCACCGTCGGACGTTCCTGACCTTCAAGCAGCAGTTCTGGGGCAGAACTTACTTCAATCGGATCTATGCCGATACTCACCATGCGCAGGCTGCCTTTCTCAAACTGCTTCTTACAGCGGATGCTCAGCTCACTGGCTTCGTCGAACACCAGGATACCGGTAATCTCACCGTTTGCAACTTGCAGGTCGTCGACAATACCTATAACATTACCGCGCTCGTGCATGTATAGGAGCACGGGATTGCGCTTGTATTGTTCCAGGTCTATACCGTCCGTCAGGACACGGAACTTATAGCCATTGACACTTTCGTTCGTTATTCTTACTCGTTTAATCATAATAAAATGTGTTTCTTTGCGACTGCAATATTACGTCATTTTCCGCTATCGTCCAAAAAACGCTGCAAGCCCTGCACTAAAGGCTGCAACGACAGCGCCGTTATTTGTTCAAGTCGACCTTTTTATGCAATTTTGCAGTGCAAAATCGCAATAAAAAGTACAGGACCTGACGGTTTTGCCGCCAGGTAAAAAGCAAAAGAAACATGAACAAGAAAGAAACTGAAAACAAGAAACAGCTCGCACGGGCGCTATTCCTCTCGGGCATGGAGCAACAGGAGATTGCAGAACGTGTGGGCGTGGCCGCCAAGACCATCACACGGTGGTCGGCAGCTGATGGATGGAAGGAGGCACGCGCCGCCAAGAACATCACACGCCCGGAACTGGTCAATAAGCTGCTGCTGACCATCGACAACCTCATTGAGAGTGTCAATAAGTCGGGAGATCCAACGCTCATAGGGTCGCTGGCCGACAAGCTGTCAAAGCTCAGTGCCGTAGTCGAAAAGTTGGATAAGAAGGCCAACGTGGTTGATGCCATCGAAGTATTCATGGCTTTCAACAAGTGGCTACAGTACAATTCCGAATTCGACCCTGAGATCACGCCGGAACTCATCAAGACCATCAACAAGTACCAGAACCGCTTCCTGATGGATAAGATGGCACCGTCCGCTGAATTGTAACATAGAGTGACGTGTGGTTTTGCCACACGGAAGAATCAGACGATGACAGAAGCAGATAGGAAACGCGCCTTTGAAGAGTGGCAACGGCATTGTCAGGACATACAGTCCATGACATCGGAAACGCCGCATGCTCACGAGAAACCGGCACAGAAGGAGCAGCGCATACGCCGCCTCCAAAAGGACTATGCCGCTTTCTGTGAGTATTACTTCCCTCATTTCCTTACACTACGCGATAAGGTGACGGGCGAGCCCGTCCGCATTATCCACAACGCTCCGTTCCACAATCAGGCAGCTCTGAAGGTTAAGAACACGCCCAACCTTAAGGCTGTCTTCAAATGGCCACGCGGCCATGCCAAGTCTACACACTTCGACATCTTCATGCCGCTGTGGCTCATGTTCCAGCCCAAGCGGCTCATCAACTTCATGGTGGTGGTCGGAAAATCCGAGGACAGTGCCATACGACTGTTAGGTGATATCCAGGCTGAACTACAGTACAACAAGCGTATCATTGACGACTTTGGCCAGCAAATGTCTTTGGGCGATTGGACTACTGGAGAGTTCACCACGAAGAGTGGCGTACACTTCCTCGCATGCGGTCGCGGGCAGTCACCACGCGGACTCAGAAAGCGTGAAGCCCGCCCTGACTACATCGTTATCGATGACCTTGACGACGATGAACTATGCCGCAACGAGCGACGCGTCCGTGAACTTACAGACTGGGTGAAAGAAGCTCTCTTCGGTGCACTCGATGTGGGACGTGGACGCTTCATCATGGTGGGCAACCTCATCAGCAAGACATCGGTTCTGGCCAATATATGCGCCACCAAGGGTGTGCACGTCTCTACAGTCTATGCCGTTGATAGTGACGGCAATCCCGTCTGGAGGGAGAAGTGGACCAAAGAAGAGGCACGTGAGTATGCCGAATTCGTGGGCTACCGCGCATGGAACAAGGAAATGATGCACAACCCCATCGTGGAAGGCACCGTATTCCGTCAGGAATGGATCCGCTGGGCCAAGCACCCGGCATGGAAGGAATTCTCCGAGTTCGTGCTGTATATTGACCCCTCGTGGAAGTCCAAGAAAACCAACGATACCAAGGCCTCCAAGCTGTGGGGAAAGCAGGGAACTAACCTGTGGCACCTGCGCGCCTTCGTCCGTAAGGCTACAGTGGCCGAGATGGTACGCTGGTGCTATGACCTCTACGAATGGAGCCAGCAGGCGGGTATTGCGATACGCTTCGCCATGGAGGCCAGCTTTATGCAGGATATCATACTGGATGACTTCACTACAGAGGGTAATCTTCGCGGATATCAGTTGCCAATCACGGGCGATAAGCGGAAGAAACCGGACAAGTTCCAGCGTATCGAGGCGGTCAGTCCACTATGGGAGCGTGGCTTCGTGTTCTATGACATAGAACAGAAGGAAGACCCCGACATGCAGGCGGGCATCGAGCAGCTGCTGGCCTTCGAAAAGGGAATGAGCGGCAACGATGACGCACCGGATGCCGACGAAGGAGCCATCTATATATTACAAAAGAACACGCGCATACAGTCATTCAAACCGAGGTTCGGCAAACGTCCGAGCCCAAAGAACCAATGGTAAAAAGTACAGTGCCCTGTGGTTTCGCCACAGGGGCCAAAAACAAATAGAGGTTATGAAACAGTTGATTAAAGACATTATCTTTGGCTGGCGCTACAAACACGCCGTCAAGAAGGCCGTCAAGGTGCAGCGCCTGACTGGCCGTAAACAGTTCGTAGTCATGTACGAAGGCAAGCCCGTCGTTGTCTCAAAAAAGAAGATTCGTAAGCTCGTTGCCACCCACTACTTTGCCAAGGGTGTGACAATCCAGGATATCGAGCGACGCGCCCTCTTCGTAACCAAGTAAAAAAGTACAGAGTGCCCGGCGGTTTTGCCGCAGGGTTAACCAAAACAGTATCAATATGTTCATAAACATCGAAGATTACAAAGTAGTCATCGGAGACCAGGCACTCCGTGTGGTGTCTCAGGTCAGTGCCGAGAACCGGGCAAACGCCGAGACAGAGGCCATCGAGGAGATTGCCGGCTATCTGCGCCCGAAATACGATATAGAGGCCATCTTCAGCGCCGAGGGAAACGACCGCAACCGGCTCATCGTCATGTACACCTGCGACTGTGCTCTCTATCACATGGCCGCGTCAGTTCCCCAGAAGATGGGCATGGAGATACGCAAGGAACGCTACGAGCGAGCCATCAAGTGGCTGGAGGGCGTGCAGGCTGAGAAGATCCTGCCTGACCTGCCGCTGGCCACCGACGAAAACGGAGAACCAACGGGCTTCCTTTTCAAGTATAGTTCACAACCCAAGCTAAAACACAACTGGTAATATATGAGCAAGAAAAGTATAGTGCGGCGTGGTTTGCCAGCGCCGGCAAACAACAGAATACTGCATACCAAGTTCGGAACCTTCAACCTGGCAAAGGAGAATGATCGCCGACGCCTGAAGAAGGTCGTAGTGGAGCTACAGCGTCAGACGGACTCACTGACACGTAAGGATCTCGGCGACTGGCGACAGGCATGGCAGATGGCCATCAACGTCGACTATCCCAACCGGCAGCGACTGTACGACATCTATACCGACGTAGCCATTGACCTGCACCTGTCCGGTTGCATACAGCAGCGCGAAGGTTTCGTCATGGCGTCGTCATTCAAGATAGTCGATGGCAATGGCAATGAGAACGAGGAAGCTGGGGCATTCTTCAATACCCAGTGGTTTCGGCAGCTGACGAAATATATACTCGACACCAACTACTGGGGGCACTCGCTCATCGAGCTGGGAGACCTGATGACCGATATCAACGGACGCCTGACATACGATGGCGTCAGACTGTTGCCCAGAAAGCATGTTATACCTGAGTACCATCGTGTCATCACAGACCTCGGGCAGGACTGGACCACAGGCATAGACTACCACAAGCCGCCGTTCGCTGACTGGCTCATCGAGGTGGGACAGCCCGAAGACCTGGGACTATACCTCAAGGCGGCCACGCAGACCATCCCCAAAAAGAATGCACTGGCATTCTGGGACACCTTCGCTGAGATCTTCGGCATGCCTATGCGAATAGCGCATACCACGACCCGCGATGATAAGGAACTGGCCAAGATGGAGAAGATGATGGCTGAGATGGGTACCGAAGGCTGGGGGCTCTTCCAGGAAGGAACTGACATCGAGGTGGTAGAGTCAACCAAGGGCGATGCCTTTAACGTCTATGATAAACGCATAGAGCGTGCCAATTCCGAACTCTCGAAGCTCATCATCTGCCAGACAATGACTATTGAGGACGGAAGCTCGCTCAGCCAGTCGGAAACGCATCTGGAAGTATTCCAGAACATCATCAACGCTGACTGCACCATGCTACGCGATGTCGTCAACTCACAGCTCATACCCCGCATGATCCGTCATGGCTTCCCGCTTAAGGGACTCCACCTCGAGTGGGATGACTCAGTCGACTATACGCCAGAGCAGCAGAAGGCCTTCGAGGAAATGATACTCAATAACTTCGAGGTCGATGGCAAATATTTCACTGAGAAGTACAATATCCCCGTCGGTGGGCGCCGCTCCCAGTATCAGGTTGATACACCAGCTACCACTCCCGGCGGGTCACCGTCGGGTAATGCCAAAGCGAACCTCTCCCGTTTTTTCGACTGAGCCCCTCTGACTACGAGGGGCTGCACAGTCGCTATGCCGCCCTGCTTGCCGATAGTGTGCCTGTCGGTTTTGCCGGCAGGGAAAGTGTCACCCTGGCTGCCTCAGACGTCCCGTATGCTGCTGTGCTACAGCTGCTCAAAGAGAAGTTCACCGCCATGATGCGCCGCCTTCACGTCGCCGCCACAACTCCCGATGCGTCAGAACCGGGTTACACTCTCGGCGTTTCCCTCCTTGAGGAACCTGAGACGCTGGACTTCATCAACACTCACGCCGGGATCCTGGACAGCAGCTTCGAACGTACACCTATGTCAGACACCATGCGCACCTCGCTACAACGCTCTGACTATATCTTCTCAGGCATCAAGACGTTCCACGAACTCAATGAGGCCTTCCCGTCACTCCTGGATGAAAACGGCAATCGAAAACCCTTCGAACAGTTCTTAAACGACGTTCGAAGCATCGATGAGAAATACAATAAGAACTACCTCCGTGCTGAGTATAACTTCTGCCAGCAGTCGGCCAATATGGCAGCAAAATGGGAGCAGTTCATGGAAGACGGTGACCGCTACAACCTCCAGTACCGCACAGCCGGCGACGACCACGTACGTCCGGCCCATGCCGCTCTGGACCGCATCACTCTGCCGCCGTCACACCCGTTCTGGCAGAAGTATTTCCCGCCCAACGGATGGAACTGCCGTTGTACTGTCGAACAGGTGCGAAAATCCAAGTACCCTCAGACTCCCGATTCTGAGGTTGAGCATCTCATCAATGCCACCACTCCCGACGCGTCAGCGACGGGCAAGGAAGCCATGTTCCGCTTCAATCCCGGCATGGAACAGAAGACGTTCCCTGATTACAACGCCTACACCATCCGTCGCTGTCAGGATTGCAATATCGCCAAAGGAAAAATCAACCTGGCATTCGTGCCTGAAAATGAATTGTGTTCGGCATGCCGCATTGTAAGATCCTTAGCTAATGCGGACTCGAAGCAGACAAGGAAACTCGCTAAACCATTACAGGGAACTTCTATCAACATTCCACAATTTCCACATCCCATCAATATTTCAAGGGCATCGATTACAGAATGGACAAACCAGCCAAACAAATTCTATCAGGAAAAAAATAAGATGTTGCTTAGAATTAATGAGGTGCTTATGGAAAGCGAATATTTGGGACCGGCAACACCACATAAACCAAAAGAAAGATTGTCTTTCTCCCACATATTCTCAACAAAGGTGAAGGGAGAAGAGCAGTGTATAATTGTCTGGGAATGGGACTGGGGAGAGTATACATTGCACTCCATCTCTGATCACCCAGAAGAAATTAAGAAACACATAATAAAGAAATAGCAAAGAGAAAGAACTACCTGGAACTACAATCCAAGGCTCAGTCTCAATGCTATTCTTGCTGCAAAGATACAAAAAAATCCGCAACCTCCAAACGATTTGCGGATTTTTTTTGCATTATTCCTGAATATTTGTAGAAATACCCCCCCCAGTGGCCTGCCATGAAGCCTATTGTGACATTCCCGACATACCAGATGCAGATTTGTCAATGCCGTCACAAGTTCGGGACGTTCGCGCATCGGAACAATATGATGCAGCTCCATTTCCTCCTCATCGAACTCCCTGCCACACTCCATGCAGCGTCCATGATTCTGCTTCCACAGGCGATGCTTTATACGCAGCAGCTTCTTTCGATTGTTACGGTAGATGTCGTCACGCTTGCTCCTTCTCTTCATGCGGCCCGTTGTCACATAGATGTTGATGGGACCGATACTGATACTTTTAAAGATCTCCATAGCTAATCAATAAACATTGCACATTCACAACTATACGTGTCGATATCCTCAACGATCTCTTCGTGGTTGTGGTTCGTCGAACTGCCGACGGGTTCCAAAGGACTGAAACTGTCACCTTCCAGCCCGATGACCGCATTTGCAATCTCTGACGACAGGTCGAAGTCATTCATCTCATCCTCACTCCAGTCATAGACGATATGCAGCCGCACCGTCACCACCGAGTGGTATTCATGACCTGGTACCACGCATCGCCACTCTACCGGCAGCAGCTCGATGAACACTGCAGGGCGTTCCCAAGGCTGCTCCTGCTCGATAAACTCCACGTTGTGATTCCACAGCGCCACATGCTTCACGGCCTCCATACTCTCCAGACGTGCCTTCAGCTTCTGAAACAGTTCCTTTCTCATAACTCTTTTGTCCTGTATGTCGCTGTGTCACAGCGACCGAATATCAACATTAAACTCATTCTCAAAATACTCCTTCAATCCATCTTCAACGATGCCGGTCACAATCTTCTCCACCTCAGCATTCACACCGAGGAAACGCCGTCTGGGTATCTTCACCACACTACCGACCTTCTTCAGGGCCATCATCTTCCAGAACTCGGCTTCAACATTGGTAGAGTGCGTGGCGGTTCTGCCGCCACGTCCCCACGTGCCACCGTTAGCCTCCCTGTATTTCGCCCAGAAGAAGCGTCTCATACGCGCAGTCACCACAATCTCACCACCGTCATTATGAATACCGGCATACGGCAGGTCACTCGAGAAGAATACGCTGTCACCCTTAATCTCGCTTCTGATGCTGCCACGCAACGTGCCGCTATCCACCAGCAGATGGCCGCTCCTGCCACCGTGTACGGGACTTTTGCGACGTGTCCACTTCTCGCTGAAAAAGGCCTCACGCTCAAAATTCTGGTCAAACTCATCCTTCAGTTCCACCCGGATATCCTTCAGGATCCTGGCAAACACCTGTTGTACCTGTTGCTGTATATCTGCCATAACCTATTCTGCAAACGGTAGCCATTGCTCCATCTCTTTCTGAACCTGTTCGGTGTCTATCACTGCACTTGCATTCAGCATGTTGTAGAAGGTGCGTTCGCTGATGAAGAGCTTCGGATAGACGTAGCGACGCCAGATCTCTACATTTGAGAGACCTGAGCGTCGGTGTTCGTCGTAGATGCGGTTCACTTCAGCGACGCGCACTTTGTATGAGATACCACGTCCGTTACGCTTATGCTTCTTCATCAGCTCCTGGCGTTTTATTGTACTTTCGGTTTGAAGGCCCGGATGTCGAGCTCCATCACACCACTTACCGTCACACGACCGCTGCCCTCGCACTGGGGACAGACAACGGGGGTGTCGCCCTCGATACGGCCAGTGCCGCCACATTCACGGCACAGAGTCACATGCGGTGCTTTCTTCACATAACGCTTCATTGGTCAACCTCCTCTTTCTTTGGTTCAACATAGAAGGTCTCTTCCTGAACTACCAGGATACCACATTCAGACATTGCCTGAGACATTGGTACGCTCTTCTTTGTGATATCGCTTTCGACGAATTCGACCTGTTCCAGGTCTCGGTCTGCAAGCAACTTATCCTTGGCTATCTCCTCGCTCGTGCGGATATAATCCGGAAGGAATGTCTTGACGAGGGTCTTGGCAGACTCCCACGTGAAGCCTTTCAGGATCTTCAGCTTCGGGGTTCCCGTGCGGAAGCCGATAGTGCCATGAGCCATATCCAGACTCTTTTTCTTCGAGAACAGCTCTGTCTGGTTCTCAGTGGCAAAAGCCTGAAGGGTGTCAAATGCCTGGTCACGCTGTTGGGTGAGCTGTGTCAGTTCTGCCTGACGCTTCTCACGGATCTTGGCGCACTGTAGCTCAATGTCCGCATTGATTTTGTTAATACTTGCATCGGCCTTGGCGAAGGCGGCAAATGCGTTGTCGGCGGCCTCACGGGTCACGCCGCTAATCACTGTTTTCTTTTTTCTTGCTCCCATAAATGTTTATCTTAAAAGTTTAATAGTGTCTGTCTCGTATGCCGAGGATTTTCCTCGGCCTCACTCCCATATACAGATATGACCGCCTGAGCATATCAGCTTCTTACAGTCAAAACTCTCGCAGTCGCATGTCTCGCATTTCTGGTCGTCACACTTCACGATGGTCTTACCCACCAGGCCGGCTGTTGCCAGCACATTACTACAGTTTTCCATAACTTCTGTTTGTTTAATGGTCCTACACAGCGTATCCGCTTAACATTCTCTCGTAATGGTCCTGCATGAGCTCCTCACGCAACTCATCTTCATTGATTCTGGTCTGTTCCTTTTCCATGTTCAATCTGTTTTTAGTTAATAATGTTATGATAGTGGAACGATGGTTGCTGCAGTGCCCGGCAAGTCAGCGGCGGGCTCCTGTCTGATACCACCCTTTTTCTCTATGCTCCTCAGCTTGCGGGTCAGCGCATCCAGCTCATCACCGCTCAGCTCATACAGCTTCTTACCGGCTATCCTGCCATCCATCAGGAAGGCATTCACACGGTTCCAGTCTGTCGTATCTATACCCATCTTCTGCATCAGATGCAGGACACTGCTGCGCTGTTTCTTGATGGCAAGAACCTGTGCAGTACGTTGCTCCTTGCCGCTGAAGGTGTACTCCAGATAACCGCACATCTGGTAGTATTCATGCTCTGTCATCTCACGCAGACTTTCCGTACGCCCACATGTCCACTGGCTGACCAGCGCACGCTTCTGCTCATCCTTATCCATCCCTGGCATCTTGCCAAGCACACGGTAGAACCGGCTGTAATTAAATCCTTCATTCATACCTTACTCCTTCCTTCTGATGCCTGCCAATGAACTGTTACAACCGCATCCACCTTGCCGGTGCCGTTACAGACGCTGCAGGGCTCCTTGATACTCCCATGGCAGCACGGGTCTGGATCGTCTACCCAGTGGTAGCCATTACCGTGACACTCAGGGCATTCATGCCCGCTTGACACAAGCCGTTCATCACGTGCGCCTCTTGTGCATCCGTAATCTGGCTTTAACTCAATCGTTTCCTTAATCTTACTCATACTCCTTGTTCTGTATGTCGCTGTGGCACAGCGACCATTATAAATTATTACTTGTCATCAATACGCCCTCTTCCCACACCACGTAATAGTCACCAGGCTTACTTGCACTGCGGCCCTGACAGTAGGCCTTATATCCAGCCACACGCACCTTCATGTCTGCGATATAGCGAAGACGTACTGCAGCCTTGCCCATGGGCTGGCCTTTGTACTCCTGGCTGATGAACACAAAGCCCTTCTGAGGATAACGCCTTATCAGTTCTATCGCCTCTTCGTAGCTCCAGTCTGAAACCTGGAATGAGTCCACTATCACAAACCGTGGTGACTTGGGATGGCTCAGACGCTCATCCAGCTCACTAATAGTGTCATCAGGAGTAACCGTAAGCCGGCCTTGCACATCACCCATCTTCATGAGTCTCAGACGACGCTGGAACTCCATGCCGACACCCTCCTCATAACTTATATAAAGTACGGGACCATATTCACAAAGCTTTTTTGCAAGCTGCATCACAAACGAACTCTTGCCACTGGACGATGGGCCGATCACCACCCATTTAGAGTTGATGGCAGGATTGCCGAAGGCCGACAGCCATTCGCCGTCCCAGTCGAAGCACTCGTACTTCTTTGCCTCAATGTCTCTTGGTGTGTATGCTCGCTTTGCCATTATTTCCTCGGTTCTTTAATGTTCACTTTAGTTCCGGGCCACAGCTTGATAATGTGGCTCGCATATATCATGTCTTCAGTCTCCAACACCACACAGCCTTTAGTCTTGGCCTTGCGGACGCGAACATCGGCCTGAGTGCTGGCCTCCCACCACTCGTTGATGACCGATGAAGCGTCACGTCCGTTCAGCAGTAGCTGGAACACCGTCCCTTCTGGATATACCTTCCCGTTCATGCTGCCTTAACCTTTTCAATCTCTGTATATACTCTACGCAGACCACCACCGGTCTTCAATACAATCTGGCGAATGTCAGCACCCTCAGGGGCATTGGCTTCACACACCACGCGGGCCTGCTCCATCAGGAAGGCCTGACGCTCCTTGCCGTCATCAGGTGTCACCTTGCAGAACCTGTCACCATAACGGCTCAGCATCTCGGCATAGCCAACCTTCTTACCCTCTACGTTACGCCCTATCTTGGCACGCAGACCGTCGGCACCCATCATATACCAGGCACAGCAGCGCTCGGTGGCGTTCCAGAGGGCCTTCAGTTCTAAGAAGGCCTCGTAGGCCAGATCACCGGCTTCATCAAGCACGATAAGAGGCTGCTCCACTGTCCTGATGTAATAGACCAGGTCCTCATAGACATCGCTGAAGGTTCCGTTGGCACTAACGCCAAACTCCTTGGCAATCTTCCTCACCAAAGCACGCTTGGTCTTCACCTGTGAGCAGTCTACATAGATAGCGTTCCTGTGCTGCTTCACATACTCCCGTGCAGTAAACGTCTTGCCGATATTCGGAATGTCACACATGATAGCACTCAAGCTGCTGCCTTGACAGGCGCTCAGCTGTGCCCAGATGTACTTGAATGTGGCCGTCTTGGCTGCCTTCCACTCCATACCCGGGCGAAGCTCCACACCAAGCCTGCGGGCCATCGATATCCAGTTGGCATCACTCAACACGCGTTCAGTGACTCCCTGGTTCAACTGTGAATAGACTGCGGGACTGATGCCCAGACTGGCGGCATGCTTCGAGTCGCTCGGATAGTTCACGCGGTTGGCTTTCATGGCGGCCAAAATCCGCTTCTTAATCTCGTTTGTAATCTCCATTGTAACTGTATTTAAATGATTATTATATGTCGTTTATAGCGTCGTTCTCATCCTTAAACTGGTAGCTCTCCATCGTCGGCTCCAGCTGTTCCGTAGGCAGAGGCTCCGCCCTGGCAAATATATCTTCCCTCTGTTCCGTAGGCAGAGGCTCCGCCTCGGCAAACATCTCCTCCGCCTGTTCCGTATGCTGCGGCACCGCCGCAGCCTTATCCATGATTCCCACTCTGGCAATGGCGTTTTCCCTAACATACTTTCCGAAGTGCGCTATCTTCTTTTGCTGCTCCGCGAAGATGGCACGGTCCTCGTCGGTCTGCTCAGCATCAGCCGTATTGAACGTGCCGACGTCTTGCAGCTTATCCACCATCATGTCGTTCTGGTAGATCCAGACGTCGGTGGCCTCGCCCTGCTCGTTGGTCAGGTAGTAAGCCTCCACCTTGAAATCATTTGGAGCCAGCTTCTCAATAACCTCCACCTCGCTCAGCCACCAGTCCTTGCCATGAACACGGCAGTAAGAGTTACGGCGTATCGATGTGCTGACGTGCTCACCAACATAGCGGGCGCAGATGGCACGGTCGAGGGGACGGAGTGTCGGGTTCATATTCTCCACCAGCACCTGCCAGCGGGTCATGCCCTTGTATTTCTTCTGGTTGGGGTGCAGCGTCTGATTGAATTGCTCGATATCCTTCAGGTCTTCGGCAATGAGCTGCTCCCATGTGTAGTATTTCTGGTCTTCGTAGGTGTCGTTCAATTCGTCGAACACCTTCTTTGACTCAGTTCTGTAGTGACGGTCTTTAGCGTAGAAGCGGCCAATGCCTAAGTGGTTCCTGTGCTCCACGCTCCGTTTCTTGGCACCGTTCATCTGCTCAGCGTATTTCTCCTGTGAGTTCTGAGGGGCGCAGAACCTGACGAACGGAAACATCACACCGGCCTTCAGGAATGAGTCACGCCACTGCGACATCAGGTGGTTCTCAACCTCAACCTGTGCGGGGCAGCCCCAGCCCTCGCGCTCTATCAGCATAAACAGTGAGCGGAAGCAGTCCACCACAAGGTCGGTATTCTTATTACGGTTGTAGGCGTAGCCGACAACACACTGGCTCGTTACGTCGTAAGCGTAGTAGGCCTTGGGACGCTGCTTGCTATCTTTCAGCTTGCGGGGCAGGTCGCGGTCATCGAACGATATCTTGCTGAAGCTGAACTCTGGAGCGTGACGGTGTACATGCGGCATCACCTCGTGCATATAGGTGGTCCACGACATCTGCAAATGGTCTATCAGAACCCTGTTCTTAGGCGAATTCAGGTAATTATTGATAGTGGTCTCACTCAGAACCATCGGCTCACCGTTCTTATCCGTAAAGTCATCGGGATTGAATATCTCACCGCTCTCAGGATCCCACACGTCCAGCTCACCGCACACGAACATATTATACAGTTCTGCAACGTTCGTGTTGAACGGCTTGTTGGGCAGACAGGCAATGCCCAGAATGAGACGCTCCGTCTTGTGGTCAACCTTACGTGCACTCTGGTTGCCGAACTTGCCACTGACCAGGCAGATGTAACCATCGCGCTTATACTCGGCCACCTTCTTACGGAAGCGCATCGTTGAGGCTGGCAGTGTGTGGTGGTACAGGTCGCGCAAGGCGTCAATCACAGCGGCCATCTCATCCCAGTTGTAGCGGTTCCCGAACATCTTCTGACACATGGCCGCACGGTCATACAGACGGATGCAGCAGTTCAGGACACTTGCGTTGATGGTATACTCCAGCACCTTTTCCTGAGGCAGCTCAACACCCGTATTACGCCTGTCAAAAAAGAACGAATAGGCTTCCATGTCTCGCTCGTAGTTCTTCTGAACCCACGCCGTCAGACGAGTGCGGCTGCCCTCTGGATACAGCTTCTTTACCTCGGCCTTATAACGCTCAGGCAGCGAGTCCACGGCAACCAGAGCGCAGTTACCAAGACCTTTGCCCTGACGAACCACCGTAAACTTGCCACGGTGGGCCATCTGCTTGTAGTTCGAGGCTGTCATAATGCCTCCACTCACCAGGTCATCGTAACTCACGCAAAGTGCATTGCCGTAGTATTCCATATCCTTCTTTTCTTTCTTCAGTTATTGTTCTGTTTCTTGCCACAACTCCCGACGGGTCACCGTCGGGCTAAAACGCCGCCGCATACTCCTGCATCACATAGAGCTCTTTCACGGAGATATCCTCTTTCTTCATCATGGTCTTACCCTTGTAGTCCACCCTGGCATCACCGGTATGCTTGTCAATCGTCAGCACGGCACCGTTGCCGAAAATCTGAATCATCGTATCGTTCGCCTCGTTGTGGATCGTCTCGCACTCCGGCCAGTAGGCCATCCTGCGTCCGCCATTCTCCATCGCCATCTTACGGATCTTCTTGGCCAGGTCACTGTTGCCTCTCGACTTATTGTAGGTCAGGGCATAGCTCACCATCACGTCCGACACATCGAAGGTCTTCGCAATCTTAGTGCGTACCTCCTTCGAAACTTCAATCTTAACTTTTGTTGCCATAACAATTCTGATTTACTTTAAATTATCATTGATATAATCTATTTCCTCTTCAGAGAAACTCATGCCCATCTTGGCCTTACGCTTGATAACTTCCTTCTTACCAACCAGCCACCAGGCTTTCTTTTCCAACTGGCGTGCTGCGAACACCTCCCTGTCAGTGTGCTCGACGGTTTGCCCGTCGAGAAGATCCTTACCAATCTCCAGCACTGCGTCAGCAGCGTCACTGATAATCTCCATAGCCTCCTGATGCAGCATCTCTTTATCGAAAAGAGCATCCTTCACACGCTGGTGCTCACGCTCAATCCTGTGCAATAGCTCCAGACGGCCATCCATTGTCACATACAACTTGCAGAACTTATCCTTGTCGATGCCATCCCCACACGCCATATAGAGCGCATTCACTCCGTTGAACTCCTCCACAGTCATGCTGAGATTCGTTCTTGCTTCAAATTCTTTTTTCAACATAATCTTCTTTATTTTTAACTATAATTATTCTCGTTTCTCGTGACTTTTTCGTATCTTTGCCGCGCTGTTTTATCATAAACACGCTGCAAAGATACAGAAAATCTGTAAAACTACCAAATAAATTTCAGAAAAAATGCAAATATTTCAGAAAGTTTTAACAAAAGACGAAATAAACTATCGTTTTATTGAGTCTGTAAATGCCGTTATAGGGCGAGAAAGCATAAGCAAAACCTCATTGGCTGAGAGTCTTAATGTTAAACCAGCCAAATTTTCAGAAATTCTGAATGGAAGGATGAGGGCTGGGGCGGACATGATTGCTATCCTTTGCGATTATTATGGTGTCTCCCCCGATTATATCCTCATGAGTCGAGGTGGAATCTTTAGAGGGAATAAACTGGAACCTATAATCATAAATGAAGGCGATGCCCAAAGGTCTGTCAGTTTTGACCCATCAAAGGGAACACCCTATTACGACGTAGATTTCATGGGCGGTTTCGCTGAGATTATCAATAGCCAGACCACTGTTCCCGCCTGTAACATCATAGTACCCGGATTCGAAAAGGCAACAGTATGGTGCAATGTCACCGGTCACTCTATGGAGCCCAAGATCAACCACGGCGATATCATCGCACTCCGCGAGTGTACAGTCCAGGATATCCAGTACGGTGAGATCTATGCCGTAGTGCTCGATACTCTCCGCACCATCAAGATCCTCCGACGCGGTACCACTCCCGATGTGCTCCGCTACGTCCCCATCAATCCCGATTTCGACGACCAGGAGTTCTCCATCTCACGCATACTTCACGTCTTCGAGGTCCTCGGATCCATCGCCCGCTTCTTCTAAGCCACTGTGCCCGTCGCGTCAGCGTCGGGACTACTCGAAGCGTAACCAAGCGTACCACCCTTGTACCACCCAAATGTCCCCTTACCCACCCCCTGAAATGTTAAAATGCAGTCTCTACGCGTACGTATACAATAAGGTAAAATGCCCGTGTTAAAAAGTGTTATGGGGGGGTCTATCGCACCCAAAATGGCCGTTTTTAACAAAAATTACACCGTTACCCCCCCCCTCTTTAACACTATATTTTGACTACTTTTGTAACCCTAAACTCCTAAAAATGTAACCCTAAGTTGTAACCCTAACTGTAACCCTAAACCCCAAAATCATCCAAAATCGCCACAATAAGGGAATAAAAAAAAAGGAGCCTACAAGCCCCTCCAGATAGTTGAGTATGCCGGTGTGTTACAACGGCAAATAATCATCGTTTTAACGCCCTTCTAAGCCCCTTTCATCTTGCTCTTTATATCTTTTTCGTGACGTCAGGAAAATGGTCGTATAGCCTTTGTCTGCGACCTTTTCGAGCCTTCCGACCCCCTCTGCCCGTCATCATATCCATCCCGGACTTCCCAGCTCCTTCAAGGCCCTCTTGTAACCCCACTGGACACCCCCGTACTCTCCAACGGACATCCCAGGTACCACGTAACCCTTCTGTCTCATGTAAAAGGGACACAAAAAGGACACAAATGGACATTTCGTTTTTTCCTCCCTCTCAACCCTCAATCTCTCAAATCCCTAGTATTTAAAGGCCTTCCACGTATTTCTCACCCTCTCTCCTTTATATACGTTTCGTTCTGTGCCCTATATATTTTACCCGTACCTTTTGATGCAAAAGGTACGGGTAAAAATATATTCACCGACGATTAACGATGATTCACTAACAATAAACGATGATTTACCGTCGTTCAACGAGATTAGTCTATCCCAAAAAGTACCTTTAGACCACCGTCGACACCTGAAAAGCCCATAAAGGCAAGGCTCAACAGTCCGGCAGAGAGCATGACGATGGACATGCCACGCATTCCCTTGGGGATGTTCACCAGTTCCAGCTGTTCACGCATACCAGCAAAGACGGTCAGGGCCAATCCGAAGCCAACGGCTGTGGAGAAGGCGTAAACGACGCTCTCAAGCAGGTTGAAGTCTTTCTGGATGACGAGAATGGCAACACCCAGCACAGCGCAGTTGGTGGTGATGAGCGGCAGGAAGATGCCCAGCGCCTGATATAATGCCGGCGAGACTTTCTTGAGGATGATCTCGACCATCTGTACCAGCGATGCTATGACGAGGATGAAGGCGATGGTCTGCAGATACTGCAAGCCATTGGGTTCAAGCACATAGGTCTGCACCAGCCAGGTGACGATGGTAGCTAATGTCATGACAAAGGCCACAGCAGCGGACATGCCCAGGGAGGTATCAATCTTCTTTGAGACACCAAGGAACGGGCAGATGCCGAGGAACTGCGACAGGATGATATTGTTGACGAATATCGCGCTAATGAAAATCAATATATATTCCATAATCTATTAGTTTTTAAATTAGGAATTAGAAATTAAGAATTAGAAATTATGATATGTTCTGCGGCAATATCGCAACAGAAAGACGATTGAAATTGGGCGTTCAAGGTAATCATAATTTCTAATTTCTAATTCCTAATTTCTCATTTTATTGACGATTGCAATGAGGAATCCCAGCATGATGAATGCGCCCGGAGGCAGCACGAAGAGCAGGATGTTGTAGGTCTCAGGCAGCAGCGTGAAGCCGAAGATGGAGCCAGAGCCCAACAGTTCACGACAGATGCCCAGCAGGGTGAGTCCCAGCGTAAAGCCCAGTCCGATGCCAATGCCATCGAACAGCGATGCTACGGGAGAGTTTTTTGCAGCGAAAGCCTCAGCACGTCCAAGGATGATGCAGTTCACTACAATCAGGGGGATGAACAAGCCTAATGCCGCATCAATGTCAGGCAGGAAGGCCTTGATGACCATTTGCAGGATGGTGACAAAGGCTGCAATAACCACAATGAATACGGGAATGCGCACCTTGTCGGGGGTAATTGACTTCAGACACGAAATGACGACATTGGTGCAGATGAGTACAGCCATCGTTGCAAGGCCCATCGACATGCCGTTGATGGCAGAGGTCGTTGTGGCCAGCGTGGGACACATACCCAGCATCAGGACGAACGTGGGGTTCTCCTTGACGATGCCGTTCTTAATGATACTTATATAACTCATAATTATCAATTTTCAATTATCAATTTTCAATTTGCTTCGTTGCTCCACTCTCTCCGTCAGTCGGGGTGACCTTGTAGGCGTTGTAAGCCTGGTTGACGGCCTTCAGGAAGGCACGCGAGGTAATAGTCGAGGCCGTGATGGCATCAACCTGTCCGCCGTCCTTCGATACGGTCAGAGGATCCTTGGGGTCTTTGCCGATGATGTCGCCCTTACCCCCCTTCTGGAACCATTTGTCGGCCTTGGCACCAAGTCCTGGGGTCTCGGCATGTTCCAGCAGCGTATAGCCCAAAATCTGTCCTTCAGGATTGAAACCTACAAGAACCTTCAAGTCGCCACCAAAGCCCATCGTGGTGGATTCGACGGCAGCCCCGAGGTCCTTGCCCTGGGCATCCTGAATCTGGTAGATGGTATAAGTCTGTTCCTTGCCCTGGGCATCGTTCTGTTTGACCTCGTCGGTTTTGGCAACGGTCAAATCATTGCATGCCATAACGGTCTTAATACCGTCGGCCAGTGCTTTCTCCTTCTGTTGTGCGATGGGGCCCTCGGTGAGATGGTTCACATAGGCCAGAACGCCGCCCATAATGACTGCTACTCCTGTGAGTACCAGTACCATATTTAATAAAGATGATTCGAGTTTCTTCATAACTTTACTTTTTTACTCTTTTACATTTTTACTTCTGGGCCGGCACTTCACCGAAGCGCGTGGGTTTCACATAATTATTAATCAGCGGTGTAAACGCATTCATAATCAGGATAGCGAACGACATTCCCTCAGGATAGGCACCCCAGTTACGGATGACAACGGTCAGGAAACCGATGGCCACACCATAGATGAGCTGTCCCTTGGCAGTCATCGGGCTCGTCACATAGTCAGTAGCCATGAAGATGGCACCTAGCATCAGACCACCCGACAGGCAAACGCTGACAGGATCGGCATAGACAGGATTGACCAGATGCATCAGGCCGCTGAACACAAATACCGTTCCGATAATTGAGATGGGAATATGCCAAGTGATAATCTTCTTCCACAACATATAGACCAAACCCAAAATCAGCGCCAGCGCACAAATCTCACCCATAGCACCTGCTCCGTCAGGATGATTGCCCAGGAAGAGGTCGAGTGAGGAAGGCAGCTTGTCAAGAACCGAGACATCACCCGACTTGATGGCATCTTTCATGATAGCCAGCGGGGTTGCTCCCGTCTCAGCATCGAGGTAACTGGTCAGCTGTCCGACCTTCGGCCATGTAGTCATCTGTGCAGGGAAGGCCACCAACAGGGCAGCACGTCCCACAAGGGCAGGATTGAAGAGATTATTGCCCAGACCTCCAAACGTCATCTTACCAACACCAATGGCAAAGATGGCACCAATGATGATAATCCAGATGGGGAGGTTGCTAGGAAGGTTGAATCCGAGCAGCAGACCGGTCAGGATGGCAGAACCGTCACAGATAGTCGTGCGCTCGTTCTTGAGCATAAACTTATTGATGGCCCACTCCAGGAGCACGCAGGCCGCAACACTCGTAGCACACACAATGGCAGAGCCGATGCCGAAAAAATAGAACGACACAAGCAGCGCAGGCACGAGGGCGATGATAACCCCGTACATGTTCTTCTCGACGGTGTCACTTCCATGTGCGTGAGGCGATAATGATACAATTAATTTTCCCATGGTTATTTCTTTCCTATTTTTTTGCGTTTCTGTTTCTGATGATTCCCATGACGGTCGACTTTGCCTGACGGATATTGTCGAGCAGCGGACGGTGAGCTGGACAGGTAAACTGGCACGAGCCACACTCAATACAGCTGACAACATCTTCGTGTTCGGCACGCTCCCAATTCTGAACGGCAGCAAGCTTAGCCAGCAGGTAGGGTTCCAAGCCCATCGGACAAGCCGAGACGCACTTGGCACAACGGATACAGGGATTAGGCTCCTTGCGGAAAGCCTCTTCATCTGAGATTATCGTCACAGAGTTCGTTCCCTTACAGATAGGCACCTCGACACTTGTCAAGGCCTTACCCATCATCGGACCACCAGCCAACAGCTTGTTGTCGCCCTCGGGCATACCACCACAGGCCTCAATCAGGTCCTTCATCGGTGTACCCATACGAACGAGGAAATTGCCGGGATTAGCCAGCTTCTTACCCGTCACAGTAGTGTAGCGTTCAAACAGGGGCTTGTTCTTCATAACTGCCTCATAAACAGCATAGGCAGTACCAACATTCTGAACGATTGCTCCAACGTTGACAGGGATGGCAGGAGGTGCAGGCACCTGACGGCCGATGACAGCATCGACAAGCTGTTTCTCACCACCTTGCGGATAGCGCTGCTTCAGGGGCACCACCTCGACGCTGTATTCTGAAGCGGCGAACGCTTCGGCACACTTTCGTGTCAACAGATCGATAGCGGGCATCTTGTTGGTCTCAATACCAATGTAGCCTTTCGTCACCTTGGCAGCCTTCATCAACAGCTCCAGACCCACAATAATCTCGTCAGCCTTCTCCATCATCAGACGGAAGTCGGCTGTGATATAGGGCTCGCACTCAACGGCATTGATGATGACACACTCAGCCTTGGCCGTTGGCGGCGGACATAATTTAATAAAGGTGGGGAAACAGGCACCACCCATACCGACGACGCCAGCCTTCTTGATGCGCTCCACAATTTCCTCGGGAGTCAGCTCGGGATGGTCTTTCACCAGCTCCAACTTGTCAGTACGGTCGATGGTCTCTTCCCACTCGTCGCCCTCTACATTAATAATAATGACAGGCTTGCGATAACCGGTGGCATCGATGGCGGTATCAATCTTGAACACCGTACCGCTGACGCTACTATATATCGGGGCCGACACAAAACCGCCAGCCTCAGCAATCATCGTACCGACCTTCACCTTGTCGCCCTTGGCAACAACAGGCTTGGCAGGAGCGCCAATGTGCTGTCCCAACGGGAAGATGGCCTGCTTTGGAAGCGCTGCCACCTTGGTCTCAACGTCATGAGTCAGCTTGTTCTCTTCTGGGTGTACACCACCTATACGGAATGTTCTGATATTCATGCTTGTTCCTCCTTTCTTTCTTCGTTAGTAGGATTTTTACCAGCGACAGAATCGCTGGACACAGTAGCTTCGGGAGCAGGTGTGGGCGCTTTAGCTTCAGGAGCAGGCGTAGGCGCAGGTTTCGGAGCCGGGAAGTTCACGGCGTGGATGGCGCCGGTGGGGCATGCTGCTACGCACTTACGGCACAGACGGCACTTCTCGAAGTCGATGTAGCAGACATTGTTCTCAACCTTGATGGCATCGAACTTACACTCCTTCTCACACTTGCCACAACCGATGCAGGCAGCCTTACAAGCCTTCATGGCCACAGGTCCCTTATCCTTGTTGACGCACGAAACAAACACTCTCCTACCCTTCAGTCCTTTCTTACGCAGTTCAATAATATTGCGCGGACAAGCTTTTACGCAGGCACCACAAGCAACACACTTTTCTTCGTCAACCTCAGGAAGACCAGTCTCAGAATTCACACGGATGGCGTCGAACTGACAGGCAGCAACACAATCGCCACAACCCAGACAACCAAAGCCACAAGCCGTCTCACCGGCACCACATGAGTTCATGGCTGCACAGGTACGCAAGCCGCTGTACTCAGCAATCTTCGGGCGCAGGGCACAGGTTCCGTTACAACGCACCACAGCAACCTTCGGTTCGCCGTTGGCAATGGCCATTCCCAGCAGGTCGGCCACCTTACCCATCACCTCCTGTCCGCCCACAGGACACATCAGACCTTCAAGACTGCCGGCATCAGCACCCTTCACGAGGGCATCAGCCAGACCGCCACAGCCTGCAAATCCGCAGCCACCGCAATTGGCTCCCGGCAACTGCTCAGTCACCTGGACAATACGCGGGTCTTCGAAGACTGCGAATTTCTTGGAGCAGACGTACAGCACCAGGGCAGCAATCAGTCCGATAGCCCCCAGCACTAATACTGCAATCAACATAAATTCCATAGATAATTCAAATATTTGTTTTAGTTTGTTTTAATTCACCTCCAACGAAAAAGCCAGCTGCTCACGCATCCTGTCGCGAAACAGCCACAGCATAATATAATAAGGTATCAGCACACCCAGCCCACTCAAAGCTGCCACTCCTTCATGTCCCGTCCACTTCAGGACGACTATCAAGACTGACACCATCAGCAGAAAAGGCAGGCCAAAGCCCCAAAGCAGCGCCCGTGTAGCCACCTGACCAGAAGCAGTCACCGTTACAGACTGACCAACTGTCAGGTTCTTTGCGCTTGAATCGCAAAACACGTCCACAATCTTTTCTTTACTTTCGGCAGCATTACAGTAGCCTGCAACCTTGCAGGCTGCACAAGCGGAAGTCTGGACAATGCGCACTTGCACCTTATCCTTTTCAATACGCTCTATGACCCCCGAATGACTTATTTTAGTACTCATTAGTATTGCAATCTCGTCTTTGCAATTGCAAAGGTACGAAAGTTTTGTGAATTAATACTCATAAATGATGAGTTTTTTGAAAAAAAAATCGTAATCGTTTGCAATTCTCCCATCTTTTTGCTACTTTTGCCGTCGATTAAGAAGAAAAAAACGATGAAAGCGACTGAACAGACTGTACAACAAGTAGAACGCGCCCTGCGCAAGATATCCGACAAGTACCCTCTCAACGAAGAGGCAACTATGCTTACCGACATCCATATCCGTGTCACTCAGGACACTGGTGAGCTGGTGGCCTTCGACGACGATGACAACGAGATTACCCGATGCATCATTGAACAATGGATTGACAACAAGGACGACTCTTTCTATGATGACATTACCAATACACTGCGTGGTGTACTCACCAAGCACAAGGACAAGGTTGAGCAGATGTCAATCCTGAAGCCCTACTCCTTTGTCCTCGAAGACGATGACCGTGAAAACATCTCCGAGCTATACTTGGTCGACGACGATACTGTCATCATTGACGAAGAACTCATGAAGGGTCTTGACAAAGATCTGGATGATTTCTTTGCTAAACTTATGAAGGATTAATTTCTGTCATCGCACTCTGGATATGCGTTCCGATGTCCAGGAGACAAACTATTCTGACGTATCTTCGCCTTTCATCATGCGTTCTATCTCATCTTCGGCATTGGTCATAGGCGTTCCGGCCAGATTACCACTTTCCTTCGTCTCAGGCAATACCACAAGCCCGTCGCCTTCTTTTTGTTCTGCTTCGGCTCGTGCCTTGTCCTCATCCACATAGTTTTTCTGCGCAGTGTCTGCCACAACGTGTATCGACTGCATCTTCTTGCTGTGGTCGTGGCGTACCTGACAGGCTCCAAGAACCATCAAAAGCCCTGCTGCATACACTAATTTCTTCATAAGCTTTTCTATTTTTGTTATTTTGTAATGTCGCGATCATGTTAAATCACAATAACTGAATAATCCTTACCTTAATCTGATGCTTTCACCGATACTGATGATATGGTCAGGACTCAGTTTATTTAATTTGTAAAGGCTCTTCACGCGAATGCCATACAACTGGGCGATGCTGTACATTGAATCACCACTTCTGACCACATGCACTTTACCTTTGTACGACTTAGGACCCTTTGTGGCTTTTTTCTTCAACCACACCAATTCACCTTCTTCCAGTTGGTCGTTTTTGTTACGTTCATTATATTTGGCCAATTTACGATAAGATATATCTACGTCTTGTGCAATGCTGCGAAACGTATCACCGCGTCGAGCTTCCACATAGTAATTGTTGTTGAACGTATAGATATGACGCAAGTCGCCTTGTTCTATCTGGCGGGTCTGGAACTTATCAAAGCGTTTTTGTTTATCATATTCGTACAACTTATACAGTTCGATTATCTCTATCAACTTACTGGCGTAAGTCGGACTGGTGGCATAGCCGCATGCTTTCAAGCCACGAGCCCATCCCTTATAGTCCGTTATGTTTAGTTGAAACAGTGAGCTGTAGCGCTTGCTATTAACCAGAAACAACGAGTGATCCTCGTAACTCTCGTAGACGCTGTTATATGCGCGGAAACACTCGCCGCGTTCATCATCGTCATGATAGCTCTTACGGCCAGTCCAGCCGTTACATTTGATGCCAAAATGGTTATTACCATTCACGGCCAGCTCGCTTTTGCCGGCTGCAGACTCCAGTACGCCCTGTGCAAGCGTGATACTGGCAGGTATTTTGTGCTTCACCATCTGCTCGACAGCTAAATCTTCATATTTGTCGAAGTAATCTTGGTAGTGTTTTGTCCAAACCATCTGTGCAGAGACCTGAAAAAGGGCTCCAAACAGACAAATTATCGTAAATAAATACCTTTTCATGAATAAAACTTTAGATTTCTGTTGCAAAAATAAATAAAAATAATTATATTTGCAAGCAAAATCGTATTATTATGAAAGAAATGGCTATTAAATCGACCATCATGGAAGCCCAGATGGACGAATTGACAGAAACCGAGCGTTCACTGATTGAACTGGCCATCGAGGGTACTAACCGCTCGTATGCCCCCTATTCCAACTTTCATGTAGGTGCTGCTATCCTGCTTGAAAACGGTACGACATTCATCGGCTGTAACCAAGAGAACGCAGCCTTTCCTGCAGGCATCTGTGCCGAACGTAGTGCCATCTTTGCCGCAGGAGCACAGTACCCGGACCAACCTGTGGTCATGCTGGCCATTACAGCCCGTGGTAAGGACGGTGAGCTCATTGATGAGCCTGCAAGTCCATGTGGCACCTGTCGACAGGTCATCATAGAGACCGAGACGCGCTTTAATCATCACGTACGCATCTTACTCTACGGACGTAAGCGCACATATGTATTAGATGGTATCAAGGAACTGATGCCACTATCATTTACAGAATTCTAAACTGGATACCTTATTAATTATTATGGTTAAAATTTCCAAAGAGGCGGCGCTTGAATATCACGAGGCGGGCCGTCCAGGTAAGATTGAAGTCAAGCCAACAAAGGCTTATCGTACACAAACCGACCTTTCTCTGGCCTATTCACCAGGCGTGGCCTATCCCTGTCTGGAGATTCAGCAGAATCCCGACGATGCCTACCGCTATACAAATAAGGGCAATCTTGTGGCTGTCATCTCTAACGGTACTGCCGTGCTCGGATTGGGCGACATCGGTGCCATGAGCGGTAAGCCTGTTATGGAAGGCAAGGGATTACTGTTCAAGATTTATGGTGGTATTGACGTTTTTGACATTGAAGTTGACGAGAAAGACCCTGAGAAATTCTGCGAGGCCGTAGAGCGCATAGCGCCGACCTTTGGTGGTATCAACCTCGAGGACATTAAGGCTCCTGAGTGTTTCTATATCGAAGAACGGCTGAAGCGGACCCTCGATATCCCTGTCATGCACGACGACCAACATGGTACGGCTATCATCTCTGCAGCTGGACTGAAGAATGCCCTCGAGGTCTGTGGCAAGGACATCAGTAAGGTACGTATTGTCGTTAATGGTGCCGGTGCTGCCGCGATTTCCTGTACTAAGCTCTACATAGCTCTGGGTGCTCGAAAGGAGAATATCGTCATGCTCGACTCCAAGGGTGTCATCTCCGTCAGTCGTCAGGATCTAAACGAACAGAAACGTTTCTTTGCATCAGAACGTACTGACATTCATACGCTGGCTGAAGCTGTCAACGGCGCCGACGTCTTCGTGGGACTCTCGAAAGGTAACGTGCTTTCGCAGGATATGGTACGTTCAATGGCCAAAGACCCAGTCATTTTCGCTCTGGCCAATCCCGTGCCGGAAATCTCTTATGAGGACGCTATGGCAGCTCGTCCCGACGTGCTCATGTCGACCGGTCGTACCGACTATCCCAATCAGATTAATAACGTTATCGGTTTCCCCTATATTTTCCGCGGTGCACTCGACGTACATGCCACCGCCATCAATGAAGAGATGAAGATGGCCGCCGTTCTAGCTATTGCTGACCTGGCCAAGCAACCCGTTCCCGACGTGGTTAACGATGTTTATAAGGTTAACAATCTGCGCTTTGGACGTGACTATTTTATTCCCAAGCCCGTTGATCCACGACTAATCTCCGAAGTTTCTGCAGCCGTAGCTAAAGCTGCTATCAACAGCGGTGTTGCACGACGTACCATCGACAACTGGGAGGAGTATAAGCGCTCACTCACCGTGCTGCTGGGTCAGGAAACCAAGCTCACACAGAAACTCTATGCTACTGCAGCAGCCCATCCGCAGCGCGTGGTTTTTGCCGAGGCTGTCCATCCTACCATGCTCAAGGCTGCCGTTCAGGCCAAGGCTGAAGGCATCTGTCATCCCATTCTTTTAGGTAACGACGAGGTGTTGGCAAAAATGGCTAAGAAAATGGATTTGTCGCTTGAAGGTATCGAGATTGTCAACCTCCGACATCCCTCTGAACAAGAGCGTCGTGAGCAGTACGCTATGATTCTCACCCATAAGCGTGAACGTGAAGGTTATACCTATCAGGAGGCTAATGACAAGATGTTCGAGCGAAACTATTTTGGCATGATGATGGTCGAGACGGGTGATGCTGATGCTTTCATTACCGGTCTCTATACAAAATATTCCAACACCATTAAAGTTGTCAACGAAGTTATTGGCATCCGTCCTGAATACAAGCATTTCGGAGCCATGCATATCATTAATTCACCTAAGGGTACACTCTATATCGCTGACACACTGGTCAATGAGAACCCTGATACAGACACCCTTGTTGACATAGCTAAACTGGCAGCCACCAGCGTGCGTTTCTTTAATGAGAAACCCGTCGTAGGCATGATGAGCCACTCCAACTTTGGCTCTTCACAGAGCGATGGTGCCTTGAAGGTTCGCCACGCCGTTGAACGCATGCAGCAGCTTTATCCCGACCTGCCCATTGATGGTGAAATGCAGCTCGGTTTTGCTCTCGACCGTGAATTGCGCGACGATCAGTATCCTTTCACCCGTCTCTTTGGTAAGAATGTCAACACGCTGGTATTCCCCAACCTTACATCTGCTCGTTCGTCGTATAAAATGCTGCAGATGCTCGATGCCGACGTAGAAATCATAGGTCCTATCCAAATGGGGCTGAACAAACCAATTCACTTTATCGATTTCGGTGCTTCCGTCCGCGACGTCCTCAATATCGTCGCCATCGCTGGCATCGATGCCTACGTTGATAAAATTAAGAACCGTCTCAATAAGGCAAAATAGAATCAAGAACAGCTTGAGTGGAAGGCAATAAGCCCTTCCATAGGACTCTGGACGACGCGGCCAAGTTGGAAACCTTCAACAACAGCTGCGTCGTTTAGTTGTTCGCGGAAGTACCAGGCAATGCTGCCGACAGCATGAACGGGAAGGTTTGCAATTTGGACAGGTAACTGATTAACATCATATTGCAAAAGGTTATGGCGGAAGAAACGGCAGAAATGGTCGACTACCATCTTGCGAAGAGAAGTACAGTCAAGATGGCGACAGACAAAAGGTGCCAGAGACGCCAACCATCGGTTTGCCATTGGTTCACGGTAGACGCGTTGGATAATGTCAGGCAGGGTAACTCCATAGTCACTTTCAAACTGGAAACGCAAGTCTTCAGGAAGCATTCCTTTATACAGTGCGTTCAATAAGGTGCGACCGAGTACTGCACCACTCCCTTCGTCCCCGAGGATATATCCTAATGGTGGCGTATTACTGATGATATTATTGCCGTCGTATAGACAGCTATTGGAACCTGTTCCGAGTATGCAAGCGATACCTACTTCATGTCCACAGAGTGCACGGGCCGCACCAAGAAGATCATTAAACACCTGTACATCAGAACAGTGCAATGATTCACTAAGGAGCTGCTGCATAAATGGGATATAGGTAGGAATGCAGCCGGAACCATAGAAAAACAATTGGGTGATGGACGGCAGGTTACTGGGAATAGTTGCTATAATACTGCGAATAGTATCAGGAGTTTGGTGGACAGGATTGATGCCTTGTGTTTGAAAGGTAGCAACAACGGTATGGTCAACATGTCTGATCAATACCCAATCAGTTTTTGTGCTTCCGCTGTCAGCTATGAGAATCATAGAGGAATTAATATATTTTGAAACGAACGCGGAAAGAATGTTCGTGCTCGTCCCAGTTTGTACCGAGCATCTCAAAATGACCTATTTGGGATGTGGAACGAACATGGCGGCCAATACACGGACAGACGTCGTAGTCGCCGATACGCACCAATCGGATAGTCTCGGAAACATCATCTGGCAGACGGTCGGCACTGACATCCTCAGGCAGTTTATCGCGTGTAACAAACTCAAAGGTGACTGGCAAATCGTCGTCGATGAGTTGCTGCATTTGCCGCTCGATCTCTTTTTCTTCCTGGCGTGTTGGCTTGTGGTCAAGATGGAAGCTCATCTTACTTTTCTTACGTTCGACATGGGCGTTATAACTACGTTCACAGCCGAATAAACGTATCATCGTTTGATTTAGCAAATGCTCAGCGGTATGTGCAGGAGGAAACTCCTCCTTATGATGCTCATTCAGAATATAGTCTTCCATCTTCCTTTCTTCTTCCTACTTATAACGCAATCTTCAGGTACACAGGCAAGTGATCGGAATTAGTAATGTCGCCCTTGTAATAGGACAATCCTTTGAATGACTTGTCGTGGAAAATGTAGTCTATACGGACAGCCTTCCTACCACGGAAGGTATACATCCAACCACTGCCGCACTCCTTGAAACCATCGACGAGATTACCCAACATGGTGTTATAGACGAACGAATAAGGTACATCGTTGAAGTCCCCGCAAAGGATGCAAGGTTTCTCGGAACTACGGACCTGATTAGCCACTTCAATGGCTTGTCCGGCACGAAACATCATACCCATTGTGTAGTTGCCGAAGATTGCATTGACAATCCTGTTTTGAGGAACTTCGTAGCCCCGCATTGCACCTTGTGACTGAATCTTGGCTGCTTGATGCAAAGTACGGTTGATTCCAGTCGTCTGAAGATGGACATTAAAAATACGAAACTCGACTCCATTGACGTCTATATCGGCAGACATAGCACTATTATTGGTATCGTCGAAAAGGATGGTTTTACTATTCTTAATTGGATAACGGCTATATACAACCATATCTTCCTTACCTGTGGCCATATAGGGGAAGTAGTCCTTATAACTTTCTGAATTCTTCTTGTCACCGCTGACATTGCTATACTCCTGCATGCAAAGCACGTCGACGCGTTGACGGCGCATCTCAGCCAAAATGTCGAGAGCCATAAAACCTGACGTTTCACGCTGGAACAAAGCAACATTGTAAGTAGCTATTTTAAGTCCTTTAGCTTGTTCTGCAGCTTTGTCGATAGAACCAAACTGATAGAGTGTGCCTATGTATGGAATACAGCAGGCAACGGTCAGTATAGGCAGTAGCGCATAGAGCCACTTGCGGCGAACGAGCCAGTAAACCAGCATCAGTACATTGGCAACAATGAGCAAAGGCAATACATAGACTAGCATTGCCCTTGAAGTATGGCCTGCAGGTGGGACATCACCGCCGTAAAGGGCTGTTATTGTAAAGATGGTCACTATCAACTGAATGGCCAGAAACATTAATGATAAGTATTTGTAAACAGCTAATTTGCCCATTTTTTTATATTGTTTGATAGTTAGAGAAGTTATCAATCATTGGCAACATATCGTTGAACCATATCAATGAGGTCTTCTACACGGAAAGGCTTGGCCAGGAAGTCATCACAACCGGCAGCCATAGCATCACGAATGTTCTCTTCGAAGGCGTAGGCACTAAGAGCCACTATAGGTACGTCGTGGTTGACTTCCTTGATGATGCGGGTAGCATCCAAACCGTTCATGTCAGGCATACGAATATCCATCAACACCAAATCGGGATGCTCTTCATCACATAAGGTGACAACTTCAATACCATTGCGTGCACGCAACAGACGGTAACGCTTGGAGAGAACGATGCGGACAAGCTCGTAATTACTGTCTTCGTCCTCAGCCACCAAGATTAGCGGCGCACTCTTAAGATTTGTTTTTGTAGTAGAGCGAATGGTTCGAGAGCTGGTAGTGATACCTGTACTCTTAGTCTGTCCGCCTATCGTACCTTCGAAAGGTAATACAAAGCGGAATGTCGATCCTTTACCGAGTTTCGATTGTACGCTGATACTACCGCCCATTTTCTCAACAATCATCTTACAGAGCGACAAGCCAAGCCCGTAGCCGTTCTGGTTGGTCTCAGCATCACGGGATACATAGGTCTCAAAGATATGTTTCTGATCTTCAGGATCAATGCCTGAGCCGGTGTCAGTGACAAAGAATTCTACGTTCTGCCCATCGTCAATGAGACGGTAGCCGTAATTGATACTACCAAGGGCCGTATGTTTCAGGGCATTACTAATAAGATTGGAGAGTACCTGAGTAAGACGGTTCTCGTCAGTATTCAAGGCAATATTCATATTCGGTTGATTCCATTGTAATGTGACGGAATCAGTACAACGGAACTTGAAAATCAACTTCAGATTATGGCAAACCTCATTGAGGTCGACCATAGACTTATTGATAGACAGTTCTCCTGCCTCGACGCGTGACAAATCCAGGATATCGTTGATAAGTGCCATCAGACGGCCGTTGTTACTCTCAATGATTTCCATGAATTTCATACGGTCATCGGCAGAATCGGTCTCAGCCATAACACGCGAAAAACCCTCGATGGCATTCAACGGGGTACGTATCTCATGGCTCATATTTGCCAGGAACAGCGATTTCATGCGGCTGGCCTGCTCGGCCTTCTGCATCTTTTCTTCGTATTCCTGCAATTTTTTCTTGGCAGCATCTAATTCAAGCTCCGTAGTATGAAGCTTGGCATTAGCCTCTGCAATTTTCTGGATCAGAATTTCCCGTTCGTCTTGAATCATCTTATATTCTCATATAAATCGTTGCAAAATTAAAAAAAAAACTGCAAACGAACGAAGAAATGATGAAAAATTTATCCTCTTTTAGCTTTTTCCCATGTTCCGCCACCCCGATGGGTGTATAGATATTTAAAACCACGGAAAACATTCAGATTCATGAAGAGAAAATAATATGGAACGTACAATAGTCGGTTTTTATGACCCTGACGTTCCAGTATCCAACTACATAGTGCTGCCAGATAGAACAGTGCCTGCAACAGCAGAATGACAGTGTATACACAGCCCGCACCCATCACGACCAGAGCTATGTTGAGGGGAATGAGCGCCAATAGGGTAAACGGCGTAATGGTCCAGCGTAGCACACGATGGCTGACGAATTGGAAAGCGACGACAAAGTGGTTGAAGGGATTCATCATATTCTTAAGCCACCACACACTTTGCAAACCACCTGCGGCAATGCGGCGCTTACGCTTCGACTCCTCCTGCAGGTCGGCAGAACCGTACTCCATCGCATAAGCATCGGAAGTGTAAGCGATTCTGTTCCCCTCATCGACCATGCGCATCGACATAACGAAATCGTCGAGCAGGGCATTCTCGGGCATGGGACGGTACAAAGCCGTACGGATGGCATTGAGTTCGCCTGCGGCACCCATCGCTGAATACAGCTCACTATCCATGCGTTTCAGTGCACTTTCATAGCGCCAATAAAGGCCTTCACCTTCGGCCACGGCCTCACTGACATTGTAATTTTTTGCGCCTTCGGCTACGGCCTCACTGTCGTTACGGGCAATCACGCGTTTTTCACCAGCTACACAAGCCACCTGTGGGTCTTGGAAACAGCGTACAATTTCACAAACGGCCTCACGGTTAACCATGGTGTTGGCATCGGTCATCATGGTCAACGGTGTCGTCACCATACCTATGCCATGATTCAGAGCAGCCGTCTTACCCTTACGTTCTGGAGTGAATACAATCTGCACTTCAGGATAGTCGCGCAGACGATCATTAGTACCGTCGGTGCTGCCGTCAGTCACCCACATCACGTGCAATTTATCGGCGGGATAGTCCAGCTCGCGGGTATTGGCCATCTTCTGGGCTACCACGTCTTCTTCATTGTACGCACAAATTATGAAAGTGACGTCGGGAAGGTCATCTTCAGCGGGTAAGACCAACGGTGTGGCCTTACCTCTGATGATGCGTTTCAGTCGGACGAGCAACCATAATAGCATACCGTAGCCTACGTATGTATAGAATACGATGAACAGACAAATCCAAAAGGCTATTTTCAATGCTATCATAATTCTTTATTCGTTCGAGTCGTTTGCTTCCTGCATGTCGATATACTGCTGGTTTTTGTCGTAGAATTCATACTGCAGGAATGCCAGTTTCTGAGACGGCACGATGCGAATACCCATGCCGTACTTCATTTGCCATTGTCGTTTGAGCGACCACATGCCCTGATTGATGTATGCTGCAACATAGGGGTGTACATGCAGGCTGAAACGGCGGATACCAATCTTGTTTACCATACGGTCAATCTTGCTCTCGAGTTGATCAGTAAACAGGATGGACGACTTGATTTTGCCCTTGCCAAAGCAGGTGGGGCAGGTTTCCTCAACATTGACATCCATAGCCGGACGCACTCGCTGACGTGTAATTTGCATCAGCCCGAACTTGCTGAGTGGCAGGATGTTATGGCGAGCTCTGTCTTTCTGCATGTTCTTACACATGCGTTCGTAGAGCATCTGACGGTCTTCTGCCAGATTCATGTCGATAAAGTCGACCACAATGATGCCGCCCATATCGCGCAAACGCAGCTGACGAGCCAACTCGTCGGCAGCACCGAGATTCACCTCCAGCGCATTGGCTTCCTGACCGTTTTCAGCACGGGTACGATTGCCCGAATTGACGTCTACGACATGCATGGCTTCCGTATGCTGGATAATCAGATAGGCTCCGCGTTTGTAGTTCACCGTACGTCCAAAGCTGGACTTCAACTGCTTGGTGACGTTAAAATTGTCGAAGATGGGCACCGTTCCTTTGTAACGTTTTACGATGTCCTTCTTGTCTGGAGCTATCAATCCTACGTAATCCTTGACCTGTTCAAAAATGGCGTCGTCGTTGACGTAAATGCCGTCGTAGGTGGGGTCGAAGACGTCGCGTAGCAATGCTACGGCACGACCGGTCTCCTCGAAGCACAACTGGGGGACCTTAGTGGCCTTTTGAGCCTTGGTGATACAATCTTCCCAGCGCTTTACCAACACCTTCAATTCAGCGTCCAGTTCAGCCACACGCTTCCCTTCTGCTGACGTACGTACGATGACGCCGAAGTTCTTGGGACGTATGCTTTGGACGAGTTGTTTCAGACGGGCACGTTCCTCGCTTTTTTTGATTTTTGATGAAACCGAGACTTTATCATAGAAGGGCATCAGCACCATGTATCGTCCTGCAAAACTCAGTTCACAGGTCAGGCGCGGACCCTTAGTCGATATGGGTTCCTTTACCACCTGTACCAGTATTTCCTGACCTTGCTTCAGCGTGGTCTGCACACTGCCTTCCTTTGGAAGATCAGGCATACGCTGGGCTTTCGCCATGGGATAAAGTCGTTTCTTGTCGCTTTGTACCTGTTTAAGGTATTTCTCGTAAGAGCTGAATTGAGTACCGAGGTCAAGATAGTGCAGGAAGGCATCGCGCTCAGAGCCAACATCAACAAAGCAGGCGTTGAGTCCAGGCATGAGCTTGCGCACACGTCCCAGATAGATGTTGCCGACCGAATAGCTGGCCTCCTCTCGTTTTTCATTCTGGTATTCCACCAGATCCTTATCCTCGAGCAAGGCTATTGATATCTCTTTCGGCTGGACATCAATGATTACTTCACTTGTCATGTCTTCTTAACTTCTTTAACTCAGTTTTCTTCATAACTTCAAAAAAGGAGCGCACCGAAAGAATCGGGTACACTCCTTTCAAATTCTTTTTCTTATCAGCCAAAGAGTTTACTTGCTCTTATGACGATTCTTGCGCAGTCTCTTCTTACGCTTGTGAGTAGCCATCTTGTGGCCCTTCTTTTTCTTTCCGTTTGGCATAATACTAAAATATTAATAATTAAATTACTTCATCATCTCAATAAAACTCTTGGCGGGCTTGAAAGCAGGAATGTCGTGAGCATCAATCACCATCGTTACATTCTTTGAAATATTACGGGCAGTCTTCTGAGCACGGTGCTTGATGGTAAATGTGCCAAATCCGCGCAAGAAAACATTCTCGTGATTCTCAGCCATACTGTTACGAATCTCCTTCATAAAGGCCTCTACTGTGACAGCCACATCTTTCTTAGGCAAGCCTGTCTCTTCAACAATTTTACTGATAATATCTGCTTTTGTCATTGCTGTAAATTTTATATTTCTCAATTTTGGACTGCAAAGTTACTAATTTTCAGTGAGATATGAAAATATTCTTGGCATTTTTTTTGATTTTTATTCATTTTTCTTCTTTTTAGAACAAAAATAGCGTGTCGTGAGTCCTTTAAAAATATAATAATGTTCGCGCGAAAGAAAGCGACAAGTTTAGAATTAAGAATTAAGAGTTATGAATTAAGAGATCAGAGGTTAAAAAAAGAGGCACAGAAGCAAATTTTTCAATATTAATTCTTAATTCTTAATTTTTCTTCGTAACTTTGCATCCAAATTGTGTTTAGGAATTAACATGGACCATATAAGAAACTTCTGCATCATTGCACATATCGATCACGGCAAGTCAACGCTGGCCGACCGTCTGCTGGAATATACCAAAACTATCCAGGTGACGGAAGGACAGATGTTGGACGACATGGATCTTGAACGAGAGCGCGGTATTACAATTAAAAGCCACGCCATCCAGATGGAATATGTGAAGGATGGTGAGAAATACATACTGAACCTCATTGACACCCCGGGACACGTCGACTTCTCTTATGAGGTGAGCCGTTCCATTGCAGCCTGCGAGGGTGCTCTCCTGGTGGTCGACGCCACGCAGGGCGTTCAAGCTCAGACTATCTCGAACCTATATCTGGCTATTGACAACGACTTGGAGATTATCCCCGTCATCAACAAGATTGATATGCCCAGCGCGATGCCCGACGAGGTGGAAGATGAAATCGTCGACCTCATCGGTTGTAACCCGGAGGACATTATCCGCGCAAGCGGAAAGACCGGCGAGGGCGTTGAGGACATTCTCAATGCCGTCGTAGAGCGTATCCCCCACCCTGTTGGCGACGAGCAGGCTCCGCTGCAGGCACTGATTTTCGACTCAGTATTCAACTCCTTCCGTGGCATCATTGCCTACTTTAAGATTGTCAACGGAACCATCCGTCAAGGCGACAAGGTGAAGTTCTTCAATACTGGTATGGAGTACGATGCCGACGAAGTAGGTGTGCTGAAAATGGACATGATACCCCGCAAGGAGTTATGCACCGGTGATGTGGGGTACATTATCAGTGGTATCAAGGATTCAAAGGAGGTAAAAGTGGGCGACACCATCACTCACGTACAGCGTCCTTGCGACAAAGCTATCGAGGGTTTCCAGGAAGTAAAGCCGATGGTGTTTGCCGGTGTCTACCCGATCGATCCGACCGACTACGAGAACCTTCGTGCCTCTTTGGAAAAACTGCAGCTGAACGATGCCTCGCTGACCTTCGTTCCTGAGACGTCGGTGGCTTTGGGCTTTGGTTTCCGTTGCGGTTTTCTCGGACTGCTTCACATGGAGATTGTCCAAGAGCGTCTGGACCGCGAGTTCGATATGGATGTCATCACCACAGTACCGAATGTTACCTATATGTGCTACACCAAGCAGGGCGAGGAGAAAGAGGTGCACAACCCCTCTGGACTTCCCGACCAGACGATGATAGACCACATCGAGGAACCATACATCAAAGCCTCTATCATCACTGCTGCTGACTACATTGGCCCCATCATGACGTTGTGTCTTGACAAGCGCGGTGAACTCATCGATCAGCAGTATGTCAGCGGTGGACGTGTGGAGTTACGCTTCATGCTGCCTCTGGGAGAGATCGTCATCGACTTCTACGACAAGTTGAAAAGCATTTCGAAAGGCTATGCCTCGTTCGACTACCATATCGACTCGTTCCGACCGTCGAAGCTCGTCAAGCTTGACATCCTTCTCAACGGCGAGCCCGTCGACGCTCTGTCTACGCTAACCCATCAAGATAATGCTGTGACTTTCGGACGTCGCATGTGCGAGAAACTGAAGGAACTCATACCACGTCAACAGTTCGACATTGCCATTCAGGCTGCCATTGGTGCAAAGATTATTGCCCGTGAGACAGTAAAGCAGGTTCGTAAGGATGTGACGGCTAAATGCTACGGCGGTGACGTCAGCCGTAAGCGCAAGCTGTTGGAGAAACAGAAGCGAGGCAAGAAGCGTATGAAGCAGATAGGCAACGTAGAGGTGCCGCAGAAAGCTTTCCTTGCTGTATTGAAACTGGATTAGAGATAAAAAGAATAAGAAATACGCCTATGACAAACATTGTTTTAACTACAAGAGATGTAGCCCGCGAATTGGCAAGAAGGTACAGTACGATGACCCACGAAGAATTGGATGTACTGGAGAGTATTCTTGTGCCTTTAAGATACCAGAAAGGCGACATCATCCTGCATGAAGGTGAGGTCTGTCGTGACATCTTCTGGGTTGCCCGCGGACTGGTACGCCAATATTATTACAAGAACGACAAGGAACTGACCGAGTACATGGCTGTCGAGAACACTATCTGCATGAGCATCGAGAGTCTTTTCAAGGAGGAACCCAGCCATCAGCAGATACAGGCGCTGGAGCCCACCGTCATCTTTGCGCTGCCGAAGCCTGCATTGGAACGTGAGGCCGTTAGAAATGTCAATATTCAGATGCTATACCGTAAAATCCTTGAGGAGTCGCTCATCATTTCACAGATTCATGCCGACATGATACGCTTTGAGTCCGCTCAGGAGCGTTATGCCAAACTGGTGAAAAGCTCGCCGCAACTGGTATTGCGTGCACCACTGGTTTATATTGCCAGTTATTTGCAGATGACTCCGGAAACTCTTTCACGTGTACGCAACAACACGATGGTGTAAGGAGAGTTCAATGTTCAATGTTCAATCTTCAATGTTCATAGTTTACTGGTAAACGTAAACATATCGGGGAAAGTATCGGCTAATGTGGCGGGATTTTCACGGAACAGTCCAAACAGGGCGCTGCCTGAGCCAGACATGGCGGCATAGGTGGCGCCCATCTTGTATAGCTGTTCCTTCACTGCGCTAATCTCAGGATGCAGAGCAAAGACGCTCTCTTCGAAGTCGTTCACCAACTCTTTCTTCCATGTTTCCACCGGTTGCATCACCACCTCACGGCAGTTCTTTTGCGGACGATGTGGACTGATACGTGAAAAGGCCTCCTTGGTGGGTACAGGAATGTCAGGACGTACCACCCCGATATACCAGCCATGCAGATTGACGTCAATGGGCTGCAACCGTTCACCGATGCCCTCTGCGTATGCCGGACTGCTAAGAATGAAAAACGCACAGTCGGCCCCTAATCTTGCAGCATAGCCTATCATTTGTTCATCGTTCATCCCCAGTTGACACATGTCGTTCAACAGCCGTATCATATATGCACAATCACTTGAACCGCCACCCATACCAGCTTGTGAGGGAATACCCTTATGCAGCGTGGCGGTGACATTCGGCAGCTGTGGAAAGTCCTCCTTCAGCAGTTGGTAGGCTCGCACCACCAAGTTACGCTGCACGTCGCCCACTATCTTGATACCCGTCACATTGAGCAAACACCCACCGTTCCTGTTATCGTTATGGTTATCGTTACGGTTAGCGTTTACGATAACCTCCAACCTGTCTTTCAATGGCACAGGGTAAAACACCGTTTCCAGATTGTGGTAGCCGTCGCTGCGTTTCTCCACCACATTCAGTCCTAAATTAATCTTCGCTACAGGAAATGATATCATAGTTCCATGTTCAATGTTCAATCTTCAATGTTCACTATTGAAGGTGAAATCTGTTTTTTCCACACCGTAGCCGTAGATGGTCTTGAAGTCATTCTTCATAGAAATGACTGTATAACCGGCTTCGCGCCATTTTGCCTCACGCCTGGCACCTTCTGCAAGGTCGGCATGGTCGCGGGCATCATCGTCAGCCACGAGCATGAACGTGGCGGTGCGATATTTCTGGTTGCTCAGACAGTAGTTATGCATGGCACAGTCACCGCTGCTGTTGCCGAACGACAGCACGGGAATCTTACCAATTTCCTGACTGATTTGCCGTACCTTGTTCGTCTTCAAGTTCTTGATAATCAGGCTATCCGTGCGCACCAGATACTCATCCTTTCCCATGGTATAGTCGACGCCGACATTATCGCCTTGTTCGTTGGAACTAAGACATACATCCATGCCTATCACCTTGTTAGGCTCAATGCCCAGCGATTCAACCAGTGAACGACAGATGAAACGGTCAGAACCGGAGACAACATAATAGGTGAAACCGTTGTCCTTCAGGTAGTCAAAAACCTCCAGCATGGGTTTGTAGAAACTTTGAGCGTAGGTCATTCCCTTGAATCCGTTGGCTGGTGTGGCGGCATAGGCCTTCACGTAGGTGTCAAACTCGGTGAGGGTCATTCCGGCGTAAGCCTTGGCTGCCGCCCGGGCATGAATCATGTCGAAGTGGTCGGGCAATGCCGTGCCGTAACGTACAAAGTCGCGGATATTCTGTGCAGCCTCGCGCACATCGTCGGGAGCCGTATATTTGTATGAAGGATCATCTAGGGCGCGATATTCCAACAGATTATACTCAAAATAGGTGGGATAAAGTTCACCGATGAACGTGCCGTCCATGTCGAACGTGGCTATGCGGTCCTCCGTACCGATGTAGTTGCTGGACTTCGGGTTGGTCACGTCCTCCACATACGCTTTTAGCGTCGTCAGTGCCTCGCACTGGTTCCATAAAGTGAAATACTCTTTCGGTGTCGGATTCACCCTCTGGTCGTCTTCTTTGCCGCACGATGTCAGCAATGTCCCTTGTGCAATCATGCACATCAGGACGATAGTTAACATTAGATATTTTTTCATATTCATCTTAATTTATTAATTCTTTATACGTTTTGCCCGACAAAGGTATATAAAATAAATGGACTGACCAAACATTTATTTTTAATTCTTAATTCTTATAACTCTAATCCTGGCAATATCACCAGATATGAGGGGTGGAACTTCAATGCAAATTCAGTTAAATTGGTCAGCAAATTCACTGAATTAGGTCAATAAATTCACTGAATTTGGTGTACCGTTTAGCATCTTTTGTTTTGTTGTTGATATTGTTTTGTCTTATAAATGATATATTTTTGTTCAGTTCAAAAGGCTCACTAGTGTATCACTATGACGCATTATCCCGTATAATATGACTTGTCGGCGCACTTACTGTGTTTAGCGCTAAAAAGAGAATATTTATGACTTAGATGCAGTTTTTTGCAAAAAGATTTGGAAGACAACAACAAAAGTAGTATCTTTGCCAAAAGAATTATTTATTCACTAAACTAAAAACATCAATACAACTATGAAAGATCTGAAAGGAACAAAGACTGAGAAGAACCTGCAGGAAGCATTTGCAGGCGAGAGTATGGCTCGTAACAAGTACACATACTGGGCATCGAAAGCTAAGAAGGACGGCTATGTACAGATAGCTGCCATCTTCGAGGAAACGGCTGCCAATGAGAAGGAACACGCCAAAATGTGGTTCAAGCTCTTAGAAGGAGGCATCAAGGACACGGCTGCAAATCTGGAGGCTGCTGCCGGTGGTGAGAATTTCGAGTGGACCGACATGTATGCCCGCATGGCCAAAGAGGCCCGCGAGGAAGGTTTCGACGAGATTGCCGAGAAGTTTGAAGGTGTGGCAGCCATCGAGAAGGCTCACGAGGAACGCTATCGCAAGCTGTTAGACAATGTAAAGAAGGAACGTGTGTTCTCGAAGGACGGTGATGTCATCTGGCAGTGTGCCAACTGCGGACATATCGTTATCGGCCAGAAGGCCCCTGAGGTATGTCCCGTCTGCGACCATCCGCAGTCATACTTCCAGGTGAAAGCTGAGAACTACTAAGAAGTGAAAAGACATCAAGGTAGACTTTTCACGAACTTCATTTCGTGAAGGATACGCTTCTGACGTTTCAGCATGTAGCCGCTGGGCTTGGCTGAGTTGAAACGGCGAGGATTGGGCAGTGAGGCCGCTATCAAGGCACACTGCCCTTTTGTTAGTTTGTCGGCAGTCGTATTGAAGTGCCACTCGGCAACGGCGTCAGCACCATAGATGCCGTCACCCATCTCTATCGAATTGAGATAAACTTCCATGATGCGATGCTTGCTCCACATCAGCTCTATCAGAGTGGTGAAATAAACTTCGAAGCCCTTGCGCACCCACGAACGGCCAGGCCACAGGAAGACGTTCTTCGCTGTCTGCTGCGAGATAGTAGAAGCACCCAACTTGCGCTTCTTGGGGTGTTTGATGTTGCGCATAGCCGCATGTTCGATAGCCTTGTAGTCGAAGCCGTGATGCTCCAGGAACCGGGCATCCTCAGATGCCATCACAGCCAGAGACAGCGAGGGACTGATTTCGTCGTATGGCACCCAGTGGTGGTGCAGCTTGGTTTCCTCACCAGCAGCGATCTGCTGACTGACGCGGATGAACATCAGCGGCGTAAAGTACACAGGCACCCAACGCAATACCAAAACAGAAAGAATAGTGGAGGCAAAAAAAGCCACCACTATCCTTAAAAGTACCTTCTTGATGAAACGTATGAAGCGCTTCACTACTGAAATTTTGCGTTATTAGTTTGCCTGATTCTGGGCATCCTGAATCATCTTCTGAGAGGCATACATGTAAACCTCTACACGACGGTTCTGAGCCTGGCCGGCAGCGGTAGAATTGTCGGCAACGGGATTGGCATCACCAAAACCCTGAACGCTCTTGATCTGTGTGGCGGGAACAGCCAGACTCAGCAGATACTGAGAAACGGCAGTAGCACGATCCTGTGAGAGCGAGAGGTTCTTCTGCTGGCTCTGCTCTACGGTAGAGTTCTTCCAGCCCTGATTGTCGGTATAACCCTGAATGGCAACGTCGCAGTCGGCATTGTTCTTCAGCACACTGGCAAACTGAGCCAACGACGTCTTGGCAGTAGCAGAGAGGGCTGACTTACCTGTAGCAAAAAGGATACCAGAATCGAACGTAACCTTCACAGCCTCAAGGCCGTTGTTGTCAGTAACGGTCTCAACCTGTGCGTTCTGCACCTGCTCGGCCTCCTTCTTGGCCTTGTCCATCTTGTGACCGATGATAGCACCAGTACCAGCACCAACAGCACCGCCGACAGCAGCACCGATAGCCGTGTTACCTGCTATAGCACCGATAATACCACCCAACACAGCACCACCACCAGCACCGATGGCAGCACCCTTCTGCGTATTGTTACATGCAACAATCATGCCTACACAGAGCAACAAAGAAATGATTTTTGTCTTCATAACCTTACTTATTTATAATTAAAACTTAGTTAATTTGGATGCAAAAGTAAGAAAAAAGTAGAGAATAATGGCATGCGGAAGCAAATTTTTCACTTTTCACTCTTCACTTTTCACTTCTTTTTGTACCTTTGCAGCAAAATTTAAGGAAATTACAAAGAATTATGGCAAAAGAATTAAAAGATTTAACGAAACGCGCTGATAATTACAGCCAGTGGTATAACGATTTGGTGGTAAAGGCTGACCTTGCTGAACAGTCGGCTGTTCGCGGTTGTATGGTCATCAAGCCTTACGGCTATGCCATCTGGGAAAAGATGCAGCATCAGCTTGACAGCATGTTCAAGGAGACGGGTGCCCAGAACGCCTATTTCCCCCTACTCATCCCGAAGTCGTTCCTCAGCCGTGAGGCCGAGCACGTGGAAGGTTTCGCCAAGGAGTGTGCCGTCGTCACTCACTACCGTCTAAAGGCTACCGAGGACAAAAGTGGCGTTGTTGTCGACCCTGCCGCCAAGCTGGAAGAAGAGCTCATCATCCGTCCCACCTCGGAGACCATCATCTGGAACACTTATAAGAACTGGATTCAGTCGTGGCGCGACCTGCCCCTGATGTGCAACCAGTGGTGTAACGTGATGCGCTGGGAGATGCGTACACGTCCGTTCCTGCGCACCTCAGAATTCCTGTGGCAGGAGGGACATACGGCTCATGCCACCCGTGAGGAGGCCGAAGAGGAAGCCAAGAAGATGCTGCACGTGTACGCTACATTCGCTGAGGAGTGGCTCTCACTCCCCGTGCTGCAGGGTGTGAAGAGCGAGACCGAGCGCTTCGCCGGTGCCCTCGACACCTATACCATTGAGGCCATGATGCAGGACGGCAAGGCACTACAGAGCGGTACTTCGCACTTCTTGGGACAGAACTTCGCCAAGGCTTTCGATGTGACCTATCTGAATAAGGAGAACAAGCCCGAATACGTGTGGGCTACCTCCTGGGGCGTCTCTACCCGTCTGATTGGTGCCATGATTATGGCCCACTCTGACGATAACGGTCTTGTACTGCCACCGCGTATTGCACCTATCCAGGTTGTCATCATTCCTATCGCTACCAAACCCGAGCAGATGGAGCTGGTGAACAAAGAAGTGCAGCCCATCATTGAGAAACTGCGCAAAGCCGGTATCAGCGTCAAGTTTGACGATGCTGACAATAAGCGTCCTGGCTTTAAATTTGCCGACTATGAGCTGAAGGGTGTTCCCGTGCGTCTCGTACTGGGAGCCCGCGACTTGGAGAACGGCACCATCGAGGTGATGCGCCGCGATACGCTGGAGAAAGAGACACGCAGCATCGAGGGAATCGCTGAATACGTAGAACAACTTTTGGACGAAATCCAAAAGAACATCTTCGAGAAGGCCCGCAAGTACCGCGACGAGCATGTTTACGAGTGCGATAACTACGAGGAGTTCAAGGAGAAGGTGAAGAACGGCGGCTTCTTCCTCTGCCACTGGGACGGCACAGCCGAGACTGAGGCCAAGATTAAGGAAGAGACGCAGGCCACCATCCGCTGTGTGCCATTTGCTTATGAGCAGACGCCGGGCATCGATATGGTCAGCGGAAAGCCGAGCGTAGCACGCGTCATCATTGCCCGCAGCTATTAAGAAAGAGTGATAGGCAGTGGCCTCGTGTCAGGGCAAGTCGGAAAAGTGCTTACGACCTCTGACATAATACTGCCACAACAGCGAGAACGAATGCCGTAGGGGAACAGCCGTTTCCTTACGGCTTTTCTGTATGGCTTCACGGTCTGTCACAAAATCTTTACGCCAGCGTTTGAAGGCCCGACGGGCACGGAACACGGCACAGAAATCCCCCCGGTTACCCTTCAGCACCAGCATTTCGAAGGCTGCCAGATAGTCCAGGAACCAACGCCAGCGCATCACATGCTGCAGGTCCTCATCGGGCAGACACTTATAGAGCATAGTCAGATTGTTACGGAAATTCAGGAAGGTCTTCATGGGATTCGACTTCGGCAACGTGCCGCCACCGACGTGATAGACATAGCTCTCAGGCAGACAGAAAAGCTTTCGGCCACGGATGCGTAAGCGCCAGCATAGGTCTATCTCCTCATTGTGCGCAAAGAAACGTTCGTCCAGTCCGCCACAGTCCCAATAATCCTTCGAGCGGATCATTAGTGCAGCACCCGTAGCCCAGAGGATTTCTGTGGCATAGTCGTATTGACCGTTGTCTTCCTCGATGGTCTCGAAGATGCGTCCACGACAGAAGGGATAGCCATAGCGGTCGAGGTATCCCCCACTCGCTCCGGCATATTCGAACATATCCTTATTATATACAGAGAGCAGCTTAGGCTGACAAGCGGCCACTTCGGGATGCACATCCATGAACTCAATCATCGGAGTCAGCCAATGGTGCGTCACCTCGATGTCGGAATTCAACAACAGATAATATTCGGCTTCAATCTGGGCCAACGCTTTGTTATAACCTTCGGCAAAGCCCCAGTTCTTGTCCAGCACGATGAGCTTACACTCAGGAAAATCGCGGCGCAGAAGGTCGAGGGAATCATCGGTCGAGGCATTGTCAGCCACGTAGACCTTAGCCTCGTCGCGTGAATAGTTCAATACTGTGGGCAGATACTGGGCCAGCATCTTCGCGCCATTCCAGTTCAATATGACGATTGCTACCTTACTAAAGCCCCCTAAGTTAGGGGGTTGGGGGTCTGAACAATTACTCATCATTCTTCTTTGTTTAATAATTGACAATATAACGCCCTTTGAGCACCTGTTGCTTGATAAGCCCCTCCTAATTTAGGGGGCTCCAAAAGTCTGGCTTTTATCAACTGGTTGTCGTACTCTTCACGGGCTTCAGATGCCGGCAGCTCCACACGGATATAGTTCTTTGTGAAGCCATGCATGGCCTTACCTCGTGGAGCCTTCTCAAAGAGCACCTCAGCCTGCTGACCGATATACCACTGATAGAAGGCTTCAGTCTTTTGGTCAGAAAGTGCCAGCAAACGCTGGCTGCGCTCACGCTTGTCCTTGTCCGACACCACATAGGGAATGCTAAGTGCCGACGTACTCGGACGTTCAGAATAGGGAAACACATGCAGCTGGGTGACGTCAAGACCGTCGAGGAAGTTGTAGGTTTCCTCAAAGCACTCAGGCGTTTCACCCCGACAGCCTACCATCACGTCGACACCGATAAAGGCATCAGGCATGACTTCCTTGATGCGATGAATCTTATCGGCAAACAACTGGCTGTCATAGTGGCGGTGCATCAGCCGCAGCACCGTGTCGCTGCCACTCTGCAAAGGAATATGGAAATGAGGCATGAAGGCGCGGCTATGGGCACAGTAGTCTATCAGGTCGTCACTCAACAAATCCGGTTCAAGACTGCTGATACGATAGCGACTGATACCCTCCACCTCGTCCAACGCTTTTACCAAATCCAGGAAGTGTTCACCTGTCGATTTACCAAAGTCACCGATATTGACACCCGTCAGCACAATCTCCTTACCACCCTCATTGGCTGCCTCCTTAGCTTGTGCCACCAAAGAGGCAATGGTCGGATTGCGGCTGAAGCCACGGGCATACGGAATAGTACAGTAGGTACAGAAATAGTCGCAGCCGTCCTGAACCTTCAGGAAATAGCGCGTACGGTTACCCCTCGAACAACTGGGGGCAAAACTTGTGATATCCTTCGTCTTCACAGTCTTGTATGTCGCCCCCTGCCCCGCTGTTCTGTGAGCCGCGGCCTGTCCCGCTGTCTCGCAGGTCGCCCCCTGTCCCGCTATTCTGGGAGCCACAGCCTGTCCCGCTGTCTCGTAGGTCGAGGCTGAGCCTCGACTGACAAACTCCTCCGACAGAAACTGCACCAAGTTCGCCTTTTCATTGGAACCCAGCACCAGGTCAACACCGTCAATCTTCGCTATGCGCTCAGGGGACAGCTGGGCATAACAGCCCGTCACCACCACAAAGGCTCCGGGATGCTGACGAACCACACGATGAATAACCTGCCGGCACTTATGGTCGGCCACGTCGGTCACCGAACACGTATTGATCAGGCAAATGTCTGCCGTCTCACCCTTTCTGGCTGTGACGACACCCATCTGCTGAAGCATCTTTGCGAAAGTCGATGTCTCAGAGAAGTTCAACTTACAACCCAACGTGTAATAAGCCGCTTTTTTCCCTTGAAATGCCGATGTATCTATCATATATATAATAAGGTGTAATTCCACCCACCCTTTTTACTCATTTCTTTTCACTTGCAAAGGTAGTTATTTTTATCGTAAAAATGCCATTTTTTAGCAATTATTCGATTTGGTGTGATTTTTACATGAATTTTAACATTTCGTAAGATGTTGATTATAAGGCTTTTACAAAAAAGTTACAAAAAAGACCAAAAAAAAGTTACTAAAAAAAGTACAACGTAACGAAAAAATGCCTAACTTTGCAGCGTTTTAATAAACAAATGATTGTTTTACAGATTAAAAAGCATTAGAAAAAATGAAGAAATTAGTATTTATGTTCGTAGCTGTTGCAGCTATCTCTTTCGCTTCTTGTGGTAACAAGACCGCTCAGGCTGAGGCTGTTGATTCAGATTCAATCGCAACCCTCGACAGCGCTGACACTGTTGCTGCTGACACCGTTGCTGCTGATACAGTTGCTGCTGATAGCGTTAAGTAATTAGTGCGAACGAAATTGAGAGAATGAAAACTGCCGGATTCATTTCCGGCAGTTTTTTTGTGTATACATGTTTCCTCTACTTTATTCTTTCAGCGAATAGGTGATGGTGGTCACGACGCGCAGCTTCTTGATGTAAGGAGTGTTCTGGTCGCGGTCTTCGATTTCGAACTGTCCTTGACCGGCCGTTTGTATCTGGCCTAATTCACTCTTGCTGGCCTCAGCAAACTGTTCGGCCGTCTTCTGGGCGTTCTTGATAGCCTCGGCCATCATCTCTGGCTTCATCTGCTGGAACGAGGCATATTCGTATTGTGCGTTGCTATTCTCAATGGCCACACCTTGCTTCAATAGTTCAGCCTGTTTGAAGATGGCCTTGTTGACTTCCTGCACCTTGTTCGTAGCCACCGTGATAGTTGTGGTAACAATGTAACGGAAGTTCTTCTGGTTATCACCCCATTCGCGGGCTTCCAAGTCGCTGATGGAAGGAGGATTAACAGTAATCTCCTTCTCGTCGAGACCATTCTGCCGTAAGAACTTCTTGATTTTGTCCGTCTGCATGTTGATATACTCATAGAGCAAAGGTAAGTCATTGCCTGTCACCTTCGTACCAATGCTCCACGTCACTTTATCAGCAGGCACCTCACGCTCGGCCAGCCCCTTGACAGTCACCTTACGGTCCTTGTTGGCAAAATTGTCAATGCCAGCCTTGATAAACAAACCCAGAAATACAATACCCACAGCAATGAGGGCCGATGCAATAATCCGATTTTCTTTCATACGCTTCTATATTTTAATCATTTGACGCTGCAAAGATGAGAAAAATAAATGAGAATCGTATAGGGAACCCCCTATTTTTACATATTGATTTCCCTATTGAAAAATCCCGGGTGCTTTCACACTCGGGATTCAACAGTGTATAATAACTATGATTTGCTTTACAGCGGTTATTACTCTAATTTTGTTTTACTCTTCAACGGGAGCTTCCTCAACTGCAGGAGCCTGCTCGTCAACAACTTCCTCGGCAGCCTCTTCGGCAGCGGCAGCGGCCTCAGCAGCAGCTTTCTTGGCATCGGCAGCAGCCTTGATGGCAGCTTCAGCCTCGGCAGCAGCCTTCAGCTCGGCAGCATTCTCAGCAACGACCTTTACAGGAATCTCAACGGTAACCTCCTTGTGGAAATGAACCAGAGCTACGAAGTCGCCAATGGTCTTGGCATCCTTCATGGTGATGATCTTACGATCAACCTCCTTGCCCAACTTCTTCAGTTCCTCAGCAACCTGATTGGCACCTACAGAACCGTAGAGCTGACCAGTAGCGCTCACCTTAGCAGCAATCTCGAGGGCAACGCCATTCAGCTGAGCAGCCTTCTCCTCGGCAGCAGCCTTCTGGGCAGCGAGCTTGTGAGCCTGCTGCTTCAGGTTCTCAGCAAGAATCTTCTTTGCCATCGGGCTTGCGATAACACCCTTACCCTGAGGAATGAGGTAGTTACGGCCATAGCCAGATTTCACGTTCACGATATCGTTCTTATAACCCAGACCGATAATATCTTCTTTCAGTATAATTTCCATGTCTTGCGTCCTCCTAATTATTTCATCATGTCAGTTACGTAAGGCAGCAGCGCAATCTGGCGGGCACGCTTCACGGCCTGAGCCACACGGCGCTGATACTTCAGAGAGGTACCGGTGATACGGCGGGGCAGAATCTTACCCTGCTCGTTCAGGAACTTCTTCAGGAACTCGTGATCCTTGTAGTCAATGTACTTGAGACCACTTTTCTTTAAGCGGCAGTACTTCTTCTGCTT
>JAEEGL014331030.1_pt1 | contig 77543 bp, 78 predicted proteins | sample 9134231 | NCBI WGS metagenome assembly JAEEGL01 (sample SAMN16246548, study PRJNA631951) | gut metagenome | biome: gut microbiome; feature: rumen; material: fiber-attached | host: Bos | place: Iran: Karaj | collected 2018-10 | reverse complement strand
TTCGCGCCGATCGGATCATATTCTTCGCTACCAAATGAATCCTCTTTCAAGGAAGACGAATATTGGTGGCTACGAAGTGAAGAGTATTTATAGTCGGCTACACCCGAAGCAGTTTGCGCCAACTAAGCGCCAGCAGGCGAAGCTTGCCGACAAAGGTATTACGTTCGAAGAAGTCGATGGTGTAAAAGTGATGAAATACAAGGGCCAAACTATTGTTTCGGACGACAGTCTAGTCGATTCGTTCCCGGGCTCGAAGACTCTTAAGGCTGCTATCGCCGAGGGGGGCGATTTCCCATATACATTCATTGAGGGGACGGCGACGTGGCGAGGGAAGGTCAGATATTGGTTTGACACAAAAGTTGGCGAGCTGCTATTAAAACTACGCGTATCTCGAAACAAAACGAAAAATTCCGCAGATGGCGATACGGAGGAGGTAAAGCGCCTTACGGTTGCCGATGAGCTTGAAATGTCGAGAGTCAAGGCTTCGGATGAGTTGGATACGGAGACCGATGAAAATGAAGTCGTCACGAAAAAAACGAAGCCGGGTCAAACCCTTGAATTCGATATTGATGCCGGCGACAGCGAAGCAACCATGCATCAAAAAATCGAAACCGAAGTGGAAGCAAAATCGGGGAAGTTAAGTAAAGTTAGTGGTATTGCTAATCTAGGAGAAATGGTCGCAAACGGCTCGTGTCTTGCAATAAACATTGCGAGCTCGATTACGTCAATGATGCGCGTTCTTCAGATGGATCAGCTGCGTCAAGTAGCCTCAACTATCCTTGAAGTTGTCCAAAAAGCTCAAATCGGCGATAACACGAACGAGCTATTCAATACGGTTGCCGGTATTCTTGGGAAGGTCGTAACTACTACCTATAAAACCGGCTCATATGGAAACGAAAAAACTACAGAATTAACCGGCAGCGTGTCTCAGTCCAATCTTGCACGCTCGACTTACGAGGATAAGCCACAGGCTCCAGACGCTAGCGTGGAAACCCTCAACCCGATGTCCGGGCTAAGCTCATTCTGGCAAACACTTGGTCGTTCGGCGTCGTCCATGGAAGCTTTTGCCACGTGTGCCTCAATAAAGCTGGCGGCAGCCGTAATTGACGCAGTAGGCGATGGCGTAGATATTGGAATGAAAGTTGCGGAAATAGTGGCCTGTGTTGGTGGTGCCGCCGTGTCGTATGGCGCATCTTGCGCACCGCTCGTTGGGCATATTGTGGTGAGCGCAGTAGGTAGCATTGCTGGGTCTATCGCATTTTCTGCCGCCGTTCAGGCAGTTACGTCTTGGCTCGTACCGAAGGTTGCGAACATGTTTATTCGAGACGTCTCTGCGTATTTGAGCGGTGGGCACGATACTGGAAATGGGCTCTTTGCGGCGGCTCTGTCGATGCAACTTGATAATTTCCGCGTAGGCGGCGGGCGCTTGTTGACGAAGGAGTCATACTCTACATTCCAAAAGAGCGAAGAAGAGTATCTTGCAGAAAAAGCGCATTATGAAAGACAAAAACGCAGCCCATTCGATCCGACGTCGGAATACACATTTGTGGGTAGCTTGGTTACAAAGTTTGGGCTATTGTCTGGCGGCATTTCTTCGCCGGTATCGGCTCTGGTTTCTTTGGGCTCGACTGCGCTGTCGTCGGCAGGCAAGCTACTTCCTCATGCTTCGGCAGTCTCTATCGCCGATAAAGCCGACTACTTAGAAAAATTTACGGAAAAGTATTGTCCTCATCTTACCGGCATTGGCGCTCTCGGTGGGGACGCATTCTGCACCCCAGTATATGGAGATAACCCGTCAACATATGACGACGATCCCCTCGAAGTTATTTATAGGGCATCAACCGATGGGGATAACAATAGCAATTTCGAAGACGGAGAAAACGAGGATGGCATGCCGATCATCAAACAGGACTCCGACTTGATGAGGTACATCCTATCCTTCCCAGAACGCCAGTCTGAACCTGGCGTCCCAGACCAGAATCTCGTAAACTCGCTTGCTCTAATTGAAAACAACACCGCGAGCACAATCGTTGGTGCATTGCCGGTCATTGGTAGTACTGTGGACATATATGATAACGTCACCGCGCGAAATAACCTTGGCTATATTAGCGGCCGTGCTGGCGTTATAGGGAATGACGGAACGGAATTAGGAATCGACGTTGCGGATACGAAGAAAGTAGATGCCTACGCCAGCTTTATTAGAGATCAGCGCATTTTTGAGGCCATGGGTATTATAAAGAAGAGCGCCGTCACGGCAGCTCTCGAGAAGTATTATGAGGAGCATCCGCTCGACAACAGTGTTGAAGGCGTCCTTGCGCGCAAGACTGGCATGACAAAGGAGAATGTCGTTACCGCGCTCAACTTTATCAAGCTCGCCTATTTCGTAAACGATTATGAGCCGGAAAACTACTATCCATACATAGCGGTCCACGAAGAAGACGCCCCGGTTGACCTGGAGGAAGATGAGAACGCCGATCTATTACTTAATGGCATTGTCAATAAACGCCCAATATTTATCACTCGTAGGGAGTATAGCATAGCTTAACAACAAAATAATCCCCGCTCACGCGGGGAATTATTTTTTTGTCAACCACTAATTCAATCTTATAGCGGAACCATGTCCGGCTCCTCCTCCAGACTCAAATACTTTGCATATAGAGTCTTTTGCTGCGGCGGTAGTACCGTTATTTGCGTAGTCGTCGAGGACTACACAGAGCAGCACTATCTGCTCCCAAGTAAGGCACCACTTGGAGATGCTTTTGCCATCCTTTGGGACTCCATTGATTTCGAAAAGCCTATCGGTGTTTCCGGCGCCAGTAAGGCAACCTACCCCAAGGTGTCCATCGTAGGACGACCTATATTTGATGTCTATGTACCCGCAGATAGCATGATTGCTCTTCGCGTTCGTGCCATCAGGTTGAGAATCATAGGGGAATGACACCATAAGGTCACTATTGCCGTAGACGCAATTGTAACACAGATACGGCCAATCGTCTTCGTGAGAATAGCCATACTGGCTCATGAGCCCCTCGAGGTTGAAGTATTCATAATCTGTTCCATCCATCGTGTAGATATAATCTTCAAGATGTACGGAGAGAGTGAAATCTTTACCGCGGAGGTTATAGGTGTTACCGCTTGGTGTTTCAGTAGTTGTTTCGGATGTCGTCTGGTCGGGAATCAAAGCACCTGAAGCGATGCTCTGATTGGGCTCAGAGATATCCGGGTTAACGGTGTTTATTGTTTCGCCGCTTACGGATGTCTCTCTATCGTTCTTCGCTGTTGTATTTGTAGGTTCAGTGCATCCAGCGAGGAGGCCAGCACCAAGTGCTAAGACCACCAGTATGCAACCTATCTTTATCATGTTCTTCATGGTCTTTACCCCCTTATGAAATATTTTTTGTTTGAAGAATATGAAGTCGCACCAAAACAGTAACTAAATAGTAGTTAGACGTTAAGGTGCGATGTATATGACTTCATTATACCACTAATAGCGAAAAAAGTCAACCTGTTATATAATATTCCTGATGAATTTCTGGTCCCAGTTCGAAAAAGGCTTCACCTGCCTCGCTCCAATGGAGGGCGTAACAGATATAGCCTTTCGCCAAGTGATCGCCCGAGCCGCCCGCCCGGATATCTTTTTTACGGAGTTTACGAACGTAAATAGCTACTCTAGCGAGAAGGGCCGCCCGAATGCCCTCGAGCGTCTGAGATTTGAACCGGGAGAACAGCCAATTGTTGCTCAAATATGGGGTAAAAACCCAGAAATGTTCAGAGAAACCGTCGAAGCGGTCAAAAATCTCGGTTTCCAAGCGGTGGATATCAATATGGGCTGCCCAGAGCGCCATGTCGTCGCAACTGGCGGCGGTTCTGGCCTTATCCGCACCCCTGAACTAGCGAAGGAAATCTTGAGAGCCGCTAAAGAGGTCGACGGCATCACCGTATCTGTTAAAACCCGCCTCGGTTATACAAAAACCGACGAATGGAAGGCTTGGCTCACGAATCTCCTCGAGGAGCACCCAGCCGCCCTCACGGTCCATCTCCGCACGAAGAAAGAAATGTCCAAAGTCGACGCGCATTATGAGCTAATTCCCGAGATTGTTGAGTTAAAAAACCAGCTTTCTCCAGATACGAAGCTTATCATTAATGGCGATATCAAGTCAGCCGCCGAAGCACAAAAATTCGTAGAGCAGGGCGTTGACGGCATCATGATTGGCCGTGGCGTCTTCCAAAACCCGTATTGCTTTGAAAAAACGCCGCAGGAGCATACTCGTGAAGAGCTTCTCGATCTCATGCGTTACCATCTCGACCTCTATGAGAAATATGAGCTCCATCCGTACGATCCGCTCAAGCATTTCTACAAGATTTACGTCAACAATTTCCCGGGCGCCTCAGATCTGCGCGCCAAACTAATGCAAACAAAAACAATCGCTGAAGCGAGGGAGCTAATCGATCAACTATGAAAAAAACTATTATTTTACTACACGGCCTTCGTGGCACCCATCACGGTCTTCTAGACATCGCTTCCGCGCTTGATGCGAAGGGTTTCAAGACTCTGACGCCAGATCTTCCGGGTTCCGGCGATCGCCCGGAGCTCGACGAAAAAACTCTCGATGGCTACGCTAAGTGGCTCCACGCCTACGTCAAGGATACCAAGACGAAACCCTATATTATTGGCCACTCGATGGGCTCGATTGTCGTGTCGCACTATCTGGAAAAATACCCTGACGATGTCCAGAAAAAGGTCGTTCTTTTGTCGCCAATTTTCCGCAATAAATTTGGCCAGTTCACGAGCAACATCGCCTATGCGCTCGCGAGCGGCGCGCTCCATCTCCTCCCGCAAAAACCCCGCTATCGCTTCATGAAGAGCAAGCCGGTATCCTTCTGCATTTCGCATTTCCTCACGATTGATAAAACGCAGCAGCGCCGCATTGACGACCTTCACTACACGTATTCCGGTCGCTTTGCCTCGGCGAAAAGTCTCCTCGCTGATATGAAAATTTCCATGAAAGAGCAGACAATTGCGGCCAAGGACAAGGAAGTTCTTTATGTTATCGGTAACCGCGATCGCCTAACGAAGGCGAAGCTTGCGAAGAATCGTGCTGCCGAGCAGGGCGCTAGCCTCACGGAGCTCGATCGTTCTGGTCACCTCATCAATTATGAGCAGCCAGAAGCGGTCGCCCAGGCCATCGCTGACTTTCTGCTATAATTAAGACATGAAGTCATTTCTGAAAAAGTTAATGACCAAACTTGTCGGTTTTTTCGACCGGCACTTCGACCGTTTCCGTGCTGTCCCGATTGCGAAGGGTAAGGCCGCTAGGGAAGCTGCCCAGGCGAAGCTCGAATCAGAATACGAGAAAAAGCTCAAAACTGCTATTAAAGAAGAGCACAAGAACTACACGCCGCAGTCCGAAAAAGATCTCGTGGAGATTATTCGTCGCACTCCGACTGAGGCGCTTAGCATTCGCGACCGCAATCTGATTTCTGGCGCCATGTCTTTCAAGTCGCGCAAGGCCTCGCTCATTATGATGCCAAAAGACGACATTACTTTCCTGAACGAAAAAGACAATCTCGGCCCGCTTGCTCTCGATAAGCTTTATAAGACTGGCGATACGGTTTTCCCAGTTCTTAACCGCAACGAGAAAGTTTGTGGGCTTCTTCGCACAGACAAACTTGACTTGCTGCATATTGGTAAGACCGAGCCGGTTGCGAAACTCATGGAAACTGGCGTTGCTTTCGCGCGCTACGACTACACGCTCGAGCAGCTCCTCGCTGTCTTCTTAAGGAATCGCACGGACTACGTTTTGATCATCGACGACAAAGAAAAACTTCTTGGCTACGCCGAACTCGGCACGCTAATTTCGGTCCTCTTTAACCGCGAAATCAAAGACGATTTCGATAACGACACTTCCTCGAGTGCTGTCGCTAACCGCCGCGACGACGAATAAGGTATAATAATAGTATGTTGTGGGCAGTCTTTCCTATTTTCGCGCAATTATTCTACACTAGCGGCAGTTATGTCCAGAACTTTTTGGCGGATACGGCTTTCCCTAAGGGTCGCGCCGGCGCGCTTATTATTGCGCGCCTCCCGTGCTTCATCATAAGTATGCTTTTGATGTATGCGGTTTTTGGCCGCATCGTTCTTGTCCTCCCGCTCGTTACGGCGCTCGGCTTCATTGCGGCTGGCGTCATCAATGTATTTGGCTCAGTCTTCTGCTTTAAAGCGCTCCAAGAGGGCGACGCTGCTGATGTTATTATCTTTGGCCAGTTAAGCCCACTCATCTCTCTTGGTCTCGGCGTGATGGTCCTTGGCGAAATAATCACGACCGCGCAGGGGCTCGGTTTCCTCTTTATCATGGCTGCGATTGCTGTAGTTGTGACCGGAAGTACTACAAAAAAAGAACGCACCAACCCAAATTTTAAAGTAATTCGTCTCACGCTCATCTCCGCCTTCTTCTCGATTTTGTCCGATATTGTCTTCGTCTATTTCGCGCGCGACATCCTCGCGGATACCACGCTCTATGCGCAGAGCTTCTTTTTCTTCTCGCTCGGTTCCGCTGTCACCGTCCTCGTTCTATTTATTTGCCTCGGTAAATGGCGCAAGGCGATTCGATCGGTCTTCGTAAAAAGCAAGAACCGCAACCGCAACTGGCTCTGCCTCGTTGCCGATAACCTCTCCTTCCTTCTCGGAGAGCTCCTCTTCAAGTACGGCCTTCTCATCGTCCCGGTCGTCGCCATGATGACGGTCGTGAGCAAGGTGACAAATCTCTTCGCCTCATTCTTCTTTACGGTCTTTTTGGGCAAAATCTTCCCGAAGTTTATTCATGGCAAACGCCTTACGAAGGCCATCCTCGTTCGTTATCTCATCTCGTCTATCTTCATCGTAGCCGGTATCATGATCATGAATTAGCACTCTTGCCTAGTAGAGTGCTAAGTGCTATACTTTTATGGTATGAGCAAACGTGATTACTACGAAGTTCTAGGCGTCAAAAAAGACGCATCTGATGACGAAATTAAGAAGGCTTTTCGCAAGCTCGCTATTAAATACCATCCTGATAAAAACCCTGGCGACAAAGCAGCTGAAGAAAAGTTTAAAGAGGCAAACGAAGCCTATTCCGTTTTGAGCGACAAGACCAAACGCAGCCGTTACGATCAATTCGGCCATGCCGGTGTTGGTGGCGATGGTGGCGGCGACCCATTTGCTGGTTTCCGCGGCGCCAATGGCCAATCTTTTAATTTTGATTTTGGTGGTGCAGGCGGTTTCGAGGATATTCTCGGTAGCATCTTCGGTTTCGGCGGCGGCTTTCGCGGCGCTCGTCGAGGTCAAGATTTCCGCACTAGCATTACGATTGATTTTGAAGACGCGATTTTTGGTACGACTAAGACCATCGCTATTGAAGGCCAGCAGGTCAAACTCAAAATCCCGGCCGGTATTTACGATGGCCAGTCCATTCGCCTGAACGGCAAGGGCGGGGCAGCACCGACTGCCGATGGCCAGCGCGGCGATCTCTATGTTGAGATTCGCGTTCGTGCCCACAAGCATCTCACTCGCGAAGGCGAACTGATTCTCTCCGAAGTCACTATCCCAATGGTCGATGCCGTACTTGGTACCGAAATTGATGTCGAGACTGTCGATGGCAAGATTCGCATGAAGGTCCCTGCCGGTACTCAGCCAGGCACTAACTTCAAGCTTTCCGGCCATGGTGCCCCTCGCCTCGGCTCCGATCAGCGCGGCCCGCATATTGTCACAGTTAACGTTGAAATTCCAAAGAATCTCACGAAGAGGCAAAAAGAACTTATCGAACAGTTCAAGTCCGCGAAAAAAGGACTATTCCGCTAGAACAAAAAGAAGCCCGTTAAAGGGCTTCTTTTTATAGCTAACTATTTCTTTGCTGCTTTTTTAGCGGCTGGCTTCTTGCCGGAAGTAGCTTTTTTGACGGTCGCCTTTGCTTTGCTTGCAACCTTCTTGCTACCCTCAGCGATATCCTTGCGAGTTTCCTTGCCGGACTTTGGAGCGGTTAGGATACCTGCGATAGCGCCACCGATTGCGCCTAGCGCTGCACCCAAGAAGAACTTGCCAGCGCCGCTGCTTTTCTTCTCAGCCTTTTTTACTGCTTTTTTCTTGTCTGCCATTTATTTATCCTCCTTTTTGGCTTTCTTTTTCTTTTCAGACTTGTTTATGTAGTTCTCGGTGAAATGTTTAACTAGCCCACCGATCGTCGTCATGTCGCGCACGTTGTCGACAATATCGTCAGCTTTTTCTGCGATATTCTGACCCTGCACGATAATCTTCTTTGCTTCCTTCGTAACGCCAATAAGCTTCACTAGCAAGATGATGCCAATGAGTAGGAACAGGAATAGCGTTCCCGAAAGAATAAATACCAAAATCCAAGCTGGTGTTTCCATTATTTCTTCTCCTCCATTTCAACATATTTCTTGTAAGCTGTGAAATAGTTCTTTGGATCCCCTGTGGTCAACCATTCTCCTTTGCTCTTAGTTACGATAACGTCGCCGGATTTGGCGAGCTTAGTAATCGCATCAACCGTCCAGAGCTCGTTGTCTAGACCGGTCTGGCTTGGATCGAGATGAGCAAACACCTCTGGCGTGAGGAGATAGCGGCCATAAGAGGTGAGGTTACTTGGGCTGTCCTCTGGTTTGCTTGGCTTTTCGACGATATGGCTGAGCGTCATTTTCTTTTCGTCCTTGAGCGCAATCATGCCATATTTGCTCCAAACTTCCTGTGGCATTTCCTGTGCAGTAATGATTGCCTTAGCTTCAGGGTAGGCCTCATGTGCTTCCATGAGCGTCTTAACGTCGCCCTCGCCAAAGATGAGGTCATCGCTATAGAGAGCGAGGAAGGCTTCGTCGTCGTTGAGATAAGGCTTTGCGCTAGCAATTGGGCTACCATTGCCATATGGCAAGCTCTGGTCTTGCTCAATCACCTTAATGTTTGCGATCTCGAGTACGTTGCGAACGGATTCGAAACGATCAAGCTTGCCCTGGGAAGCGAGCTGCTTGTAGATTTTCTCGCAAGGATTGCTGAAGTAATCTTCGTAAATATGTTTGCCTTCTGGCGTAGAGACGATAATGATATCTTTGATGCCGCCAGCAACACATTCCTCGACGACATATTGCATGATTGGCTTTGGACCAAGTGGCAACATGGCCTTTGGAATTGTTTTGGTGATTGGTAAGAAGCGACTTGCGAAACCGGCGTCGGTAATCACTGCTTTAGTTGCTTTTTTGTATGCCATATTTCTCCTTTATGATAGCTTACTTCTTATTAACTCGTTAACGCTGGCTGGGTTTGCCTTTCCTTGCGACTTTTTCATGACTTGCCCAACGAGGAATCCAATTGCCTTCATTTCGCCATTCTTGACGTCCTCCGCCGCCTTGGCGCATTCAGGCATTGCCAATACTTCATCAATAATCGCAGACAGGGCATCGGTATCATTCTCCTGGAGAAGGTTCATCTCCTTTGCAAGTTGATGCGGAGTCTTCGACGTATTCTTGTGGTCGTACATCTCCATCAATACTTCCTTTGCGGCAGTAGAGGAGAGCTCTTTCTTTTCGACCATTTCGGAGAGTTCGGTAAGCTCCGCGCCAGTGGCGAGCGTGAAATCCTTGTCGAGGTTTTCTTCGGCGAGGAGCACGCTGGCGAACCAGTTAGCGACGCGCGGTGCTAGCTTCACGTTAGCTTCGCAAACTTCTGCGAGGCGCTTTGCAAGAACTGGGTAATTAATGATTGCTTCGACGGCGCTGTCATCGAGATTAAGCACGCTGAACTTGCCGCGATAATCTGCTGGCATTAGCGGCATTTCGGCTGCAACCTTGTCAACGTAGCTCTGCTCGAGCACGATTGGTGGGACATCTGGTTCCGGCATGTAGCGATAATCTTGCGCCTCTTCCTTACTGCGCTGAGAAGTAGTCTTGCCCGTAGTGTCGTTCCAGCCGCGGGTTTCTTGGATGACTTTCTCGCCTTTTTCGAGCAAAGCCTTCTGGCGCTTGTATTCATACTCAACTGCGCGCTCGACGCTGCGGAAAGAGTTGAGGTTCTTAATCTCGGCACGCGTGCCAAGCTTGTCGGTATTTGAAATCGAAATGTTAACGTCGAAACGCATGTTGCCCTGATAGAGATCGCCATTCGTAACGTCGGCATACATCATAAGACGATGAAGCTCTTCGCAGTAAGCGCGAGCCTGCGCTGCCGAGTGAATGTCAGGCATCGAGACGATTTCGATGAGCGGCGTACCTGCGCGGTTCAAGTCGACGAGGGAATAATTACCGAAATGGCTGAGCTTGCCCGCATCCTCTTCGAGGTGAGCGTGCTCAATCTTTACGTCACTGCCGTCTGGGAGATGAATAACACCAGCGCCAATAATTGGCTGGTACATCTGGGAAATCTGATAACCCTTCGGCAAATCTGGATAGTAATAATGTTTGCGGTCAAAGCGGCTAACGAGATTAATCTTACAATTCATCGCGAGACCAGCGCGGACGGCCTTCTCGACGGCAACCTTGTTGAGCACTGGGAGCATGCCAGGAAGGGCATAATCGACTGGGCTCACGCAGGAGTTCGGTTCCTTATCGACAGCATCATTGTCCACGCCACTGAATAATTTCGTCTTCGTGTTTAACTGGACGTGACATTCAATTCCGATTGTAATCTTATATTCACTCATCTAAATCGCTCCTAAATCTTTTAATGCCTGCTTGTAAGTCTCGAGCGCATGCTGAGCTTGGCGGTATTCTGGCTTGAAATCGTGTTCGTGCGCAATCTGATTGCGAAGTCTATGGACGTGCCAGACAGAATTAAGCTGCGAAAACTTCGCTTTGCCGATCTTCTTTAGGCGATCGCCCATCGTGCGACCTTGGATGCCCATTTCCATCATTGCGCGGTCGAGCATCTTGTCGCCTTCGATAATAACCATGCTATAGCTTGCCGGGTTATCCTTCTCGAGCATCTGTTCGATGCGTAGAAAATCAACCTGGTAATTTTCCTTGTCGAAGACGTGGCCGTGCTTGCTCGTCATTGCGATTGCGAGGAAAACCAAGATACCGACAATAAGAATTGCAATCAAGAAAATAATCAACGAACCGTCCATTATTCCTCGACCTCCTTAGCGATGTGGAGCAAAATCTGGTCGCTTTGTCTAGGGCCAACAAGCTGTGCGCCGATTGGAAGGCCAGACTTGCTCTTGCCGGCTGGGATAGAAAGACCAGGTAGGCCAGCGAGGCTTGGTGGTACGGTCATCACATCTTCGAGATACATCTGAAGCGGATCGGATGTGTTTTCGCCAATCTTAAACGCTGGGCGTGGCGCGACTGGGCAGAGCAATGCGTCATATTTTTCGAATGCCTTGTTGTACTCGTTAATGAGTAGCGTGCGTGCTTTCTGCGCCTTGAGATAGTAGGCATCAAAGAAACCGGAGCTAAGCACGAAGTTACCAATCATGATGCGGCGTTTGTTCTCTGGCATGAAGCCTTCGTCGCGCGTCATGTTGTAGACAGAATCGAGGTCTTTCGCTTCTTTTGAACGGAGGCCGTATCTGATGCCGTCATAGCGGCTGAGGTTTGATGCGATTTCGGCTGGCACCACGATGTAATAAATCGCGAGTGCATACTTCAAAGTTGGCATGCTGATTTCTTCGATTTCATAGCCAGCTTTCTTGAGCTTGTCGGCATAATTGCGAATTGCAGCCTTAACCTCTTCGTCGACACCTTCGCCCATGAAGTCCTTAATAAGACCAATCTTTTTCTTCGCCGGCGTTGCTTCTTCGAGCGGCTTCGTCCAGAAATCGTTGAGCGTCGTCGAATCTTTTTCATCCTTGCCTGCCATGATGCTCATGACGAGGTTAGCATCGTCAACATTCTTTGCGAAACATCCCATCGTATCGGTAGAGGAGGCCATCGCAACTACGCCATAGCGGCTTACGGTGCCGAAGGTTGGCTTTACGCCATAAACGCCGTTGAAGCTTGCTGGTTGGCGAATCGAACCGCCGGTATCGGAACCGAGCGCGAATGGCACAATGTCGAGTGCGACAGCAACTGCGCTACCGCCGGACGAACCACCGGAAACGCGCGTCTTGTCATAAGCGTTGGAAGTAGGGCCAAAATAGGAGTTCTCAGTACTACCGCCATGCGCGTAGGCGTCAAGGTTTGTGCGACCAATCATGATCGCGCCTTCGGCTTCGATTCTTGCGACGGCCGTTGCAGTGATTGGGCCAATGAAATTCTCGAGCATCTTAGCGGCGGCGGTCGTGTGACCTTCTGGGCTGAGATAGTTGTCTTTTAGTACAAAAGGCACGCCAGCGAGACGACCAGCGTCTTCGCCGCGAGCGATTTTTTCATCAATTTCGCGAGCGCGCTCCAAAGCATGCGCTTCGTTCATCGAGATAAATGCGTGATAGTCTTCGTATTCTTTGGCTTTTTCTAATGCGGCACGCACCAAATCTACCGCCTTGGTATTCTTATCGGCAATTTTCATAGAACTTTTGGCACCTTTATCTGGTTATCTTCACTCTCGACAGTTAATGCGAGGAGATTGTCGCGCTTTGCTTCAAACTCCACAATCTCATCTTCTCGCCAAACATTTTGCATGTCGAAACACTGGTAGGTTGGTTCGACATTTTCAGTGTCGAGCTCGTCGAGCTGTGAAAAATAGTTAACGATGTTATCAAGGTCCTTTTTGAGAGGCTCAATCTGTGATTCGTCGAGAGAAATACTGGACAGTTCAGCCAAATGTAGGACATCTTCTCTTGTAATAGACATATAACAATTATACTACATTCGTATCTGTTTTACACTTAAATATTGGAAAGCATTTCGATGTCTGCGCCGAGCGAAATTAGGCGGTGCGCGAAGTCTTCATAGCCGCGGGCAATCGAATACGTGTTGCGGAGAATTGACTTGCCAGGCGCAGCGAGCATTGCGAGCATTACGACCACTGCCGGACGTAGTGCTGGCGGTGCCATCATTTCGGCTGGACGCCAATTGGTCGGGCCGGTTACAAACACGCGGTGTGCGTCAAGGAGCTCAATCTTTGCGTTGAGATTCGAAAGTTCGGTCGTGTAGATTGCGCGATTCTCGAATACCCAGTCGTGAATCAGCGTGCGGCCTTCTGCCGTTGCAGCAATCGCCGAAAAGAATGGCAACGAGTCGATATTGAGGCCAGGGAACGGCATCGGGTGGATCTTATCGATTGGCGCGTGAAGCTTGGACTTCAAAAGCTTGATATCGACGAGGCGCGTGTGGCCATTGTCTGCAAGATACTCGTCCGAAACGGTCATCTTCTGACCCATACTGCGCAAAATCTCGAGCTCAATCTCGAGGAACTCAATTGGCACGCGCTTCACTTCGATTTGCGAATGCGTTACAATGCCAGCCGCAATGAAACTCATCGCTTCAATTGGGTCTTCGCTCGGTGCGTAGTCAGTTTCTTTTGCGATACGCTTTACGCCGTGGACGACGAGGTTGGTTGTGCCAATTCCGTCAATCTTCACGCCGAGTTTTTCGAGAAAGAAACAGACGTCCTGCACCATATAGTTCGGGCTAGCGCCGACGATTGTGGTTTTACCAGGGCAGAGTGCTGCCGCCATGATGGTGTTTTCGGTTACAGTGTCGCCGCGTTCAATCAGGACAATCTTGCGGTCGCCGCCTTTGACTTCCTTAACCTCCGCTTCGTAAAAACCAGGGTTGCATTTAGCGTCAACCTTAAGGCCGAAGGCCTTTAGCGCGTGAAGGTGCGGCTCGACCGTGCGCGAACCGAGCGAACAGCCACCCGCGTAGGGGAGGCGGAAATGCTTGAATTTGTGAAGAAGCGGACCCATCATCATGATGGCCGAACGCGTCTTGCGTGCTGCTTCGACATTTAGCCTTTCGAGCCTGAGTTGCTTTGGCGGGCGGATTTCGAGGTCGCGGCCGTCGTTAACCCAGGTGATTTTAAAGCCGATCGATTCGAGCACTTCGATGATGCGGTAGACTTCCTCGATATGCGCTAGATGAGATAAAATAGTTTTCTTTTCATTCAACAGAGAAGCGCACAAAAGACCGACAGCCGCGTTCTTCGACGTATTAATGTCGATGCTGCCGCTTAGCTCCTTGCCGCCGTTGATGCGATAGCCCTGCGTCGAGCCATCATTAATCGATACGATTTGGACGTCTAACACTCGACTGATTTTTGAGATCATCTCGAGAGAGGCGTTCTGCTTACCATGTTCAATGCGATTGATTGCCGACTGACTCGTGCCGATTGCTTTTGCGAGCTCAGCCTGCGTGACATCCTTGCGGATGCGATTTTCGGCAATTAACTTGCCGATTTCCACCATATAATCTGCTTGTTGCTTCATAAAAATATTATATCATCGAAAGCATAAAAAATCTCCCTCGAAATGAGGGAGATTTTAAACTATTCGGCGTTTGTGTGGACCGCGACGACGTCGTCGAGATCATCGATTGCGTCGAGAATCTTTTCGACCTTTTCGCTATTTTCGCCTTCAACCGGAACAGTGTTGTTTGGCACGTACTGAAGCTCGGCCGAATCAATTTCGTAACCGGCATCAATCAAAGCGCCACGCACCTTCATAAGGTCGGAAGCGACGGTATAAATCGTCGTACCATCTTCTTCGTCGACGACATCCTCTGCGCCGGCATCGAGTGCGGCCATCATGATTTCGTCGCCCTTAGACTTCGTGAAAATTACGCCCTTACGCGTAAATTGGAACATAACCGAACCTGGATCTGCCATGCGGCCGCCATTCTTCTCAAGCGTATGGCGCACCTCTGGCATCGTGCGGTTCTTATTATCGGTTGCAACTTCGATGATAATGCCAACGCCGCCAGGGCCGTAAGCTTCATAAGTTTCTTCGATGAGAGCTGCTGCATTCTTATCTTCCACGCGGGCAATCGCGCGCTCGATGTTTGCCTTCGGCATATTTGCGAGGCGAGCCTTCTCGAGCACCATTGCAAGCGATGGGTTCATAGCTGGATCGGTACCACTACGTGCAGCAATTGCGATTTGGTTACCGATTTTTGTAAACAACGCACCGCGCTTTGCGTCAACGACGGCCTTCTGGCGCTTGGTGGTTGCCCATTTACTGTGTCCGCTCATTATAAATCCTTGTATTTTTTCTAATTTATTCTATTTTAGCACAATATTAGACCATAAAAATGAAAAAGTGCCAAAAACATTGTAATTATGCTTTAAGCCGCTAATATTCGGTGCTATTTTATCTGAATATTAACTAAACAGGAGAAATATTATCCAATGAAAATGTACAAAAGAATTAGGTTGACTGAGGAGGAATTAGCGCGTTTACGTAGAGAATGCGAGGGATATGTTTGGGTCGCCGTCGATCCACGCAAATGTGTTATTTCGATTGGCGACGATTATCTATACGATCTGCGCGATGTGCTTATCATGCGTCGTTGCAGGCTAGAGGATATTTACGGTGTCGGCTTCGACTTAACGAGCGGCGAGATAAACTATGTTGCTCACATCAATCGCCGCAACCCAACCGTGCATAATCACGGCGAACCGACCGATCAGCAAAAAGAGGAGATAGAGCATACCTTGCATTATTTCTTCGACCGGTTGCCGATTATCCAGTAATTAAGGTAAAATATAAGTATATAAGGAGGTATTTCCCATGGCTAAAAAGAGTCAGGACGTGGTGGACGATAAAGATAAAAATGATGGCAAAAAGCAGGCCCTAGATTTGGCGCTTTCTCAAATTACGAAGCAGTTTGGCGATGGCTCAATCATGAAGCTCGGCGACCAGTCGAAGATTGATGTTGAGTTGTTCTCCTCTGGTTCGTTGGCGCTTGATCTCGCGCTTGGCGGCGGTTATCCAAAGGGCCGCATTATTGAGATTTATGGCCCAGAGTCATCCGGTAAGACGACTTTGGCGCTTCATGCAATTGCCGAGATTCAAAAGCAGGGCGGCCAGGCTGCCTTCATCGATGCCGAGCATGCGCTTGACCCAAGCTACGCTAGAAAGATTGGCGTCGACACTGGCAATTTATTGATCTCTCAGCCAGACAATGGCGAGCAGGCTCTCGAGATTTGCGAAACCCTCGTTCGCTCTGGCGCTGTCGATTTGATTGTCGTCGACTCCGTCGCCGCGCTCGTGCCTCAGGCAGAAATTGATGGCGATATGGGCGACGCTCAGATGGGCCTTCAGGCTCGCTTGATGTCCCAGGCAATGCGCAAGCTCACTGGTATCATTAGCAAGACCAAGGCTACTGTCATCTTTATCAATCAGATTCGCATGAAGATTGGTGTGCTCTTTGGGAATCCAGAGACCACGACTGGTGGCAACGCTCTCAAGTTCTATGCCTCTGTCCGTATCGACATTCGTCGCATCGGCCAGATCAAGGATGGCGAGAATATTGCCGGTAACCGCACGAAGATCAAAGTCGTGAAGAATAAGATTGCCGCGCCGTTCCGTACTGCCGAGTTTGACATTATGTACAACGAAGGCGTGAGTAAGACTGGCGATGTTCTTGACCTTGCTGTTCAGTATGGCGTCATGGAGAAGTCTGGTGCCTTCCTGAAGTACAATGGCGAAACCCTCGGCCAGGGCCGCGAATCCGTGAAGAAACTCTTCAAAGAAAATCCGAAGCTCATGGACGAAATCGAGAAGAAGGTCCGCGAAGCTGCCGCTGCAAGCGCAGAATAATCGATGCTGGAAAAACATACGATTTTTGACGATGATTCTACCGACTGTAAAAAGTCGGTAGAGCATCGTGTGACCGATCTCCGTGAGGCGGTTCGCGATAAAAATCGCGTCAATGTCTACATTGACGATAAGTTTTTTTGCTCGCTCGACATCTCGCAGGTTGTCGACTTCCACGTCAAGATTGGTCGCTCGCTTAGTGGTGAGGAGCTAGACGACCTGAAGCGCGCGTCAGAGTTTAGCAAATTCTATGCCCGAGCGCTCGAGTACGCGCTAATGCGCCCACGTTCCGAAAAGGAACTGCGCGACTACCTACGTGGCAAGACCTTTGAGCGCAAAGTCCGCGTGAAGAATCGCAAGACTGGCGAGTATCAGACGAAAGTTAAGCCAGGCTATGATGCCTCGCTCGTCCCGCTCGTAATGAAGCGCCTCGAAGAACGCGGCTATATTGACGACAAACGCTTTGCGTCGACTTGGGTTGAAAACCGCCATGTTGCGAAAGGCACAAGTATCAAGAAGCTGCGTCTTGAGCTTCAGCAAAAAGGCATTGCAAGTCCGATAATAGACGAAGTGCTAGCCGATTCGTCTCGCGACGAACGTGCGGAGCTGCAAAAAATAATTGCCAGAAAAAGAGCTCGTTATGATGACGAGCAAAAATTCATTCAGTATCTACTGCGACAAGGTTTTAACTATTCGGACATCGTCGACGAATTGACTGTCGACTCTTCTTCAGTGTAAGCCGGCTTGCGGAATGGGTTGGTGAAATTAGGCACGAAATCTTCGGCCTTCTTTTTCTTGTCATCCTTGATCTTAATCTGCGCTTTGTCGTGGCGAATCGTAACTTTAAAATCGTCGATTTCAATGATCTGCGAACGATTAATTGTGAGTGTCGGATCGATGAGGGAAGAAATAAACGGTCTCTGTACGATGAGCTGATAAATAATCATCGAATTCGAATCAAGCGTATAGTCGCTGACTTTACCGACCTTTTTGCCGTCTTGCGTTACGACTTTCAGGCCGACCAGATTGAAGTTGAGCTTCATAATTTTGTCGAATTTAACTACGTCTTCGCGGGTAGTGAAGCGGTCGGCGGAATCTACAATAATGCCATCACTGCTCAATTCGCGAATATCATTCACGTCAAGAATATCGCCAACGTCAGGATCATTCTTAATAATCGGGCCTTCGAGTTCGTATGCGGCCACGCCGAGTGTGTCCGGGTCGATCACGGCATGCGTAGTCTTGGCGATTGCGCCACCGACATGGAGGCTGAGCACCGGCATCCCAATCATCTTCGATCCAGTCAATAACATAAGCATATTATAGCATGACGGCGCTAGATTTGTCTGATGGTATAATAGGGGTATGAAAATCGTCATCTCGTCAGACATTTACTACCCGATGATTAACGGCGTAGCAGTTTTTTCTCGCAACCTTGCCGCAGGCCTTAAAAAACGCGGACACAAAGTGATGGTAATCGCACCGAGTATCACAGGTGAGTTTTCTGTTGAAAAAGATCCTGAGTATGGGTTCACCGTGGCACGTCTCAGTTCAAACCGCATTCACGTCTATCCAGACCAGATTAATAAGGTCCCTGAGTCGAAAGATTTTTTCGGCCTAAAGCTACCAAAGCTTTTTTACAAGAATGGCCTGAACGTTAGTCTTAACTGCTATTCCGAGGTTCGTCAGGTGCTCGACGATTTTGAGCCGGATATTATCCATGACCAGACGCCGGGCCCAGTCGCCCTTGCGGTTTTCCGCTATGCCAAGAAGCATGACATTCCGCTCGTTTCGACCGACCATGCGTATCCAGATAATTTGACGCAGCAATTGAAACTCCCGAAACCGGCAAAGAAGCCGATTAACTCCATGATGAACAAATACTTCGTTAGCTTCTTGAAGCGCAGCGAATATGCGACCATGCCGACCGAGCAGGCCGTAGCCGACCTCATCCCGAATAAGCGCAAACCATTCAAGGTGCCAGTCGAGGCATTATCGAACGGCATCGACTTGTCTCGCTTCGCGAAGGGGCAACCGAACAAAGAAATCTACGACAAGTACAATATCCCGCGCTCTAAGCCGATTATTCTCTATGTTGGTCGCGTCGACCCAGAAAAATCCCTCGATGTCCTTGCTGAAGCTTTTGTCAAAGTAGCAAAAAAGAAGCAGGACGCCCAGCTCGTTATTGTTGGCGACGGTACGGCTAGGCCCAAGCTCGAGTCGATTCTCGAAAAGGCCGGTTTATCCGAGCAGGTTCATTTTCTTGGCCGCGTCGTTGGCGACGATCTTCCTCAGATTTATCGTACTGGTTCCGTCTTTGCGATTACCTCAAAAACTGAAACGCAGAGCATTGTCTTGATGGAGGCGATGGCGAGCGGCTTACCTTGTGTTGCCGTAAAAGCCGGCGCCGTTCATGAGCTTGTGAAGAATAATAAGAATGGATTTCTCGCCAATCCGGACGATGCAAATGGCGTTGCCCGCAATATTCTAAAGATTATTGATGACCCAAAGCTTTGCGAAAAGATGTCCAAAGAAAGTGTCGCTCTTGCCGAGCGCCACGATATTAGCCATACTTTGACGCGGATGGAAGAGATTTATCAAGAAGTCTTAGCTAACCGCGAAAGGGAACTCTAATGAGTATTCCGAAAACCATTCACTACGTGTGGATTGGCGACAAGGCGAGTATTCCGGAACAGGACCTCAAATACATTGAAGGTTGGCGCAAGCTCAACCCCGACTTCAGCATTCGCCTTTGGGACGAAAAAGCAATCGACCTCAAAAAATATCCCCTCGTTAAAAAAGCGATAGAAGAGAAGCGCTATGCGCTCGCCTCGGATATTATCCGCATGTATGTCGTCTATAAACACGGCGGTTTCTATCTTGATACCGATGTCGAGCTACGTAAATCATTGCGCGAGCTCACGAAATATCAGGCCGTCGCAGGCTGGGAATCAAACTACTGGTTTACGACCGCCTTCTTTGGCGCCGAAAAACATTCGCCATGGATTGGCAAAATCCTAAAACGCTATGAGCTTGCTGATCCGAAGCAGAAAATCACGACCAATACTTTCCTAAAAACCGTGCATAGCCCATCCGTATACGCGAAAGATTTCTGGCCACTCGAGCTCGACGGCGAGACGCGCGTTTATGGCGACAATGGCCTTGCCGTCTTCTCGCGCGAATATTTCAGCCCGAAGCACTATATGACCGGCAAAGATTGTAGTACGAAGAATACTATTGCCTATCATCACTATGCCTCGACTTGGCACAAGCCGACCGAAGCCTTCAAGAATTTCATCAGCCGTACTGGTTACAAGACTTTCGGCCCGAAGATCTATGCAAAATTCGAGCGTCAATACAACAAAAAGCTTGCTCGCCAAATCCGCAAAGAGCACTCCTAATCCTTCTCTGGTATAATCTAGGTATGAAGAAAACCAAAAAACCGGCTACTACGGTCGTGAATCGCCGTGCGCATTACGACTATAATTTGTCCGACAAGCTCGAAGTCGGTATGGTTTTGACGGGCCCGCAGGTCCGCCTTATTCGCGATCACCACGCACAGCTGAAAGGTACTTATGTCACGCTTCGTCGCGGCGAACTCTTTCTTCTTGGCTTAACGCTCGGCACTGAAACCGAGCAAGACATCAAGCTTCTCGCGACCAAAAAACAGATTGCTGGCCTCGACCGCGCAAAGCAGCAGGGCAACACTATCGTTCCAGTTGAGCTATTGCCACTAAAACGCCACATTAAGCTCGTGATTGCCGTCGGCGAAGGTAAGAAAAAATACGACAAGCGCCAGACTATTAAAAATCGTGACCTTGATCGCGAATCTCGTCGTTTCCGTTAAGATAAGAATATGGTATAATATGTATTTGTTATATAAAAATTATTTTTAATGGAGCAAATATGAGAGCCCTAGCAAAAGATCTAACTGTCAAATCTGGAAAAGTTCAGCTGGCTGGCTGGGTAAATTCTCGCCGTGATCACGGTGGTCTCATTTTCATTGATTTGCGCGACCATACCGGTGTTATTCAGCTGGTTATTGACCCGCAAACTAAAGATGCATTTGAGCTCGCCGAACATCTTCGTGATGAGTATGTGATTCGCGCCGAAGGTACCGTTCGTCAGCGTGGTGCAGGTCTCGAGAATCCAAATATTCCTACCGGAAGTATTGAGGTTGTCGTGGACGCGCTCGAGCTTCTCAATCGCTCCGAACCAGTCCCCGTTTCTACTCATGACGAGGGTGTTGAAACCGGCGAAGAACTTCGCCTCAAGTACCGCTATCTCGATCTGCGTCGTCCAAGCATGCAAAAGCGTCTCGCTCGCCGTTCTGAGTATTACCGCTTCATGCGCGAATATATGCATGAGCACGACTTTATTGAGGTCACGACTCCAATTCTCGCCAACTCGTCACCGGAAGGCGCACGTGACTTTATCATTCCATCTCGCCTTCAGCCAGGCAAATTCTATGCCTTGCCACAGGCGCCGCAGCAGTTTAAGCAGCTTTTGATGGTTGGCGGCATTCCGCGCTACTACCAGATCGCCGCTTGTTTCCGCGATGAGGACCCACGTGCTGACCGCCTCTATGGCGAGTTCTATCAGCTCGACTGCGAAATGTCCTTCGTCGAAGATGGCGAAGTTGTTCGCCAGGAAATGGAGCCGCTCGTAAAGAGCCTAGTCAAAGATTTTGGCGGCAAAAAGCTTCTTAACGAAGATATCCCTCGCATTCCATATCAGGAATCGATGGAAAAATATGGCGTCGATAAGCCGGACCTTCGCTACGGCATGGAGCTCATTGATCTCACGGATGATTTGAAAGATACTCAATTCGCAGTTTTCGCAAAGGCAGAATGCGTCAAAGCAATTTGCGTTAAGAATGGCGCAGACCTTAGCCGCTCTCAGATTGATGGCTTTACCGAACAAGCCCGCAAGCTCGGCGCTGGCGGTCTTGCCTACCTCACCTACACGCCAGAAGGCATCAAGTCTCCAATCGCGAAGTTCCTTAGCGAAGCAGAGCTCGAGGCTATCACGAAGAAAACTGGTGCCGAGAGCGGCGATGCAGTCTTCTTTGGCGCCGACACTCGTGCGAAGGTCAATAAGGTCCTTGGCCAGCTTCGTATTGCATTTGCCGATCACTTCAAACTCAAAGATCCAAACGTTGTCGCGCTTTGTTGGATTGTCGACTTCCCATTCTATGAGTGGGACGATGGAGCAGAGAAGCTCGACTTTGGCCATAACCCATTCTCGATGCCAAAAGGTGGTCTCGCTGCGCTCGAAAACGCCAAGACTGACGAAGAAAAGCTCGCGATTGTTGCCGATCAGTTCGATATGGTCATGAACGGCTACGAAATTTGTTCTGGCGCCGTCCGCAACCACAATCCAGAAATCATGTATAAGGTCTTCGGCATCCTCGGCTACGACGAGAAGTATGTTGAGGCCCGTTTTGGTGGCATGCTCAACGCCTTCAAGTTTGGCGCACCTCCACACGCTGGTTGTGCATATGGTATAGACCGTATCTTTATGGTGCTCGAGGAAACTGAAAACATCCGCGATATCGTTGCCTTCCCGAAGAATGGTTCCGGTGTCGACCTCATGATGAGTGCTCCGTCCGTAGTCGACGATTATCAGATCACCGACTGCCATCTTCAGCTCATGCCAGACGAAGAATAATGATATACTTTTAGTATGAACCTTGCGAAAAAAGGATTGATTGTATTTTGTGCAGTATTGACTGCGGCAATGCCGACCAATCTTTTTGCCGTTGAGTTGACAGAGGAGCAAATCGGGAACATTTCTTCAAACTGTTCGAGCATTAAGCTTCAGCTCCAGAAGGTCCAGCGCATGGACGCGAAGAGCCGTGTTCACCTAGGTGCCCAGTTTGAGGCCATTGCAAATAGCCTTATGATGAACCTCAACCTTCGCCTCGTCAAAAACAACAGGGCTAACGGCGATATCGCTTCGCAACAAGCTGAGTTTTCCAATGTCCGCGAACGCTTCAAGAAGGATTATATTGAATACCAAAAGGAGCTCGAGGAGCTAATTGGCATCAATTGTAAAGATGACCCGTATCGTTTTTATGAACAGCTCGAATATGTCCGAGCACGCCGTGATGACATGGGCTGGAGTATTACTAGATTGCGTGAAATTGCCGACGAGCATCGTCGCTCTGTCCTAGATATGAGGGAAGAGCTGTACGACAAGGAGCACTCAAATGAATAATCAGCCTATCGAAGCAGAGTCGAGTAAGAAAATTCATGGCGGTCGCAATCTTATGATTCTCGGCGTCGCGGCTGCTGCGATTGCATTTGTCTCTACGGCCGTGAGCCTTCACATTTATCGCGAGACTGGCGATGTCTATCTTGACCGCTCTCGCCCAGGCTATATCTTTGAAGACGAAAAGCACGATACTGATGATGATAAAAAAGAATTATTCTCCGCCGATGGCGAGATTAATTCCGGAGTGCTAGATCAATATCTGAAAGAGTACGACACAGTTATGGAGCGCATTGAGGATGCCTCTGATGATTTCTCGCCAGAGCCACTCTCAAACGAGAGCCTCAGTATCGACATCGTCGGTCACGACGAAGACTTTAATTCTGAAGAAAACAATTTCTAAACCAAGTGTCCGCTGGGCCAGCGGTGATTAGGAGAATAATCCAGCCATTTTGATGGAGCTGGCGAATTTTTGCAGCGAGCGTGTCGTTTAGTTCTGCAGGCTCCGCGATGTCTGCGTTTTCCATTCCACTAATTAATTCTGCCGGGGAGAGAACAGCGAGATTTGGGTCTTCGCGCGTGAGGTAGGTCGGTAGCCAGAATACCTTGTCCGCGCCGATAAAAGCCTTTTTGTAACCATCTCTGACCTCATGCTGACGCGAGTTTTGGTGTGGCTGGTAGAGGATGGCGACACCCTGTGCGCCATCGCGCGCTTTGAGCTCAGATGCCATTGCTATGGTCGCAGCGATTTCTTCTGGATGATGGCCGTAGTCGGAGTAGACATTATCGATTAGTTTTTCGAAACGACGTCCAGCGCCAGGGAATTGATTGAGTGCCGCAATAATCTCATCTTCGCTCTTATCGCAAACCTGCTTCATGACGGCAAGACAAATTGAGGCGTCTTGGCGGCGAAGCTCGCCCACGAGCGTAATTCTGCTATCTATTGTTGTATTTTTCACAACATTCTCAGATTGGCTTTCAAACTGTGCGAACGCTGCGCGGTATTCTTCTGGGGTCTTATAAATATCGGCGTGGTCGTAGTCGACGGTTGTAATTGCTGCAAGATATGGATGGTACGCCAAGAAGTTGCGATCATATTCGTCGGCCTCATAAATAAAGTATTCGCCATCTTTTGCGAAGTTTCCGCCGTTTGCCCACGGCAATGTAGTGCCCACGAGATAGCTTGCCGGGATGCCTAGGGCATGGAAACACCAAATAATCATCGAAGTAGTCGTTGTCTTTCCGTGCGTACCCGCAACGGCGATCATCTTCTGATTATGCATCTTAACGAATTCGGCGATAAACTCATCGCGTTTCGAAACGCGGATGCCCGCTTCTTTCGCAAGTTTCAGTTCTGGGTGGTCTTCAGGTAGGGCAGACGTGTAGACGAACCAATCCAATCCGTCGAGTTGCTCGGAAAGGAATTTGCCGTCCTGTGGTCCGTACGCTACGGGAATGCCGCGCTCATCAATTTCGTCCGCAATCGCGCCGCGCAATAAATCAGAGCCGCATACTGTCATGCCGGCGTCTTGAGCTAATTCTGCCAGTGGTCCGATACCGGTGCCGCTGATTCCCGAAAAATATACCTTCATGCTATAATTTTAGTATATTATGGGTGGACTGTCTAAGGATAAGTTGAGACAGGTACTCGCTAAGATCTTCCGGCTGAGAAGTTGGAAGTTAGCGCTTATTTTGATTCTCTTGTGTTTTTTGGCTGCCACACTTCTTCGCTTCGACCATATCCGGATGACTGAGCTTCGCGAGGCGGTCCTTACCGCTGACAAGGAGGGCAATGAGGAAGAAATATCGAAAGCCCTAAACGAGCTCCAGGGTTTTACTATTAAGCACATCATCTTCAACGCTGTCGAAGACAACGGCCAACAGCGCATTACTTTCGGCACCGGCCCGTTCTATCTTGAGAACCAGTATTTGCGTCGCGCTCAGGCGGCCGTGAAAAAGGCTCAGGAGGAAATCGACAAGAACGCGAAGAACCCCTATGGCAATGTCTATCAAAAGGTTGCGGCTATCTGTGATGCGCAGGGTATCAAATACGGCTGGCGCTACCCGGATAAAGAGTATATTAACTGTTGGATTAATGAGCTAGCCGCTTTCCCGGCCGCCGAATCTATGGACGCCTACGGTGCAGCCAACCTCCCGTCCACAGAGCTCTTCCGCTACGAATTTGCCTCTCCTCTCTGGTATCCTTGCGGCTCCGGCATAGTCATTCTTATCTGTATTATCCTCGTAATCGCGCTCATCATTCGCTTCTTCATTTGGCTTTTTCTTAAGATAGCCGTATCTGTTGTTTCTCACCCTAGAAAAAGTTGATTTTCTCTATTGACAGCGCCCTCTAGAGGTCATAAGATAAGAGTATAAAAACTAAGGAGGAAAGTCTAAAATGGCTTACGAACATACCAATTCCAAGGGTGTTAAATACTATCTTCACAAGTCCGAGGTTACTCTCCGTGGCGGCAAACCACAGACGATTTACTTCTTCACCAAGGTTGCGAAGAATGCTAAGGGTACCCCATGCGACCTTCCAGCAGATCGCGAAGTCAACGAAAACCCACGCAACGGTTTCTTGACTATCTCCCGCAAAAAATAATTAGTTTGAACTAGATTATTTAGGAAACTACCCCCGTAAAAAGGGGTAGTTTTTGTTATATAATAGATGCATGGAAAGACCGACGAAGAAACAGCAGGAATTACTTGATTATATCGCCTCATACACCTATGAGCATGGCTATTCTCCAACTTACCGCGAGATCATGACTGCTCTCAAGAAAAAGTCTGTTTCCGCCGTCGCTGAGCACGTCCAAAACTGCGTAGATCGTGGTTTCCTTGAGAAGACCGATAATGTCCAGCGTTCGCTCCGCGTCATCCCGATTGAGCAACACGAGGAAACGACCGGCCTATTCAAGGCGAAGATTGAGAAGCTCGAAGAAAAATCCCGCGAAAATCCAGACGATATCAGTGTTAAAGATGATCTCGCTACGCTCAAGGCGGCCGCGAAGCTGCTGGGGCTTTCTCTCTGAATTTGATATAATAATATAAGATGAAAAAAGAGCCGGGCCTTATCTACCGAATCTGTTTATTGATTGGCGATGCACTCGCAATTATTTTCGCATTTTCGTTCGCGTATTACTTCCGCACCAATATTGACCCGCGCCCGTATTTCTTCGAATCGGAGCTAACCGACTTCGTTCTCACAAACCTGATTCTTTTGCCGGTTTGGCTAGTCATTCTTATCGCTCTTGGTCTCTATAGCAAAAAGATTCTCGGCAGGCCATTTATGCTCGCCATCCGTCTTCTTGTCGCCAGTGTTCTTGGCGTCATGGCGATCATTACCTACGACTTTTTCGCGAGCAATACTACCATCGCGACTAGCTCGCTTTTCCCGGTGCGCGGCATCGCAATTCTCACGGCACTTTTCTGCTTTGCGACACTTGTTGTCGAGCGCTTAATTATCTCCCTAGTCCATCGCTTCTTCCTCCGCCGAAGCGTCGGCCTCGTGCGCACGCTCATTGTCGGCGACAGCAGCAATACGACGCAGCTCCTCATGGGCATTTCGCCAGAGACTGGCTATAAAGTTGTCGGTGTCGTCGCTGCGGATAAATATGTGCCAAGTGAATGGAAGAAAAAGCAGTATAAGACAATCGAGGAAGCAATTGGCCACCATAAAATCGATGCCATTATTAACACCGACGACCGCGACATCGAGGGCGTCAATAAGATCGCTATCGACCATCACGCACTTTATTATTATTCGCCGGCCGAGAGCTCGATCATTACGCTTACCAATAATGTTGAGTTCATTGCGGCAACCCCAGTCGTTTTGATTCGCACTACGCCGCTCAGCGGTGGCGCCCGCGCCTACAAGCGCGCCACCGATCTTTTCTTTGGGCTTATTCTAACGGTTCTCGCTCTGCCATTCATTCTGGTCGTGTTTATTATCCAGAAGATTCTCGATCCAAAGTCACCAGCTTTTTATAAAGACCGTCGCCTTACGCGCTATGACCGCGAGTTTAACCTCTATAAATTCCGTAGTATGAAGCCAGAGTATTGCGGAATGACCGCAGAAGAAGCCTTTGCAAAGATGGGGAAGAGCGAACTCTCGAAAAAGTATCGCAAACAGGGTGACTTCATTAAAAACGATCCTCGCTACACTAAGTTCGGCGATTTCATCCGCAAAACCAGCCTCGACGAATTGCCACAATTCTTCAACGTACTAAAGGGCGACATTTCAATCATTGGCCCGCGTGCGCTCCAGCCGTTCGAGTTGAAGGATTATGGTGACCGCGCACTCATCCTATCAGTTAAGTCAGGCATCACCGGCTTGGCGCAGGTTCACGGCCGTCGCGACATTTCGTTCAACGAGCGCCGCGTTCTCGATGTCTATTATGTCCAGAACTGGTCGCCTGCACTAGATTTGCAGATCTTCTTCCGCACGATTGCTGCCGTTCTAAAGCGTGACGGGGCAAAGTAATGAAAGAGAAAATCAAAAAGCTCACCGAGAAGCACGGCGAAAAAATTCGTTATGTCATCGTCGGCTGTTTCAATACGGTCCTAGATTTCTGTATCTACGGCTTACTAGCAAATATTATCGGCATCCCGCAGATTCTCGCGAGCATTATCTCGACGACTATTTGCGTCTCAATTAGCTTCGTTCTAAATTACAAATTCGTGTGGCGCAGTAGTAAATCGCTCAAATATACCATTGTCGGTTTTCTCGTCGTTTCGTTCTTTAGCGCCTGGGTCGTGCAGAGCATCGCTATCAAGCTCACCTTGCTCGTCTTCGGCGTGAGCTGGTTTACGAACCTCGCCGCCAAGGCTTTTGGCTCTCTCTGCGGCATGGTCACAAATTATCTCGGTTATAAATTCGTTTTCAAGACAAAAAATTAACGCCGCTTATTTACAAAAAGCGGCGTTACTCAGTTTTTGTTCCATTTTTCAATGGAATCAAAGACATCATTTTCGAATGCTTCTTTGACGTGCTTAATGGCGTCCTGTTGATCGGCTACCGCTAATCCTGGCGCAAGGAACCGATATCTATATGCATCAAAGAAATCGACGGCCGCATCGGCGCTGTAGTTTTTCGGTGCGAGAGTATAGCATATCGCATAGATGCACTCGAAAATCCCCTTGAGGATTTGCGCCAATAACTTATTGTCGCGTTCGGCCGCAAATACGATGAATACTTTATCCTTAAGTCTTAGCGTGCCGATGCCAACGTGCATGTTGAGTTCAGTAGCGGTGAAATATTGAATCGCCAATTCCGGATAAGGTTCCTCGATTGACTCCTCATAGATGTGCTCTACTACTTGGCTGCGCGCGTTCGGGTAATGGCACCTGGTGCAGCATAGGATGGTTTGCAGATAGTCCTGATCGAATATCCCATGGTTATGCCAAAGGGTTACATAAGGATAATCTCTGCTCTCGTCTGCAACGCCTAAGCCCACGACGCCATTTTGGTGCTGTTCGATAAAATCTCTGAAAATCCACTGAGGGCATATGTCGCAAATGACACTAGCCTCAAGTTCGCCATAGCAATCCCTGCATTCGTCTTTGAATGATCTTCCCATATACGACCCTCCCTTCGATGGAATAATAAAATTATATCATAAAATGCGTCAAAAAGCAACGAAGAAAGAGCATTTTACAGAGGTAATCATTGACTTTTTCTTGTCGCTTTTGCCCACGCCACGAGTGACTTAATCAATCAGATTTTCACCAAGAGATGGTTCAAGAGGCAACAGAGTCGTAGCTAGAATTAAATAATCCCGGGTTTCCCGGGGTTGTCTTTTTTCTGACATAAAAAAATGGCTCCCCCGGTCAGACTCGAACTGACAACCTCGAAGTTAACAGCTTCTTGCTCCACCATTGAGCTACAGGGGATCGTAAGTATTATTTTAGGAAATAATTGCTCATCTGTCAAGAATTAAACGCGAAATTCGCCAAAACGCTTGCGTTTTTCAGAAAACTATGCTATCATAAAGGCCAAACAGGTCAAAAATCAAACAAGGAACATAAACATATGAAAAGGTTACGTGCCATCGGCATTGGCTTAGCCATCGCCGCGGTGTCGGTCACACCGTTTTTGATTCCGCATCATGAAGCGGACGCACAAAGTTCATCATATTACAACTGGGACCAGCTCGGTACTCTAGACGAGCAGTATGCCTACGCAAAAATCTATCGTACGGCAGACACTGTTATCACGGCCAAGAAGTACGACTCTTCGCGCTCTTCGACTAACTCTGACGAGCCGAACGCCACCGAGTATGTCCTCAGCACTACGACTGGCCAAATCGTCTTCCTTCTCGAAAATACAACCGCCGTAGACGCCCATGGCAACAAAGTAGACGTCATTTTCCGTATGAATCACTTGAAGAAATGGTCTGGCGCTTCCAATCCGCTCGCTTACATTTATTTCCGAACCCAGATTTGCGGTACGGACGTCAAAATTACTTCTAGCAACATGAATACGCTCTGTCCGAACGGCTATAATGACAAGCAAAAACCGCTCGGCGTAGGCGACCCGATTATGTTCTGGGTCAACACTGAGGGCGCAGACGTTGATTTCTCCGTTGAGTATATCAAAAAAGGTTCCTACAATAATACGACCACCGAAGGTACACCTGTTCCAAGTATTGACCGTCTCTCTTTTGCAACTCTCGACTACGACGTGAAAGGCGGCGACGATTATTCTAGCCAGCTTTTCGGCGGCGACGAGGGCATCTCGCTCTATAGCGGCTTAAATCCAGATAGCACCAAGACGACTTTTTACTACCAAAAGACCAACCAGGATAGCGATTTCAAGCTCAAAACTGGCAATGACGGTATTGCAATCGGTACGAACAATGTCGGCAACAAATTTAATGGTATCTATTATGCCAACTCCGCAATCGGCGTTGTTTCCGGCATGGAAAATAGCAAATATAGCTTCCGTTATAGCTCCAAGAAGGCCGGCATCACCGTATTCTTTGGCTCGCCAATCAAGTACGACACTCCAGCTCCAAGAAAGTATGTTGTAGCAAGCGACAAAACTCTCTGCGAAGAGGGGAACTGTGAAGAAAACGTCGCCACAACCGGTGATAAGTTCAACTATGTGATTGCTCAGGATATTCCAGACCAGTACAGCACCGAAGTTGACATCCTTACCTTCATGTCGCTCTGGAGTAAGTATCCAAACATCGCCCGCGACCACTTCTACACCAGCTTCGAAATTACCGATACGCTCGACGAAAACCTAACTCCATCCGCCGCATCGACTATCAAGATTTATAACGACAATAACGAAGATGTCACGGACATGTTCACTATTGCGCTCGACGGAAGCAAGCTCACGGCAACGGCGAAAACAGACGTCCTCACTACCGCGGCCTTCTATGCTAATACTTTCCGCATCGTTATCCCAGTCACGGTGAAGAATACGACGACGAAAGCAATTGTCAAGAATACCGCCAAGACTACCTTCAAGCAGACCGGCGATCCAGACAACACGGATAAGGATTCGAACCCAGTCGTCACTAATCTTTATCACGTTCTCAAGGTGAACCATATCAGCACCGTTACCGGTAAGCCGATTATCGCTCCTTCCTCAATGGAATATCCTCATGGGGCAAACTATACTACTGAGCCTCTCACGGAGCTTCCAGAGGGGTACAAGGTCAGCAAGAAACTCCCACTCCCAGCTAATGCTTCTGGCACCATTATCAAAGACGAGGTCGTAACTTATTACTACGATCTCTACTACACGGTAACGACTAAGCATATTTCGAAACAGTCAGGCGCAGAGATCGCGGATCCTGTCAAAGAAGAATATGCCTACAAAGACGAGTATTTGACGGAAGCAGCCAAAAAACTGCCAGAAGGCTATATTCTTACCGAAGTTCCAAAGAATGCCTCCGGCACCGTGGACGGCGATATTGAGGTTATCTACGTGTACGACATTCCGCCAGCACCAAAAACACTCGACTCCGACCCAGCTCCATTCGCCTTCATCTTCACGGGCATTGGCGCATTCATCACCGGCGCAGTGTTCTTCCTTACTCGCCGCCGTTAAGCTCCGTTCCGCTTGCGCTTTTCGGAAAACTGTGCTAAAATAGCACCAAATAGGTCAAAAATCAAACAAGGAACATAAACATATGAAAAGGTTACGTGCAATTGGCATCGCTTTGTTGATTGCCGCGGTGTCGGTCACACCGTTTCTGATTCCGCACCACGAAGCGGATGCGCAAAACTCATCATATTACAACTGGAACCAGCTCGGCACTCTCGACGAGCAGTACGCCTATGCGAAGATTTATCGCACGGCCGACACGCGCATTACGGCAAAAAAATACGATTTGGCTCGCGGCACTACTGACGAAGAGCAGGTAGGCAACTCGGAGTATGTCGTCAACACTGCAAACGGCCAAGTAGTGATTCTTCTCGAGAATACGACCGCGGCGGACGCTAATGGGAACAAGGTTGATGTAATTTTCCGCTTAAAGAATTTCCGCAGTTGGTCCGGTTACGGATCGAGTACTCAGGAAGCGTTCATCTATTTCCGTAGCACGATTTGCGGTACCAGCGAGACGGTTACTACTGACAATATGGGCTCCTTGTGTACCGGCGCGAATTCGGACAAAAAGAAAACCCTTGGCGTGGACGACCCAATTATGTTCTGGGTAGAGACTCGTGCAGCCGACATTGATTTCGTAGTAGAGTATATCCAAAAAGGCTCCTACAATGAGTCGACTACAAAGGGCACTCCCGTTCCGAGCATTGACCGTTTGGCGTTTGCCTCTTTTGACTATGATGTCTTGAGATGGGGTAGCGAATCTGATGGCGAACTGTTTGGTGGCGATGAGGGCATCACGTTGACCGACATGAACCCGACCGGAACCAAGACGACCTTCTACTACCAGAAGAATAACAAGCTCTCGGATTTCAACCTCCGCGAGGGCAACAATGGTATCGCAATCAACAAAAATGATGTTGGCAACGACTTTAATGGCATCTACTATGCGAACTCCGCTATTGGCGTCGTGACTGGAGTTGAGAATAGCACCTATGCCTTCCGCTATAGCGCAAGGTGGGCTGGCATCACCGTGTTCTTTGGCTCGCCAATCAAGTATGACACTCCAGCGCCAAAGAAATATGTCGTCGCAAGCAACAAGACAACTTGCGACTCCGGCAACTGCTTGGCAAATAACGCTACGACCGGCGACACTTTCAACTACATTATTTCGCAGGACGTTCCAAACCAATACAGCTCAGAGGTAGACATTCTTACCTTCATGTCGCTCTGGAGCAGATATCCAAACATTGCTAGTGATCACTTCTACACCAGCTTTACAATCTCCGATACGATCGATGAAAACCTAACAATGGCAGCTGGCGGCAGCATCAAGGTCTACAACAGAGCCAATCAGGACGTTACTAATATGTTCACGACTAGCTACGCAAATGGCCGCATTACCGTTACAGCAAAGCCAGAATATTTGACGAACAAAGCGTTCTACGATAATACTTTCCGCGTCGTCTTCCCGGTTAAAGTCAATAGCACCGTTACGAAGGGCACCCTCAAAAACACTGCCAAGACCACCTTCAAACAGACCGGCGATCCGGACGATACAGAGAAGGATTCGAACGAAGTAACGACTGGCATTACGCACAAAGTCACCGTCAAGCACATTAGCAACGCTACGGGCGAGATTTTGGCCGGCCCTGACACGAATATCTATAATCACGGCGCCTCCTACAGCACTAGCCCACTTGACGTCATTCCGACCGACTATACTCTCGACGAGTTGCATCTCCCAACCAATGCGAGCGGCACCGTTACGCGCGACATTGAAGTTGTCTACTACTATGATCTTCATCACAAAGTCATCACGAGACATATCAGTATCGCGAGCGGCGAAGAAATTGCGGACCCAACTACGGATAACTATATCCACAATGCACACTATGACACCGAGCCACTAAAAGGCGAAAAGCTCCCAGAGGGCTTCTCGCTGCATGGCTATCCAGAAAACGCGAGCGGCACTGTCGATCGCGACATTGAAGTTCTGTATTATTACGATCCTAACTATGTCTTGACTGTCCGTCATATTAGTACTGCGACAAACAAAGATCTCGTCGAGCCAGTATCGACAGTCTATCGTTTGTATGACGAATATGAAACATCGGTATTGAAGGAACTTCCAAAAAGCTACAAGCCAAACAAGAAGCTCCCAGAAAATGCGAAGGGCACGATCACGGGAAATATTGAAGTTGTTTATTACTATGACCCATATTGCACCGTGACGACTCGACACATTTCGAAGCAGACTGGCGCAGAGATTTCCGACCCAGTATTCGAGGAAGTCATCTGCAAATCTGAGTACGAAACCGAGCCAGCCGAAGATCTTCCGGAAGGCTATGTACTCACGGAAGTTCCAGAGAATGCGGCCGGTGTTGCCGACAAGGACATCGAGGTAGTTTATATCTACGATATTCCACCAGCACCAAAAACGTTTGATTCTGATCCAGCTCCATTTGTCGCTGCCTTTGCCGGTGTCGGTGCCCTTATTGCGGGTGCGGTTTTCTTCCTCACTCGTCGTCGCTAATCTGGTACAATGTAACTATACATACGGAGGTAAAATATGTGTGGAATTGTGGGCTATGTTGGCAAAAAATCAGCACAGGAAGTTCTCGTTAATGGTCTGAAACGCCTCGAATATCGCGGTTACGATTCGGCCGGTATTGCTACTCTTGACGATAATAATGAAGCGCATCTCGCCCGCTCGGTAGGCAAGATTGCCGAGCTCAGCAAAGTACTCGACAAGGAACCTCAGACTGGCCATCTCGGTATCGGCCATACGCGCTGGGCAACTCATGGCGGCGTCACTGAAACGAATGCTCATCCACATCATGTTGGCCGCATTTTTCTTGTCCATAACGGCATCATTGAAAACTACAAAGAGCTAAAAGCGAAGCTTAGCTCTTACGATTTCGCCTCCGACACGGACACGGAAGTTCTAGCAGCACTTATCGATAGCAATTACAAAGACGACGTCAGCCTCAAGGACGCCGTAGCTAAATCTCTCAAATGTGTGCGCGGTACTTATGGTATTGCAGTCTTCTCGCCAGATGAGCCAGGCACGATTGTTGTTGCGCGCCTAGGTTCTCCACTTATTATTGGCATCGGGAAGGGTGAAACTATCATCGCGTCCGATGCTTCTGCGCTCCTCGGTTATACCCGTGAAGCAATTTATTTAAACGATGGCGAACTCGCCGTCTGTACGAATGAAGGCGCCGAAGTATTCTCGCTCAGCCTCCACCACTTGACTTCCAAGCCAGAAACAATCGAAGGCGACGTCGAGCAAATCCAGAAGGGCGGCTACGACCACTTCCTCCTAAAGGAAATCATGGAGCAAGCGTCGACACTTCACAATACACTTTCCGGCCGTATTAATACGAAAACTGGTAAGATGCATCTCGGCGGCCCAAACCTCACCGCGAAAGAATTACAGAGTATTCATCATATTGTTATCGTCGGTTGCGGCACGGCTTACTATGCTGGCCTTCTTGCGTCGTACTATATGGAGCAGCTCGTTCCAGATTTGACGACCGAGGTTGTTATCGCTAGCGAGTATCGCTATCGTGCGTTCCATCTACCAAAAGATTCCGTAGCATTAATCGTTTCCCAGTCCGGCGAAACCGCCGATACGCTCGCCTGTCTTCGTGAAATTAAAAAGCGCGGCACCAAGGTGCTCGGTATTGTCAATGTCGTCGGATCGACTATTGCGCGCGAATGCGACGGCGGTACCTACGTTCATGCCGGTCCAGAAATATCCGTCGCATCGACCAAAGCTTTCACGGCGCAGGTGGTTGCGATGTTGATGTTTGGCGGTATGCTCGCCGAATATCACGGCGGTGACCCAGAAATTATCGCAGAATATACCAAGGAACTCTCTATTCTCCCGGAAGAAATCGAAAAGGTTCTGAACGCGCATCGTGACACAATGAAGGAGATAGCGAAGAAATACGCGAAGTATGACGATGCGCTTTATCTTGGTCGCGACACTGCATACCCAATTGCGCTCGAAGGCGCTCTGAAGCTCAAGGAAATTTCCTACATTCACGCCGAAGGTTACGCGAGCGGGGAACTCAAGCATGGCCCAATTGCCCTAATTGACGACCATTTCTTCGAAGTATTTACGATTCTTGATAACTGGCTCTTTGACAAGTCTAGCGGCGGCCTCCATGAGGTTCGCGCGCGCGGCGGCAAGACCATCGTGCTCACTAACTCTGAGCGCGATATTGAAGCCGACGATGTCGTTCGCATTAAGAGTCCAGTCAAGCTTCTCGCTCCGATTCTGCTTAATACTTTGCAGCAGTTGCTTGCATACTATATCGCCGTTGAGCGTGGCAACGACGTAGACCAGCCACGAAATCTTGCTAAATCCGTCACGGTGGAGTAATGCCAAAACCATTCAAAAAAGTCAAATTGCGACATGCCGAAAGCGTTCAGCGACGCAATGCTGAACGCAAGAATCCGAATTACCCGCGTATTTCGTTCAAGTCGCTTTTCTATGTGACGCGCATCTATCGCAAGGCTGTCGGCGCGAAGACGATTTTCTTTATCGTTTATCGCATCTACAACTCGATTCTCCCATCAATTAGTGCGGTTCTCGCCGGTGCCGCCGTCACGGCAATTGCTGATGCGATCGGCACGCACGACCTTGGTCCATTTTTGATTCTCGCCGCAGTATTGCTTGGCGTTCAGCTCGTCGACTTAATTCTCGGCACCATCAACGGGTTCCTCTCGCTTCGAACTTACCAGGACGTCTATATTCATGTTAGCGAAATGGTCACCTCGAAATATATTCAGATTCCGCTCCGCGTTCGCGAGAGCAGGGAGTTCGCAGATAAGTTTAATCGCGTTCGCGATTTTGCAAATTCCATCCCGTCGGTTTCATTCAGCGTGATTAATGTGGCGTCTGCGCTCATCAGCCTTATTTCCGTCGTTGTCGCAACGCTCACTATCTCGCCGATTGTAACGATCGTAGTTGTTTTATCGGCTATCCCATCTTCGATTCTCACGCTTCGTCTTTCTGCGAAACGCCGTCGCAACTGGCGCGAGTACACGCGCGATCGTCGCATTGCTTGGAATATTTCCAATAAAATTCTGAATTCCAACAACGCACTCGAAATTGAGCTGAACGGCCTCGGCAATTATCTCATCAAGCGCATGATTAAAGCCGACCGCCACAGCCAGGAGCAGGATATTATCGACGAACGCCGCTACCTTTGGCCGCGCTTTGGTTCGAATATCCTTGAAACCGTTGCTAGCTTTGGCGTGCTGGTCTTTGTTTCGATCGAAATTATTTACGAAAAGCTCGCCATTGGTCAGTTCTTCACGGTGCGCACCCTCCTCAACCAATTGAACGGCAACATCTCGAGCTTGTTTAATAATATCGCGTCTGTGTCGGAAAACCTCGTTAACGCGACCGACTTTATGGAGTTTATGGAGACGCCAGCCAAGCAGAGCGGCGACATTAAAGTAACCGAGGCTCCAACCATCGAATTTAAGAACGTGTCGTTTAGTTATCCAAACACTGACGTTAAAGCCCTAAATAATATCAACTTTACTTTGAAGCCGGGCGACTCGCTCGCGATTGTTGGCGAAAACGGCGCCGGAAAAACCACGCTCATCAAGTTGCTGATTGGCGCTTACGAACCAACCGAAGGCGTGATTCTTGTGAATGGTGAGCCGCTATCAAAAATTAATCGCGATAGCTATTTAGCCCAGCTCGGCGCGCTTTTCCAGGATTACTCGCGCTACGAATTTGCTACGCTCGGCGAAAACGTTTGGTTCGGCGATACGAACAAGAGCTATAACCGCAAAGCTATTGAGCTCGCGTTGGCGCAGGCAGACCTCGCTTATCTCTCAGCGACTTATGAAAAAGGCCTCAACCAAATTCTGTCCAAAGATTTCGATGAGGATTCGACCACGGACTTGTCGGGCGGACAATGGCAGCGTCTAGCCGTTGCGCGCGCCTTGTTCCGCAGCCCGAATGTTTTGCTTCTCGATGAGCCGACTTCGGCAATCGACGCAAAATCTGAGTATAAAATCTTCAAAAACATTATTGAAGCCCAGAAGGGCAAGTCGACAATTATCATTTCACACCGCTTCTCGACCGTTCGCAAAGCTAGCCAAATCATTGTGCTAAAAGAGGGCAAAATTATCGAGTCCGGCACGCACGACGAGCTCGTCATGAAGCGCCGCGGCGTCTATAAGACTTTGTTTGAAATGCAGGCAGAAGGGTATAATTAAAGCATATGCATATTGAACTCTCGGACTTTTACTCGCGCCTTGGCACTATTGGCATCATTTTGGCGCTCGGCTTTATTCTCGGCAAAGCTAAACTTATCGACACGAAGTTCAATAAGATTCTCGTCAATTTACTTTTGACCGTCTTCATGCCGGCCTCGCTTTTCGTCGCCTTCCCGAGCAGCTTCGACCAGGCGACTTCCGATCTTTTCTTCAAAGGTCTCGCCGCTGGCGGCATTGTTATGTTCGCCCTTATCATCGCATCGCGCATCATTTTCAACAAGGCAATCTACAAAGGCGAGCTTCGTTTCGAATCGCAATTCGCCCTCATTTTTAATAACGCTACTTTCCTCGGCTACCCAATCGTCGCCAGTACTTTTGGCCAGCAGGGTATCATTCCGTACTGCGGTTTCATTATTGCATTCAACATTGCGCTCTTTTCCTATGGCGTTTATCTCTTCCAACGCAAAGTAACGCCGAAATTATTCCTTGGCATCATTACGAACCCAAATATCATAGCCGTCGTGCTTGGTATGGTCTTATTCCTCACCGGCTTCCGCCTTCCGGGTTTTGTCATGGATGCCGCGCAATTTACTGGTAACGCAACGACTGCGCTCTCCATTATTTGTATCGGCTTCATGCTGAGTCACGCAAAGTTCTTGAAGCTCATCAAAAAATGGCGTCTCACTCTCACGGCTGCCATTCAGCTCATCGTTGGCCCGCTCATTGCTTACGGCCTTCTTCGTGCTATGCATTTTCCAGACGAAGTCGTCTATGTCTGTACGCTCATTCAGGCTTTGCCAACCGCAACTAGCCTTGGTCTTTTCGCGGCAAAATACGGCGGCAATGACATCGAATCGTCCGAGCTTGTCACGATCTCGACTGTCCTCTCCATCGGCCTCATGCCGCTGATGGTCTGGCTGCTACTTATTCGCTAGTTTTTTCGCGATTCGCGTAAATGGTTCAACTAGGTCTTCTGGCTCGTCGTAAAAGACGACTTCTTCTGCAACGTCTGCCATCGTCGATGAGATATCGCTGCCGGTTTTTGCAATCACGAAAACTGGCGTCCCGACCGCATAGCAAAAACCTGCGTTCATCCCGAGCCCCACGCCCTTTTCGCTAAACTCGATAATGTTACAGTCGCACTCGCGCATCGCAGGGAATGCATAGTCGCGCATCAATTTCTTGCCGGCAGGAATTTCGGCCTCGCCCCATTTCTCGACGTCGCGCGCCATTAGGACGATATCGATGCCGGCTTTGTTCAGCGCCGCCTCGATTGCTTCGACCTTTGCGCGATCCGCGTCGCCATCGTGAAATTTCAATGCGAAAAACGAGAGCACGCGCCCTGGTTTTCTTCTTTCTTCAATATTTACTCTTTGTGCTTCAGTCATAGTATTAGTATAATACGAACAAATGAGTATTAATATCACGGTTTGCGAAGATCTTCCGCTCGGCGCATGGCGGGGCATGGGTGGCGCCATTACGGAGGCGACTGCCTATAATTTTTCGAAACTCAGTCCCGTCAAGCAGAATAAGCTCCTCGATGCCTACTATGGCAAGGATGGCCTCGACTATCGTTGGTGCCGCCTAAGTATTGGCAGTAACGACTTTTGTCTCAAATCCTATGAATATGACCTCAAGAATTTTTCTATCGACCACGACAAACAGTGGGTTATTCCGATGCTCAAGCAAATCAAGAAGGACCTTACTTTCATTGCCGCGCCTTGGTCTCCGCCAAAGAAAATGAAAATCATTCCCAAATTGCGTTTTGGCGGTAGATTGAAACCATGGTGCTATGACGATTACGCGGTTTTTGTCAAACTTTGGCTGGATGCATATAGAAAAGAGGGGATTAAAATTGATTATCTTTCGCCGCAAAACGAGCCGCGCGCTCGCCAAATTTGGGAGTCATGCAAATATTCCTATCGCGCTCAGCGAAAACTCGCAGAAGCATTCAGGGATCTTGGCCCGAAGCTTTTGCTTTGGGACCATAACAAAAAGCATTTGTTAAAAGTTGCCGACAAATTATTGCCGAACTCGCCGGCCGCCGGCCTCTGCTTCCACTGGTATGATGGCACTTGCCCGGATCAAATGTGGGTCGTCCGCCAAAAATACCCAGACCATTTGCTCGTCAGTTCCGAAATGTGCTGCGGTTTCTCGCCATACGATAAGAGCGACTGGCAAAACGACGCGCGCCTCTATCTCGGCGAACTAATCAACGATATTAATTGTGGCACCGCGGCCTGGCTCGACTGGAACATGTTGCTCGACTACCATGGCGGCCCGAGCTACTGCCACAACTTCGTCAAAAGCCCAGTCATTTTGAACGAAGCCGGCGATGATTTTGTTCTCACGCCAATTTACGATGCACTAAAATCCTTCGCGAAACTTTTCCCGGCCGGCAGCGAAATCGTGCGCTGCGACTTTGACTCGAACCAAATCGCCGCCGTCGCCCGCCGGACCAAAACCGGCTACGATGTTATTGTCGCGAATCTTACTGCCGAGCCGCTCGAAATTTCGCTCGGCAGTAAAACAGTTGCATTCGCGCCTTCCGAACTCAAGTCCATCAAAAACCCCCGCTAACTTGCGGGGATTTCAGGCGAGGAGATTATCGCTTGCCGGTGTAGATTTCCCAAGGCTGGGACTCCCAGTTTACGAAATTTCCTTGGACAGAAAATTTCTCTAAGCCATCGCTGAGCAACATCAGCCGCTTGCGGTAGGCCTCGAATAAAATGTTGGCGATAAAGTCGAGCGTAGTTGCTACATTGATTTCTTCGAGAGAAGTCGGCAATCCTACCTCAACGTCCTCGGGGCTATAATTGCAACCGTCCACCAAATAATCGAAGCGTTCCTTGCGCTGAGCAGCATATTCGCTGTCGTTTACGACGATGCCGCCGTATTCGCGGAGCTTATCCCTACATCCGACGAATGGAACGTCGTCCCACGGGATGGTGTACCTTTCGTGCACCGCGAGACCCTGCGTTATCTCATGCGCATCGAAGCCCTTACCGACGAACTCAATGATGACTTCCTGGTCGACATTGAAGAGTACGTTGAATCCTCCATCGTAATTATACCGGGGACAGTTGTTTTTCGGCTCCATCAAGAGCACGACGCCGCCATGCTCCTGAGCTGCCTCAATCAAACGAGGAATGTCGTCGACGTTGCCACTAGCCCCAATTGTTCGAAAGGCTGTCGTCTTGGCTCCAACCGGCCAGTCGATACGCGAAAGCACGAACTTGCCATAGTTGTCTTTGACTTCGAGCCAGTCGTCAAGCGTTTCGAGGATGGTCAATTTGCCGAAAGGGACTTTCTTGGGGAAATACTTCCTCGCAAGTTCGGCGCCGCGCGCCTTGCCGTATTTCATGGGATCTAACATATAATCACCTCCTAAGATGCGAATTCCCACCAAATTTATAATATTATGGCATTTTCCGCGCAAAAATGCAAGAGCCACCCCTGTTAGCCATTGACTTTTAGGCCAATCTGTGATATAATAATATAGTTTTAGGTTACGCTATTGCAGTTTAGAAAGGAGAAACCTATGAACCTTAAGGATTTTATTGCAGGATTACCATTAGACAAGGCTTACTATAATGCCGCCTTTGCCTACCTCGAAGAGCGCGAAGCGCCTCCGATGTGGGTTGATCGCCTCGAGATTGTTTGTTCTCAAAGTCTCGATATGGAACAAGCCTACGATTATCTCGATAAAGAAGATCTTCTTTTCGGTGAAATCTATGGCAAATGGGCAAAGGAACTCGTTGACGAGCGTTGGCATTATACGTATCCGTTCGTCGAAGGCCAGCAGATTCCAGATGGCACCAAAGAAGTTGTCGGGCCTGTTGGCACGCAAACCTCGAAATGGCATAAGGAATCGCTTAAGCAGCATGCCGCTTACGTGGTTGCCAACCTCGTAAAGGAAACTGATCTCGACGTCGAAACGGCGGTTCGTCTCGGTGTTCTACACGATGTTGGCAAGAAGTACACTTCAGCCACAAACAAGCACGGCGGTATTTGTTGTCATGAGCATGCAAAGGTTAGTGCAGTTATTGCCAGCTGCTGGCTTCATAAGCTTCCGCCAGAACAAAGGAAGACGGTCTTCGCGGTTATTTATGCTCACATGTTTCCGCAGAACGAGTGGAATCCCAAGAAAAAGCAGCCGCTTAATCGCGCGACCCTAGCGGATCACCACAGGCTTTATCGCGACCCGGAGCAGGTCAAGGCAGGCTTCTATAAAGAGCTTGTTTCGTTCTTGAACGGCGACGTTCATTGGGCCGATAGAATCATGGATCTCGTCTACACCTTCGCAAAATGCGACAAGGGTATTACGGAGTTCACTCCTGACGTACTCGAGCGTATTAAGCTTGGCGAAGCGATTATTCGCGGCGCAAAAATCTAATGTCCTCAAAAAAATAACCCTTGGTTTCGGCCGGGGGCTATTTTTTGCTCAAAATGCAACCAGAATCTTTTTCATAATAAGTTCTTTTTGTCAGACTTTTTCTTTCTAAGAAAAAGGTCTGAGCTTCTGGTGGGGGCACCTGGGCTTGAACCAGGGACCAATCGGTTATGAGCCGACTGCTCTAACCACTGAGCTATGCCCCCATACCATCTTATTCTATCACAAACGGCAGATAGCCCTAACCATATGCGGTATAATAGGACATATGGAGAGGATCAAGACGGAGCTCAGGCGTCTCCGCTATTATTCGAAGAAGGATATTTTTACCTTCACGAATATCGCTACGGCGGTAGCTCTCATTTTTGCTGTTGCTTGCGTCTATAGCACGGTTACTGCCACTACTCGCAACTGGCAGCTTGAGCAGAAGCTGAGCAATCTCCGCCTCGAAAAGACTCGCCTCCAAATCGAAGTCGACACTCTCGAACTTGAACAAAAGTATTACAATACCGAAGAATATCTCGAAATCATGGCCCGTAGCAAAGACGGCAAAATGCTCGAAGGCGAAACCATGGTCGTCCTCCCGAAAAACTCCGAAAAAGCCATCAACAAATACGCCGACGTCGACAAAGCCGAGCAGAAGCGCGGCAACTTCAAGGAATGGCTTGACTTTCTATTCGGTTAAAGCTATAATAGAGAACATCGTCGCGGGGTAGAGCAGCCCGGTAGCTCGTCTGGCCCATAACCAGAAGGTCGTTGGTTCAAATCCAACCCCCGCCACCAAGTTTTAGAAGACTAGCGAGACGCTAGTTTTTTTATGAATTCTGGATTCGTTCTGCAGCGCTGCGGATCAATTCGCCCCAGCTGCTCATCACATGTGGTACGGCTGCAATTTCTTCTGCGGTCATTTCATAACGCACTGCATATGCGAGTTCTTGCGCAACGATACTTGCGTCTGGCGACATCACGGTTCCGCCGATAAGAACGCCGGACTTGTTGAAAATCAATTTCACGATGCCATCATAGTAATCGCTGACGATTGCTTTCTGGGAAGCGGCGAGCGGCATCATAATCTTCTTAATCTTGCGATCGCGGCGGATGCAATCATCCTCGCTAACGCCAACCTGTGCAATTTCTGGATAAGTATTTGTAACACGAATCATGCCGACATCGTTGCGGATTGCCTTGGAACGACCGATGATATGTGCCGCTGCAACGCGAGCATCGAACACGGCTTTCGCCATCGAACTGTCGCCGCCAGTAACGTCACCAGCAGCATAAATTGTCTTCACATTCGTCATCATCGTCTCATCGACTTTGATGCCTTTCTTTGAATAGGCGATGCCAGTGTTATCGAGGCCGAGATCGACATTTGGTGCGCTGCCAGTGCAGAGCAAGACTGCGTCGACTTTTACGACTTTTTCCTGACCGCCACGCATGAAGACGACCTTCGTCTCGGCGCCCTCTCTCTCGAGCGCTATAACGCGTGACTGCGTCAAAACCTTGATCCCATCGCGGTTGAAAATCTCATCGAATACTTGTCCGACTTCTTCCTCTTCGCGCGGAAGTAGCCTACCGGCAATATCGGCGATAATAACGTCGCTGCCGAGTGCGCCAAAATACTGCGCCATCTCGCAGCCAGTCGAACCGGCGCCTACTACGAAAATCGAGCGCGGCATGCGCGGAATATCAAGTGCAGTGCTAGGCAATAAGTAGTTTACGTCCGGATTAATTTTGATGCCGGTGTCAGCGGTTGATGCGCCAGTTGCGATCAAGAACTTCTTTGCGCGATAACTTTCGGACCCAACACTAATTTCTTCTTTTGACAAGAAACGAGCAAAGCCATGAATGCAAGTAATGCCAGCATCTTCAAAATTCTTTTTACTATTAGCGCCAGAACGTTTTGCGGCAATATTCTTCCAGTTCGCGAGAGTAGGGTAATTGTAGCGAAGGGCTCCACTCGAAATGCCGAAGCGCGCGCCATCAATTGCGTGCTTGTAAGTCATCGCGGTATTCATTGCTGCGCCGAATGGTACATTGGTTTCATTGAGGCTCGAACCGCCCCATTTGTTTGCCTCGACAAGCGCGACTTTCAGGCCGGATTTGGCTGCAATCAAAGCCGCTTCGCCACCCGCGTCTCCACTTCCGATTACGATTAAATCAAAGTCAAAACGTTTTTTCATCTTATATTATTTTATCATGATTCCGATAAGCAAAAGCGAGATTCGGCTCGAGTACTTTGAGCTCCTTTACGATCTGCTTGCGGAGATCATCCTCCGTTATTAACTCTTTGTCGGCAATCCACTTGTCGATATTTTTGACGACACGATCAGCGATTTGCTTCGCCCATGCCTCGGGCAGGCGCAGGCTTTTTGCGTTCATTAAAATATTTTTTCTTAGGCCCGCAGACGAATACTCGTAGGTAATTTTCTTGCGCATTATTTCATAATCCAGAAGGCAGCCACAAAGAGCGCCAAGGTTAAGAAACTGCTACCGGAAATAATCTTGAGGAAAGCTTTGTTTTTGAGACGCCATTGTTGTGCTTCGACTGCCGTACGACCGGCCTGAATACGGAATTGCAGGATTACCATTGGGATAGTGCTGATTAGCGTGTATGCAACCACGCCAAGCACTTGCCAGGCTGAGCTGAGATTTAGAATCGCATTCGCAACAACGAAGAATAGTGCAATACTAATCGGCATCTCCGCAAAACTACTGAGCAACCCGAGTGAAAACGCTTCGACGCCATCGTTCGTTTGGCGTGCCTTTTTGCGAATAAAGCGCGTGATGCTTTTTGGTAGCCAAAGCTCAGTGCTGCCTTTGCCGCGACGATAATAAAGAAGCCACATTACAATTGCGCATGCGCCAAGCGCGCCAAGTGCAATCACTAGCCACTCGGTCGTAAGCGCGCCGTTAAAGAAATTGCCGATAAGGAAACAGAACGCAGCGACAACCAGGAAGGTAATCGCGCCTGTGCCGAGAATATAATTCCTTGCAAGGTAGCTCGTGCGGCGGCGGCGATGTCTGCCGAGGCTGTTGTGATACAGCAAAATCAAACCTCCAAGACCGAGCTGGAGCGAAGCTTGTGCTAGCCCAGCTAGCAAAATCGTTGCGACACACACTATATCGCTCATGCTTTCATTTTATCACACTTGAGAGATTATTGAACTTATGCTTGAGGTGGCGCCATGCCTGCCGTAATATGCCAGCATGACAAAAATTAAAATTATTTTAGCCAGCATTCCGTTACTAACTTTAGCTCACGCGGTGTCCGCATTTGCGGCTGAAGCTGCGCCGCCAACTCTGAGCTTTTCCGCCGTAAACGCTGGCTACAAAGACGACTTATCGTCCCAAAATTATGACTTCATTGAACTTAAGAAAACCGGCGATGATTTGTTGCTCGCTGACTATAAAATCGCATACTATAACAGCTCGGACAATCTATCGGGGGAGATAAGTTTTGACGAGAATGCGGTGCTTGTTGCTGACGCGCTTGTACTCGGTTTCCATAGTAGTCCGCAGTTTAGTGAAATCCCGGAAGAGTATCTCTACAAACTTGGCAGCAGCGGCCTCGCCTCGACTGGCGGGCGCCTGCAGCTGCTCCATACTGGCGAAGTAGTTGATGAACTTTGCTGGGGCAAAATCGTTTGCGGTGATTCGCTAAACAAATTCGCGACAAAACAAGAAGATAATCGTACTGCCGTACGTTGCTTTGGCAAATGCGAGGACGCCTTTATCTACGATGAATATTATCCCAATCCAACTCCGGAGGCAATTCAATTCCTCGAATCGGAAATTGAGCAGCCGCTAGAACCTGAACCAATCATCAGCTGCGAAGGTCTCGTCTTTACTGAGATTTATAGCTACTATGTCGACGACGTATCGGAACAATTTGTTGAATTGTATAATGCCTCCGATCATACTATCACGCTCGACGGCTGCTACCTACGTTATAAAAATAAACTCTATCCGATGAGCGGGGAAGTCACGTCCGCTAGTTTCTACGTCTCGCAAGACTTAGTGCTCACGAAAAATCCGAACTCGCCACTAACTATCGAGTTGATTGACGACAATGGCGTTGTAGCGAGCGCAGATTATCCGCACGGCCAAAAGAAGGGCGTTTCCTACGCGCTCTTTGACGGCGCATGACTGTTTACTTACCAGCCAACGCCTGGCGAAGATAACCAGGCGCAAGAATATCGTAATTGCCCAGAAGGTAAAGTCATTAATCCGGACACGGGCAATTGCATAAACGAGGCAAGCATCGGAAATAGCGAGCCAAAAACTTGTCCTGAAGGGCAATATTTGAATCCCGAAACGAATCGCTGCAAGAAAGTTGAAACGGCCAAACAAAAAGAGTGCGCCGAAGGCTACGAACGGAATCCCGAAACGGGCCGTTGCAAAAAAGTTATTACGGCCACTAAGCAGGAATATCCGGTTGATCCGATTCCGGACGAGGCGACTCATGATAGCCCAAAGATTTTTATTGCGACTGCGGGTCTAATTGCTATCGCACTCATTACGCTCGGTGTAGTTGTATGGCAATTTCGCACCGAAATCGGCAAGTTTATCAAACGTATCTTCCCGCGCGGGTTCCCGCATCTGTCTCGTGTTAAACTATTAGTATGGCGACTAAGAAAGTCTTAGGCATTGACCCGGGCACGGGCATCTGCGGTTTTGGTGTGGTAAGTTTTACGACTCACAAGCAGCCGCATATGGTTACGGCTGGTGTTATTACGACTCCAGCACATACTCCGCTCGCCGATCGCCTTTTCGACATCTATGAATCTCTCAATCAAATTATCGACGAAACTCATCCCGACGAAGTGGCAATCGAAAAACTCTTCTTCAATCAAAATATTACAACTGGTATTACCGTTGCTGAGGCACGCGGCGTTTGCATTCTCGTCGCCCGCCAGCGCAATCTCCCGATTTATGAATATACTCCGCTTCAAATCAAGATGACGATGACCGGCTATGGCCGCGCCAAAAAGAAAGATATGCAGGAGGCCGTCCGCGTTTATCTCAATATGAAAGAAATTGTGAAGCCAGATGACGCTGCCGACGCACTCGCTGCGGCGATTACCCATGCGCTCTCGACTCGTATCCAGTATCGCGACTAGCGAAACAACAGATACGGTGTTATAATATTTTTCATGAAAAATATCTACATCACTACAGCAATCCCATACGTCAATGGTAATCCGCACCTTGGCCATGCGATGGACTATCTTCTTGCGGACGTGTGGCGTAGATATATGATGATGCAGGGCAATACTGTTCGCCTACAGGCTGGCACTGATGAGCACGGCAGCAAGATCTATAAGAAAGCCATCGATAGCGGTATGCCGGTCAAGGATTTTGTTGACCAGAACGCACAAAAGTTTCAGGATTTCATTCATTCGCTCGGCGTCGAGTATACGGATTTCGTGCGTACGACCGACGAAGACCACGAGCGTCGCTGCCAGTTGATTTGGCAGAAGCTCGGCGATCATATTTATAAAGGCAAATATGAGGGGTGGTATTGCGAAGGCTGCGAAGGCTTCGTGACCGACAAAGAATACGCCGAGAATGATGGCGTTTGCCCAGATCACCGCAAGCCATATACGAAGCTTAGCGAGGAAAATTATTATCTCCGCATTTCCGATTTTAAAGATCGCATTCGCGAAGCCATTGAGTCTGACGAAATGAAGATCACTCCGACCTTCCGCAAAAAGGAATTCCTAAATCTTCTAAAAGACATGCCGGACGTTTCGATTTCCCGTCCAAAAGAATCCGTGGCGTGGGGCGTCCCGGTTCCTGGCGACGAAGACCAGGTCATGTATGTCTGGATTGATGCGCTTTCGAACTACATCACAATTCTTGGTTATCCAGACAATGACATCTCGGACTTTTGGCCAGCCGATACACAGATTGTCGGCAAAGACATTTTGCGCTTCCATGCTGGTATTTGGCCAGCAATGCTCATGGGCCTCGATCTCCCGCTTCCTAAGAATCTCCTCGCCCATGGCCACATTACGGTTGGCGGCGAGAAAATGTCGAAGTCCATTGGCAACGTAATTGCGCCAGAAGATATTATTGAAAAGCACGGCGTCATTCCGTTCCGCTATTATTTCTCGCGCCACGCCTCCACGACTGAAGACGCAGATTTTACTTGGGAAAAATACGAAGCCGCCTACAACGAACTCGCAAATGATCTCGGCAACCTCGTCCAGCGCCTCGCAACTCTCGCAAAGAAAAACGAAGTGAAGGGCAGCAAAGGCGAGCTGAAAGAAAACGCTGAGTTCGATGATCGCATGGCGAAGTATGAATTCAATTTTGCTTTCGAAGTTATTTGGAAGCAGATTCAGGATTTGAATAAGCGCATCGATGAAGAAAAACCTTGGGCGCTCGCAAAGACCGAGCCAGAAAAAGCCAAGGCAGTTCTTGCTGATATTATCCAGGAGCTTCTAAATATCAACGTTCGTCTCGGCATCTTCTTGCCAGAAACTTCCGAAAAGATTGCAGAAATCTTCGGCGCCGAAGCAATCGAGCCACCAGCAACGCCGCTTTTCCCAAAGAATTAATTATTTGTTATACCAGAATTTCTTGCCGCCTAGAATGTCATAGGTCAGTAATTTGTAGTCTTCGAGAACCTCGGTCATTTCGAAGTCGAGACCCTCGAGATAAGTCGTAGCAAGAATCGGCTGCTCTTTGCAGGCCGCGGCCGTCAGGTACATGTAAGTATCCTTCTGCCAATTCAATTTGTCGAGCATTGTATTGACGAGACAGTTTGGCGAAGTCGTCGGAAGCCTTTCGCCGGCTTTAAGTCCGGCGTCATAGTTCGTGTAGATAAAGTATGGCGTCACGCGGGACAGGTCACGTACTTCTTTGTCTTCCGAATTATTAGTGACGTTGAACAAACCTGCGGCATGGTCGCCAAAGAAGAGTACGACGACTTTTTTGTCGAGCGTGTTTAGCTCGTCGATAAACTCGCCCAAGTATTGGTCGGAAGTATGAAGCGACTGATAATACACTTCGAGCTGGCTCTTGCGCGTGTCGCTAATTTCTTCGGTCTGCTCGACGGCAAAGTCATAGGTCTCGTAATTCGCATCGTTATACGGCGTGTGGTTCTGCATCGTGATGAGACCGATCATTTGGTTGCCTTTGCCTTCGCGGAGAGTCTTTATGGTCTGGTCGTAAGCTGACTTGTCATTAATATACTCGGAGTTGCCATCATGTTCCGTATAGTCCATTTCGAGTTCAGTCGTGAACGTATCGAAGCCTTCGTTCTTGAGCGAGATGTTGCGCTTGTACATACCTCCATTGAATGGGTGGATTGCGGTCGTAACGAACTTTTTGCTCTTTAACATTGAAGCAATCGAAGGGACTTTGCCGGTCTTCGGGATGAGGGAAGTGTATGGAACGATATTCATCCAAAAATTCGAAAGGCCAGTAAATACCTCGAACTCAATATTTGCTGTACCACCGCCGTAGTCGAGTGTGTACATATTGCCCGACGCCGCTTCCTTTTGGATGCGATGAAGATTTGGCATAATGTCGCCGCCCTCATGTCGGTAGTAATCTGACATTTTCTTACCTTGGAATTCGACGGTTGGATCGAAGAACGACTCGTTCAGGATTACGACGACGCTAACGTCCTCGTCGGACGGATCGATGCGACCTTCGTTTTCGTAGTCTGCGATCATTTCGTATTTCTTCTTTGTATTGCCGATGCGCTCCTCGCTATAGTTTTTCGGCGTATCGAGACTGAGTTTCTGGAAGTTGTATAGGAAGCCGAGGATGAAGCCGTTCTCGTCATAGTTTCGGTTCTGGTTCCAAGCAGTGAAGCGCGTACCGAGGAAAATCGGCTCATAGCGAACGCCTTCATTGTGGCGAACGAATATCGTCGAAGTAAGGAAAATCGTTACCGACGCAGCGAGAATCAAAGTGCGCACTACGACAAAATGGCGCTTGATAATGCCTTCATCCTTTCCTTTTTCGTACTTGAGATGAAGCTTCTTGCCGCAATAATAACTGAACGCGAAGAACAGACCTGCAGTGATGAGGATTGCGATCACGAGTCTAACAATTGACCAAATATCAACGAACTTCGTCAACGTCGACGCTTCGCTCGCGAGTTGGAAATCCTCGGGCAAAAGCGGATAGCCGCGCGAGTTGTATTTTGCGATATGAATATATGTAATGACGAGCAACGCGACTGCGCCAATGCCCGCAGCTAGAATTGGACGACCGCAGATTACCCAAACAATGACTAGCATTAACCAAAGCAAGAATGCGTTGAATAAGAATACTTGTGGGGTTTTAAAGAAAAAGTCCCAGGTCTTACCAAAATCATTTAAGAAATAACGGTATTCCAGGAAGAACATTAAGAAGAGCGCGGCGATAAGCAAAAACAGAAGGGAAGCCATAATATGGCGAAAGCGCTTATTCTTGTATAACTCCTTCATCTACTATATTTTAGCATGTATGAAATGAATTCGTATGCCTCATTTTTCGGTTTTACCACTGATAGCGGCTATCGCAATTATCGTCTTTTCTGCCATATATAATATATATGGCGATAATTCAGAAAATCTTCTTCCGTACGGCCATAAAGTTGAATGAAGCGGTACGCTCGTCGGCGACGTGGCACATAAAAAGTCCGACTATCGTCTCGTCCTCGCGAGAGGCGACCTGGAAGTTTACGTTATGCTCGAGCATAGGCCGGACGCCAAGCGCTCGGACGTTTTGACGGTTCGCGGCGTTTTAGAGACGGGCTTTGGTAATTACGATGCATTTATCTACCGACCGGAACTCGTAAAAGTCAGCCATCCGACTACGCCAGATTTTGCGCTCAAATTGCGCGATTCGCTAGCTAGTCGCATCGTCGAGCAAATTGGCGAAGGCGACGAATCGGATCTGGCGCTAAGCTATTTGCTCGGCCAGAAGGGCACTATGAGCGCAGAACTTAGCGAAAAGATGCGTCTTGTCGGCCTAGCGCATGTTATTGTTGCGTCCGGTTTTCACCTCGGCATCGTTGTCAGCTTCGCGAAGAAATATCTCGGCAAAGTCTCGCGCTTTGCGACGCTGGCTGGCGCCACGATTCTTATATTTGCCTATATTTCGGTTACGGGCTTTAGCCCGAGTATGATGCGCGCCGGTCTAGCCTGTGTTATGTCGCTATTCGCTTGGTATTTTGGTCGCCGTCTTCATCCGGCGCGCTCAATTCTATATCTCATTGCAGTTTCGCTTGTTATTGATCCGGGTTATCTTACGAATATTGCATGGCAATTATCATTCGCATCCTATGCGGGGATTATCTTTTTATATCCGCTCATTACGAAATTTCTTTACGGCGACAAACAGCCGGGCAAAATTGCAGGAATTATTCTTGTTAGTCTCGCTGCACAATTATTATGTTTGCCGATTTGCATTTTTCATTTCGGTTCCATGTCGCTCGTCGCGCTGATAACGAATCTAGTTGTTTCGCCTGTTATCCCAGCAATAATGCTTCTGAGTTTACTGACAGGGATTATCCCGATCCCGTTATTTTCAGTCCCAGCTAAGCTGCTTCTAAAGTTCCAATTAGTTGCCGTAAACTACTTCAGCGGCATCGATTGGTGCGCTTTTGATTTCGGCGATTTTAACAAATATGCATTGCTTTTATATATCCCAATTGTCATTGGGGCATTGCTACTAAAGCGGCTTACGGGACATAGTTTTCGCCCAACCTACGCCCTGGAATAATCTGAAAAATATGGTAAAATATATACATGCTAATTCACAGCGAAGCAGATATGATTGCCTTTGGTCGCAACTTTGCGGCAGAGCTTTCTGCTGGCGCCGTGATCGAGCTTATTGGCGATGTTGGCGCCGGCAAAACGACTTTTACACGTGGCCTCGCAGAAGGCCTCGGGATTAATGAGCCGATTAGTTCTCCATCATTCACGATCTCGCGTTTTTATCAGGGCGAAAAATTCACGCTTACGCACTACGATTTTTATCGTCTAGACGATCCTGGATTGATGGCTGACGACCTCGCCGAGTCGATTAACGAACCGAATAATATTACTGTCATTGAATGGGGCGAGAGCATCGCAGACATTTTGCCAGCAGAGCATTATCGCATTGCAATCCGCTACATTGATGAAAACACGCGCGAGGTAACTGTCGAATGAAAATGTATCTAGACACGTCGACCTCGACTACGATTCTCGAACTTGACGGCCATCATTATGAATGGGAATCGGGCAGGGAACTTGCGCGCGATTTATTGAAATTTATTCACGATAAGCTAGTTGAAAATGGCTGTGATTGGCATGATTTAGAATCGATCAAATTCAATGCCGGACCAGGCAGTTTTACGGGCCTTCGTATTGGCGCAACTGTTATTAATACGCTCGCTCGCGATCTCAATATTCCGCTCTATAATCAGCGCGGCGAACAGGTAGAAATTATTCTGCCAGAATACGGTCGTCCGGCAAATATTACCCCACCAAAAAAATAGTTGGCGTGCTAAAATATTTTTAGGGGGATTTGATTATTCGTTTTTAATTATTTAACTCAGAAAGAGGTTGTATGGAGATAGTGATTGCTGCTATTGCCGCGCTCGTCGTTGGCGCCGGTGCTGGCGTTGGTATTACCTACGCACAGAACAAACGAAAAGAAAAAGGTGGCCAGAACAAGGCCGATGAATTAATTCGCAAAGCGAAGCATGAAGCTTCCGAGATTGTTCTCGGTGCGAAAAAAGAAGCTACTGAAATTCACGACAAAACTCAGAAAGAAGAAACTGACCGTCGTCGTGAATGGAAAAAGACCGAGGACCGTCTCGCCGAGCGCGAAACTTTGCTCGACAAGAAGCTCGACCAGCTCGACAAGAAGTCCGAGAATCTTCGCAAGGAAGAGGGCGAGCTCGAAAGTCTAAAGGACGAGGTCCGCGCCATCCGCGAAAAAGCCCAGGAAAAACTCGAAAAAATCGCAGGTTTGTCTAAGGCTGACGCTAAAGAAAAGCTCATGCAGATGACCGAGCGCGATATCAAAGCTGACCTTACTGAGCTCGTCGTAAAAGAGCAAAAGGCGCTCCATGATCACATCGAAGAGACTGCTGAATCCATCCTTTTGACTACGATGGAGCGCATGTCCTCCGAGGTCACTGCTGACCGCACCGTCACGAGCCTCAAGCTTCCTGATGACGATATGAAGGGCCGTATTATCGGTAAGGAAGGCCGCAACATTCAAGCTCTCCAGCACGCGACTGGCGTCGATGTTCTCGTCGATGATACTCCGGGCATGGTTGTCTTGAGCTCATTCGATCCAATCCGCCGCCAAGTTGCTCGCTATGCTTTGGAGCGTCTCATGAAGGATGGCCGCATTAATCCATCCAGCATCGAAGAGGCTGTCGCGAAGGCAAACCGCGAAATCGAAAAGGAAGTCGTTCGCGCTGGCGAAGACGCTGCACGCGAAGTCGGCGTCATTGGTATCCCAAGCGAAATTCTTCATCTTCTCGGTGAGTTGAAGTTCCGCACTAGCTTTGGCCAGAACGTGTTGCTTCACTCCATCGAAATGGCCCACATGGGCGGTATGATTGCCGAAGAAATTGGTGCTGACGTTCAGATCACGAAGACTGCATGTTTGCTTCACGATATGGGCAAAGCTGTTACTCACAAGATTGAAGGCAAGCACGCCGATATTGGCGCCGAGCTCGCAAAGAAATACGGCATGGACGAGCGCATTACGCATGCCATCGCTGCGCATCACAACGATATTGAGCCAACCACGCCAGAAGCTGTGATCGTGAAGATCATGGACGCAATTTCTGCAGCTCGCCCAGGCGCACGCAATATCTCCGCAGAGAACTTTGCAGAGCGCATGAAGGCTCTCGAAAATGTCGCTACTAGCTTCCCGGGCATTGATAAGGCCTACGCAATTTCTGCTGGTCGCGAAGTCCGCGTCATTGTCGAGCCAAAGCAGATCGACGATCTTTCTGCCTTGAAGCTCGCCCGCGACATCGCTGACAAGATTGAGGCTACGATGCAGTATCCAGGCGTTATCAAAGTCAACGTCATCCGCGAAACTCGCGCAATCGAATACGCTAAGTAAAAAACAAGCACGGTTTTGGCAGAAAGACATCGCTAAAGCCGTGCTTTTTTGCTTATGCTTATGTATAATATAAGCATGGGCATCGTCTCGGAGGAGAAGCGTTCGGGCTTCACTATTATTGAAGTGATGCTATTCTTGGCATTGAGTGGTTTTTTGTTGGTGGGTATTCTTGCGGGTACCGGTTCTAGCATTGCAAATCAGCGTTATAAGGACGCCGTCCAAGACGCAGTCGACGCGCTCCGTGACGCCTATTCTTTCGTGTCTGATACCCAGGTCCAGCTTCGTGATGACGGCAAGGGCGTTTGCGGCGGGTTGACTTCTGCTCAGTTTGACGCATCGAATATCGCTCAGGCTTACAACAGTGGCCGCGGCCGCACCCAGTGTGTCGTGTATGGCGCTGTAGTTTCCATTAATGGCGATCAGATTCAGACCACTACGCTCATTGGCGAGGATTATGCGGACGCCATAAAGGACACCGAGCATCATGACGGACTTAGCGTAAAACATGACCTAGAAATTCTGAAAGAACTAAATGCGAACAACCTCGCCGTCCAATGCGCAAAGAACGCAGCGGATTGTCTAGTTTCGACAGTCGATGTCCCGGCCACGACTCACTTGAAGTGGGGAACATCTTTCGTCAATCCGGCCAACGCAACCGGCGATCTTACGAAATTCCAGAAGACATTATTAATTTTCCGCTCTCCGCGTAATGGCTCAATCCGCACGTTTGTGATGGACGGTCTTATCATGGATGGCACTGAGCCGGTAGACTACACGAGATATAGCAATAATTCCGGTGTTTCGTATGCCGCCGAGGTGCTCGATCGCGTTGGCGTCTTTGGCAGTATTAGCTCCGACAAGTTCAAACAGGAAGAAGTTAAGATTTGCGTTAATAATGACGGTGCCGAGACCTTTGCTAACCACCGCCGTATGATCCGCATCGTGAAAAATGCGCATTCTCAGACTGGTATTGAACTAGTCGATATGGATACAGATGAGGAGAGCTGCGACTAATGACTAGAAGAGGCGATACATTGATTGAAGTAATGCTTTCTATTTCTATTTTTGCCGTCGTCGCATTGCTTTCGATTAACCTCATGAATGACGGTATCAACACTGCGCAGCGCACACTCGAGGTCGCGATGGCTCGCAACGAAATTGACGCTCAGGCTGAGGCATTGCGCTTCATTCACCATAGTTATGTTGCCGAGCGCCAAATGACGACCGACGAAAGCAACTTCAGATATCTCTGGAACAAGATTGTTAGCAAGGCAAATAAACCTTCCGCGCTCGAGCGCGTCGACACGATCAATAGTGATGGCCGTAATAGCTTCGACATTAATGATATTAATAACTGCGAAGTGGCCTATCTGAACCCAACTTCCACAACCACAGACGCTGGCCACCTCGCCTACTTTAACTCGTTCATTTTGAACACGCGCATGGTTCTACCTCAGAAGGTAGATAATTACATGGGCACGAATTATGAAAGTCTCGTCGATGACGAAGTTGCGGTTCTTTACAAGAGCAACCCGGGGAAGTTCTCTGACCCATCGCTCTATCCGCGCATCATTTATCGCAAAGACGGCAGCTCGACGTCCGATACGACCGAAGACATTGACATAAATAAAGGTGAGAAAATCAATAATCTCTACAATCGCATTGCCTCAGCGGAGGGAATTTGGATCGACGTCGCCGGCAACAAGGGCGACAATGGCGAGAATTCCGCCCGCTCAGATTATTATGATTTCTATATTCGTACTTGCTGGCAGAGCGCTGGTACGCGCGTTCCGTCAACGCTCACGACCGTCGTCCGTCTTTATAATCCGGAGGTGCTTGAATAATGAAAAAGACTCGCGGCTTCACGATTATCGAATTGATGCTATCGATGGCATTCCTCGGCACAATGCTTCTCGGCATTGCGGCGCTCGTGATGCGCATTACGAATATTTACCAAAAAGGTCTCGCTCTTCGCGCCGTCAACTCGACTGGTCGTGAGATTATCTCGGATATGACCCGCACAATTAATGGCGCTCCGACTGACATGGAGATTAATCCAGCCGTAACCAACAATCTAACTGGCACGACCGTTACAGCAAAAGCTGTTGCAGAGGCTCATGCAAATTATTACTTGAGTGTCGAAGATAACGGCAAGCAAACCGGCGGCGTATTTTGTACTGGAGCCTATAGCTATGTTTGGAATACGGCAGAGAATCTGCGCAAGGACGATGATGCGACTGACGTCTTTAGAATCAATACGAAGGATGGCCAGACTATCGTTCCGCGTCTAGCGCGTTTCGTCGATCGCCAACGCTTTGCGTGTGCTCATGAGCCAATGGCCGCTGATGGCTATACGTTTGCTCCGGCCAGTAACGCCGACTATAAAGCGGGCGCATATACTTTCGATCTCAGCGAAAGTGTTTCGAGCGACGACGTTACAGAGCTAATTAGCCGCGACGAGAACAACCTCGCGCTCTATGATCTTCGCGTTCTTCCTGCTACGCAGAATGAAACCACGAAGCAAATCTTCTTCTCGGCTTCGTTCATCCTCGCGACCCTCCATGGCGGCGTTAACATTGAATCGAACGGCGATTTCTGCAGCGGCGAGGGGAACCTCGACGGTACCGACTTCACGCTCAATGATTTTGACTACTGCGCAGTGAACAAGTTTAACTTTTCCGCTCGCGCGACCGGCGAAGCTGGTATAAAACAATACGGAGAATGATAAAATAAGGATAACCATGAAGACAAGAAAAGCAGCAGCATCAATCTATATCGTTATCTTCACGACTACATTGCTTGGCGTCATCGCGCTTAGCTTCGTGCGCATTATGCTTTCCGAGTCTCTCCGCACGATTAACTATAGCCTTTCTCAGTCTGCCTACAACTCGGCTCTCGCTGGCGTTGAGGATGCAAAAATTGTCCTCCTTCGTTTCCAAAACTGTCTAAACAACTCGAATTATCTCTCGAACTGTCAGGAATATCTCGATGCCTTCCAGACGGCGACGGCAGCAGAGAACACCGCGAAGGACTGCGATATCATTCGTAAACTTCTCCACTATAATGCTGGTGAAAACGAAACCCTAGTTCAGACGAACAGCTCTGCTAGTGGCGCAACTAAGAGTGCGCAGAATTTTGATCAGGCCTACACCTGCGTAAAAATCGATACTCTTACGGACGATTATATTGCGACACTCAACGACAACAACCCGACGAAGATTATTCCTCTCCGCGCAATCGATGAAGCCGCACAGAATGGTATGAATCGCATTTCGCTTCAATGGTTTAGCACTGATGATTACCGCGTAGTTGCGCCAGACAATGAGCTTAAATCTGAGTGGTATGGCCTGACTAATCTCACTGGCGATTTGCGCTCGAACAATACCGAGTATTCTGCTGGCAACGAAACCTACAAGAACTCATTCGTCGCCAACTATAGCGGCATTGTCCCGCCAGTATTGCAGAGCACAATCATCCAATCCGCAAAGACATTCACGCTCGACCAGTTCTATGTGAGCGACAAGGCTAGCGGCAGAAGCAACCGTGGTACTTTAATGCTTCGCCCATCTATGAATTCGAACCTCAAGACCGCTCGCAACATTGATGGTAATGAGCACCACTACTCGAATAGTCTTCCCGAAAACGTCATCGTCGAGTCCGCAAACAAGCACTTCAATACTCCAATCGATATTTATTGTACGCTTGGTGACGAGGAATGGGCTGGTGGCTATGCCTGCCAGGCTGACTTTGTCGTGCCGCGCCCAATCGGCGGCGACGAGCGAAACTACTCGACATCCTTCCTCGTGTTAAATCTGCCATATGCCGCTCCATCGACTGAGGTTAGTGTCAAGATGTGGCAGTGCCGCGACAATAGCAAATCGCTCTTCGATAAGGTTCAGGACGGTAGTCAGACGGTAGATAACTGTAGCGGAGTTCAATTCTCGAATGTTCAGCCATCTGTCGACTCGACTGGTCGTGCGAACGATCTATTCCGCCGCATCGAAGCACGCGTCGAGCTCGTCGATACTTACTTCCCAATCGCGAATTACGCTCTTGCCATGACCGATCCAAACAACACTAACGGCATTCAAAAGGATTTCTACGTTACTAATAACTGTACCTACTCGACCTCCTACTGGGACGTTTCGAGCAAGACGCTCAAGTCTGAGAGCGGCAGCTGTCCAGATTCATCTGGCGATAGCGGCGAATAAAAAAATAGCGAGCTCCAAAAGCTCGCTTTTTGTCGCCTAAAATGGTGCCCGCGACTGGAGTTGAACCAGCACGCCCGTGAAGGCACTAGCACCTGAAGCTAGCGCGTCTGCCAATTCCGCCACGCGGGCATAAATAGATTATAGCATAGGGGCAGGGGACAACAGGGGCAAAACGCCAAGAATATGTTATAATAATGGCATGAAACAATTTTTCACTGATGGTTCTGCCTCCCCGAATCCCGGCCCGGGCGGCTATGCAGTGATCGATCTTGATGCCAAACAGCCTGTTGCTCTCGGCAAGGAAGCGAATTCTACTAATATCCGTATGGAAGCGATGGCGCTCATTGCTGCTTACAAAATTGCGGAACCTGGCGACAAGATCATGACCGATTCTGAATTCTGGGTAAATGTGGTGACGAAGTGGGCTGCCGGTTGGCAGAATAATGGTTGGACGAAAAAGTCTGGCCCAATCAAGAACCTAGAATTAGTGAAAGAATTATATGAGTTGTACCTCAATAATCCAGATGTAATATTAGAGTGGACTCGCGGCCACGTTGGTACGGAAGGCAACGAACTCGCGGACGAGTGGGCGAATAAAGCGCGCGAAGGCGCAACAATCTAAGGAGAAGCTATGAAAAAGACAATTATTAAAATGAAACTCAATAGTCGCTCCGATTTTGTCGAAGCACTCTCGGAAATTGATTTTAAGTTTTCCGCACCGTATTGGCAGCACGATCGCGTCTTCGTCCCGAAGCACTTCGCCCGCGATAAGGCTATGCCTCGTCTCGATCTTCGCACTGTCGTGAAAGATCCAGAAAAGAAAGCTACCTATGCACTTGTAATGCGCCGTCACTTTGAGGACGAGAAATTTGACCTCGTGAACGCCACGGTTGTCGAGGATTACTCCGAGATGGCGCACATCCTCTTTCAGCTCGGCTATGAGCTTCGCTACGAAGTTAGCCGCCGCCGCGAAGAGCTCCGCATGGGTGACTCCGTGAACATTTATATCGACAAAATCGATGGACTCCCAGGCTATTATGCTCGTATTGAGTCTGATCTCGCTGAAGGCGATGACCCGCAGGCCGCTTACAAAGATATTCTCGAAACCTTCAAGGTCCTCCGCGTCAATAATCGCCCAGTCAACGACACTTACGGCGAAATTCTCGAATCGTCCCAGAACGATCCGATGGACAAGATCAGCTAAGCACGAAAAAGTCACCCGTGAAGAGGTGGCTTTTTGATTGACTATTTCTTAGCAGCTGGCTTTTTAGCAGCGGTCTTTACAGCTGGTTTCTTGGCTGCAGGCTTCTTTGCTGGAGCCTTGGCTGCGGTTGCCTTAGCGGCTGGCTTCTTAGCGGCAGTGGCCTTTGGAGCAGCGGCCTTAGCAGAAGCGGCCTTCTTGGCAGCTGCGAGCTTAACGCCCTTGGCCTTCGCGAAATCTGCGAGCTTTGCCTTGCGGCGGCTAGCAGTGTTCTTCTTCATGAGACCTTTTTTGACGGCCTTGTCGTACTCGGACTGAACCTTTGCCATCTTTTCGGCGGTTGGCTTGCTGCGGAATTCCTTGAGAGCAGCACGAATCGTCTTCTTAATCTCTTGATTTTGTTCGCGGCGCTTAATGGATTGGCGCGCAGCTTTCTTTGCGGATTTAATAATCGGCATTTAAATACTTTTCCTTAAATTATTATTACAATTCCCATTATTATATTCTATTTCTCAAGAAAAGTAAAGAGTTTGTCTCTTGACAATTCGACCATGCTTATGCTTTAATTATTCCAAATAACCTAGGTCAAAAACAAAAATGAAAAACATCAAAAACAAGAGAGCATTGCTGTTTGGAGGTATTTTGTGCCTTGCCTTTGCGGCAATCGCAATTACCATTGCCTATAACAGGGATAGCTCTGTTCTGGCAAATAACTTCGAGCTTGGTGGCATCTACAAAACAGTTACGACGGAGGAGTTCATTGGTCCGGACAACTGGGCTCCATGCCAAGCCGTCCCAAAAACTGTGACGGTCAAAAACGAAGGCGACATTGACGTCTCGGTCCGCATCAGCTATGAGGACTATTGGAAAGACTATGACGATAACAGACTTGACTCGGAAAAGGACGGTATCCAGCTCGTCAATATTGTCTTCCAAAATGAGTCTGACTGGGAATTGCGAGGCGGCTATTATTATTACAAACATATTCTGGCTCCTGGCGAAGAGTCTAACTCGCTATTCAAAGAAGTCGTTCTAAACTGTGATGCCGATTTAGGCGAGGAAAACCAATGCGTAACAACTGCTACTGGCACTGAATGTACAAAACCATATCATATAAGAATATGCACATTGAATGGTTGCTATACTGGCGAGTATTCGGCCGCCAAGTACCACCTAAATATTAAGGTAGAGACTATTCAGGCCGACGCTGCCGATACGTGGGAGCAGTTATACCATATAGTAGCTAACAGCCAAGGCCTACGGCAAAAGACGGAAAAGGGTGTAACTGTTAGCGCATTTACCGGTAACGCAAGCAACAACAATGTCATATGGTCGAATATGTGTTGGCAGATTGTTCGTACTACCTATTCTGGCGGCACGAAGATGATTTTCAACGGTCTTCCTACTACGGTCAACGGTGCGCAGACTTGCGCTGGGGACAATCCGGCGATTGAATATGGCGGCACTAATACATTTACCTTTAGCGCGGCCGGTAGGAGTGGCTATATGAACGGAGGCGCAGCTATCCATCGGGAGATTTATCTTGATGCAGACGACACGACGACATCCTTCGTCTTGTCAAACGGTGTTTCTCGTGATGGCCAGACGTATACGTTGGATATATCAGAAGGCCAGTTCATCGAAGGCGCCGGAGTTGATCGGCGGCCCGAGGCGCAGACCGGTTACCATTACTTCTGCACTGATGGTCTAGCCAGCTGCGACGAAACGAAAATTGGATATTTAACGGGTCTCGTAGATGCCGGGCAGGCCGACGCTGACGGAATGATTTCTACGGAATCCAGAAGAATGATGTATGTTTCGCTAGGTGGCTACGATAGCATAGATGATTATAGAGATGCGATTTTTGCGAATACGAATGATTCGGATTTGAAATCGGTGACCGAGGCTTGGTTCACGGCAAATGGTCTTGACGACAACGATCTTGAGGACGCCATATTCTGCAATGACCGCAAGATGGTTTCCGGCTCGTTAATCGGGATTGAAAGCGGCCTGAATAACGGCGCCGCCGTATTCGCGTTCGGCCAGCGTACGACTGCTCCAACCTTAGATTGCGTCAATAAAAACGATGCTTTTACCAAAGACGACACCAGGAATGGAAATGGGAAGCTATCTCATAAAGTTGGCGCCCTAACTGCCGACGAGGCGATTATTGCTGGTATGCTATACGTCCCGCCTTTACATGCCTACTGGTCAGACCCGACTCCGCGCTATTATCTAGACAAAGTCGATTCTTGGCTTATGACTCCTTGGGATGACGACAGCGTCTTGGCTATCACAAAGTATTTGAGCCGTTCTCAAGGAAAAGTCGCGTCCACTGGCGTCCGGGGCAGCAGGGCCATCCGGCCAGTTGTTTCTCTAAAGGCAAACACCAAAGTGCTTGACGGTGACGGACGAGCTGACAGCCCATATGTCGTCGAGTCGCACTAGTCTGTCGCACCCCTTGCCAAATCAAACAACTTATGCTAAACTAAATATGTTATTGGTCAAAAATAAACAGAGAAAATAAACATGCCAGAAAAAGAAAATAAGAGCGCTGGCGTCGCCGCACAGGTAGCTGAGCGCATCCAAGGAAGCGACAACGTTCTTGTCGCGCTGTCAAAAAACCCAAGCGTTGACGATTTATCTGCGGCGCTCGGTTTAACTTTCATCCTCGACAAAATGGGGAAGCATGCGACGGCAATTTTCTCTGGTGCTGTTCCAAATGCGATCGAATTCCTCGAACCGGAAAAAACTTTTGAGGCCAATACGAATAGTCTTCGCGACTTTATTATCGCTCTCGACAAAGAGAAGGCAGACCATCTTCGCTACAAGATCGAAGGCGACTATGTGAAAGTTTTCATTACTCCATATAAGACTACTCTTTCTGAAAGTGATCTTGAATTCAGCCACGGCGACTTCAACGTCGATCTCGTGATCGCACTTAATGTTTCGTCTGAAGCCGATCTCGACTCTGCGCTTACAGAATATGGTCGTATCAAACATGACGCTAGCTCGATCAACATTACTGCCGGTGCACCAGGGAAGTTTGGCGATCTCGAGTGGGGCGATCCAGGCGCTTCGTCTGTCTCGGAAATGATTGCGCACCTCTCGACTCTTCTCGATAAGAACGACGAAGGCAAGCTTGTCGAGAAATCTACCGCGACCGCACTTCTTGCTGGTATCGTCGCTGCCACCAAGCGCTTCTCGAATGATCGCACCTCGGCCGAAACAATGGCCGTCGCCTCCGACCTTATGAGCGCCGGTGCTGACCAACAGCTGATTTCCTCGAGCATCCCTACTGACGTATTGAATCAAAAGACGGTTGATGTGAATTCCGAAGTCGAGGCTGTCGAAGCGGAAGCTGCGGAAGCGCCGGCTGAGGAAACTCCTGAAGTTCCGGTAGAGCCAAAGGATGATACTGAAATTGTAATTGAACGCGAGCCGCAGCCGGCCGCCGCTGAACCAGCAATAGAGGTTCCAGTTGAACCTGCTCCAGAAGCCGTTGCTGCGCCTGAAGCTCCAGCAGAACCGATAGTCGAAGCTCCGATCGGAGAGCCGGCCCCGCAGATCATTCCGCAGAAACCTGCTGAGGCTATTTCTGAGCCAAAGCCAGAAGAGGCTTCTCCAGTTGCGCCGACAATTGAAGCGCATGCTCCGTCTCCAATCGGCGAGGTTGATTATTCCGCCGAAATGGCCGCCGAACTTGAGCAGGCCGAGGCTGCACCGGCCGTCGCGCCAGCACCTGATCAGTATCCGACTGCAGCCGAGCTTCCATCAGTAGAAATCCCAGTCGCGCCAACTCCAGAATCACAAGCACCAGTGGACGCAGTTCCAGTGGTTGCTGCTCCTGTAGTAAATGAAGTAATCGATACGCCAACTACGCCGCCGACTAACGTTGCGCCATTCCAGCCTTCTGTTGCCGACCCGACGGTCCCGCCAGTAGATAATTCTCAGGCTGAATATGTCGCTCCTCCATTCCCAATGCCGGGTGAAGGAGATATTCTCCCGCCGCCACCAGCTCCGTTTACGATGGACGATGTTCCAGCTGCCGCTCCGGCCGCTGTCGAACCATTACCGTCCGCTGTGTCCGCGACGGCTAGCGAGCCAATTATGCCAGCCCCAGTAGTTACGCCGGCCGCTCCGGTTGCGCCAGCTCCAGCACCGGCCCCGACGCCAAACCCAGATTTGCTTCCAGGCGAAGTTCCGTCGACTCCGATTCAGCCGGCAACCCCGCCAGACTATAGTTCGGTCGTAGGCCCAACGGCTAGTAGTCCGAGCGTCAATGGCGTAAATCCGGTCATGCAGGATCAGATTTATAATGATCCGAGCGCATTCAAAATCCCAGGAATGTAAACAACAAAAAATGAGCCCTCGTGGCTCTTTTTTGATGTGGTCGGGGTTATCAGACTCGAACTGATGACCTCACGCTCCCAAAGCGCGCGCGCTACCAACTGCGCCAAACCCCGGACTTCAACAATTGTATCATATTTATTCGAAAAAGGGAAGAGCCACCGCCAAGGGCGACCGCTGAATTCATTTTGTGATATAATCAATTCCAGTCGGGGCGTGGCGCAGCTGGTAGCGCGCGCGGTTCGGGACTGCGAGGTCGCCCGTTCGAATCGGGTCGCCCCGACCACTAATCATTCCAAGCGGAGTGATTTTTTGATATATATTACTTAGAAATGAGCACGCAAAATCAGAAGACATTGGAAGCATACGATAAGGTTGCGGCGAACTACTTAAACGGCGCCAAGCAATTTGGCGAAAAAGAGGATAAGTGGACGCAAGAGTTTATTAAAACCACTTTCGCGTGTATCCCGAAAGGTGGCAGAGTTTTTGAGGTTGGTTCAGCGAATGGCAATCTCGCGAAACTGATTCGGAAACGCGGTTTTGATGTTACTGCGAGCGATGTCGCTGATGTTTTTCTTGCCGCCATCAAAAAGAACGGATTTGGGCCGATTAAGTTCAATCTCCTAGAGGACAGTTTTCCCGAAAAATATGATGCGATTATTTGCTGGAAAGTATTCGTGCACTTTACGGCAGATGACGTGCGCGAGGCATTGACGAAATGCTATGACGCGCTCGAGAGCGGCGGCATTTGCGTATTCTCCGTTATCGATCGCTCCTGCAAGAACAAGGATAGCGAGTGGGCAGATTTTCCTGGAATCTATCATATTGGCGCAGAGCGCTACTTTAGCTATTACTCCGAGGAAGAGATGGGCGATATTATTGAGCGAACGCCATTTCGTGCCGCAAGGCCGCTAACATTTACTACCGAAAACGGCGTAAAATGGTTGATTTACGTTTTGAAAAAGGCAGAGGCAAAGATTAATGAAAAGCTGAAACGCCACATCGAAAAAGACGTTCTTCCGATTTATGACAAAAACGAAGTTGGCCATGGCATAGAGCATATTGAAAAAGTAATTACGCGCAGTTTTGAATTGGTGAAAGAAAACAATCTCGACGTAAACCCGGACATCGTATATACGGTTGCCGCCTTCCATGACCTAGGCCACCATATTGATCCAAAGAAACATGAAATTATTTCCGCCGAGATGATGATGAAGGACGAGTCTTTGCCAAAATTCTTCACCGGTGAAGAACTAAAGATTATCAAAGAAGCAATCGAAGACCATCGTGCATCAGGGGGGCAAGGAAAACCGCGTAGTATTTATGGCGAAATCGTTTCTTCGGCCGACCGCAACACTGCGGTCGAAGCATGTCTCAGACGCTCCTATACTTATGGCAAACGTCTCAAGCCGGACGCGACCGACGAGGAACTATTCGAACGAGCACACTTCCACTTATCCGAAAAATTTGGCGTTGGTGGCTATGCAAAATTTTATTTCAAAGACGCAAAATACGAGCAATTCCTAAAAGACATTCGCGAGCTGTTGAGCGACAAGCAAAAGTTCATAGAAACTCAGCGCGCATATATTGCGAAGCTCAAAAATGAGCACAAAATCTAGCCTTCTGCGGTAGCCAGCCACCTCCTAAAAGTGCTATAATAATAGATACTGTTTTAGATAGGAGACCATTGTGCCAGAATACAAGAACAACGCCGGTCGCAGCCGTCGTCCACAAAAACCAAATAAAGCTTTTAACCTTATTCGCCTCGTTATTTTCTGGGGTTTAATTGTCCTCATGGGCGCCGCAGTCTACACTTCGCTTAGCGGCGAGAACAAGGCCGTCGAAGAACGCAGCCTTACTGACGTTTTGACTTACGCTAAAGAAGAAAAGCTCGAAAAAATTGAGCTTCGTGGCAACGAACTTCGCATTACTGCGAAAGATAACACTGATCTCCCGAAGAATATGATTTCTCGCAAGGATGCATCTGGCACGCTCCAAGAGCAGGGCTTCGAACAGGTCATTGAAGAGGGTAAAGTTGCCGTCGAAATTAAAGACGAAACTGATGTCTTCGGCATCATCGTCGACGTTGCGCTCATCGCAATCCCGACTCTTCTCGTTATCGGCTTCCTATTCTACATGATTCGCCAAGCGCAGAGCATGAACAATCAGAACATGGGCTTCGGCAAAGCAAAGGCTCGCCTCTATGGTAACGAGAAAAAGAAAGTTCTTTTCTCCGATGTTGCTGGCAACGAGTCCGCTAAGCAGGATTTGTCTGAAATTGTCGACTTCTTAAAGAATCCAAAGAAATACGAAAAGCTCGGCGCAAAGATTCCGCGCGGCGTTTTGCTCGCTGGCGATCCAGGTACTGGTAAGACTCTCATGGCTCGCGCCGTTGCGGGCGAAGCCGGTGTTCCGTTCTTCTCGATTTCCGGTTCCGAATTCGCTGAAATGTTTGTCGGCGTTGGTGCTTCTCGCGTACGCGACCTTTTCGCAAAAGCAAAGAAAAATTCTCCAAGCATTATCTTCATCGATGAGATTGATGCGGTCGCTCACAAGCGCGATGCTCGTGGCGGTGCTGGTCGCGAAGACGAACAGACCTTGAACCAGATTCTCGTCGAGATGGATGGCTTCGACAATGAAACTGGCGTTATTGTAATCGCTGCAACCAACCGCGTCGATATGCTCGACAAAGCTTTATTGCGCCCAGGTCGCTTCGACCGCCACGTCAACGTTACGCTCCCAGAGCGAAAGGATCGTGTCGAGATTCTCAAGGTTCACTTCAAGAACAAACCAGTCGATGACTCCGTCGACCTTGACGCGCTTGCTGGCAAGACTGCCGGTAGCTCCGGCGCTGACCTCGCAAATATCGCGAACGAAGCTGCCATTGGTGCTGCGCGCGCTAACCACAAAACCATCACGAATGCTGATGTCACGGAAGCATTTGAACGTGTTGCGATCGGCCCAGAACGTAAGTCGAAGGTTATGAGCGAAGAAGAGCGCCGCATTACTGCTTATCATGAAGCAGGTCATGCGATTGTTGGTCATGTGCTTCCAGACTCCGATCCAGTGCATAAAGTTACGATTATCCCACGTGGCCGCACTGGTGGCGTGACTTGGTTCCTTCCTCCAGAAGACCGCAGCTACAAGAGCGTCTACGAGTTGAAAGACGTCCTTGCTCGCGCGATGGGTGGCCGCGTCGCTGAGCGTCTCATTCTTGGCGCTGACGGCATTACGACCGGCGCAAGCTCTGACCTCCAGCACGTTGCCGAGCTCGCTCGCGAAATGGTTTCGCAAGAGGGTATGGGCAGCAAGCTCCGCGACCAAGTCTTCAATACTGACGAGGTAAACTTCTTCGGCGATCGCGCCAAGAATTATTCTGAGAAGACTGCTGAACTCATTGACACAGAAATTGAAGCTCTTACGAAAGAAGCAAATGCCCGCGCTGAGGCGGTGCTTAAAGCAAACAAAAAGTATCTCGACGATCTAGCAAGTGCCTTGCTCGAAAAAGAAACTCTCGAAGAAAAAGAAGTGGCCGCCATCCTCAAAGGCACGAGCATGCCAGCCGCTGCGAAACTCCATAATTAATTGTTATACTAAGGATATATGAAACGCAAAAACCATTTTCGTTCAGTAGTCTCGCTTGCGAACACCAAGCTTTCGGTGCGCACTGCGGCGATTGTGATTGCTAGTTCGACTTTGATTTCTGCGCTTCTCGGCATCTTCCGCGATCGCTGGCTGAACTCAATGTATTACGATACGTATCCAGCGGGTCTCGACGCATATACCGCCGCCTTTACCGTTCCTGACTTCTTGTTCTTCATCATTACGTCGGGCGCTCTTGCGGTGACTTTTGTTCCAGTTTTCAATCAGCGCCTCGTCAATGGCAACAAAAAATCTGCTTGGGAACTCAGTAAGAGCACGCTAAATTTCCTCGCGCTCCTTAGCTTTGTCGCATCGATTTTAATTATGATTTTTGCCGACCCGCTCGTCCGCTATGTTGTTGCGCCGGGCCTCAACGAATCGGCGATGTCTCTCGCTATTAACATGATGCGTGTGATTGCGATTAACCCGTTCTTGTTCTCGATTTCAACGGTGCTTTCCAGTATGCAGCAGGCAGTTGGACGCTTCATCTTCTATTCGCTCGCGCCAGCGCTTTATAACGTCGGTATCATCGTCGGTATTCTTGTCTTTACGAATGGCATCAATATCTTCGGCATCCAAATCTTTGAAGGCGGCATCATGGGCGTCGCGCTCGGCGTCGTGTTTGGCGCTTTGCTTCAGCTCGCCGTCAGTATTATTGGTCTCGTCGGACTCGGCTTCGACTATAACTTCAAAATCACTTGGAAAAATCAGGGTTTCCGCAAGGTGCTGAAACTATTGCCGTCACGTTCGGCAGACCAGGGCATCGATTATGTGATGAGCATCATCAACACTAACCTTGCATCTCGTATGGGAGAGCAGTCAATCCGCGCATACCAGCAGGCTTCGTCGCTTCGCTCGATGCCAATCAATCTTGTCGGCGTCGCAATTTCGACCGCATTCTTCCCGCGCCTCAGCGAGGAAGCCGGTCGTGGCGACGACGCTGCATTCCGGAAGACTTATCGTTCTGCGCTAAATACGATTATTCTCATTTCTATGCCGATTGCGATCATCGCATTCTATACTCGCGGTTACGTCGTGAACTTCATCAAGAATGGCGGCGATCCGAAGATCGCTAGCGTTCTCGGCGCCTTCGTTATTGCGATTATTACGCAGTCGATGTATCACATTGTCGCGCGCGGTTTCTATGCCAAGCAAAACGCAAAGACCCCATTGATTATTTCCGTCGCAGCCTTCGCCGTTCAGATTGTGGCGGCCGTGTTACTGAGCTCCTCCGGGTTTGGGCCAGAGGGTCTTGCTTATGCAACCTCAATTTCTGCCGTCTTCGAAGTTGGTATGTTGCTCCTCATCCAGAACAAGAAGGGCAACAAACTTGTTGATCGCGAGTTTTGGAAAACCTTTATTCGTATTGCAGTTGCCGCAACTCTCGCCGGTATTGTGTCGTGGGTGATGACGAAGATTCTTCCGCTCCGCGAGTCAGACAATTCCTTCCTCGCAACCTTCCCGAAGTTCTGCGTAATCACTCTCGTAAGTCTTCTTGTCTACATTATTTCCTGCTCGCTTCTGCGCATCGATGAGATCAAGCCGTTTACTGCTCGCGTCAAAAAGATTCTCTTCCGCAATATCAACGATAGTTCGAAAAATTAAGCTTTGCCTAAGTGTTTCTTGGCAGCCTCAGTTACAACGCGTCCTTTTGGCGTACGCTGAATCATGCCAAGCTGCATGAGATATGGCTCATAGTAATCTTCGATCGTAGAGGCTTCGTCGCCAGTTAGAGCAGCGATAGTACTAAGACCAACTGGTCTGCTGCCGTAGCGATCGATCATCAAAGAAAGCATGTTGCGGTCAGCCGGATCAAGGCCGAGCTCGTCGATTTCGAGCAGCTTCAGTGCGGCTTCAGTGGTTGGCTTATCGATAATTCCATCGCCATTCACGTCGGCATAATCACGCACGCGCTTTAGCAAGCGGTTTGCGATGCGTGGTGTCAGGCGTGAGCGCTCCGCGAGCAGCTTCGCGGCGTCTGGCTCGATTGTGGTATTTAGCAGTTTTGCCGAGCGCTCAATAATACTCTTTATATCATCGGGTGCATAATACTCGAGACGGAAGCTATGGCCAAAACGATCACGAAGTGGCCCTGCAATATTGCCAGTTTGCGTAGTCGCGCCGATCAAAGTGAAGTGCGGCAAATCTAGGCGCACACTCCTACCGGCCGTGCCTTTTCCAATTACAATATCAAGCTTATAATCTTCCATCGCGGAGTATAGAATTTCCTCGACCGCGCGGCGCAAGCGATGAATTTCGTCGATAAATAGAATATCACCATCTGCAAGATTTGTGAGAATGCTAGCGAGGTCACCTGGCTTTTCGATCGACGGGGCAGATGTGGCACGGAAGTTCGCGCCCATCTCGTGCGCAATCACGCCGGCCATCGTCGTCTTGCCGAGACCCGGAGGGCCGTAGAGCAAAATATGGTCAAGCACATCGCCGCGCTTCTTCGCCGCGTCGATTGCAAGTTTCAAATTCGTCTTCAAATGCTTCTGGCCGATGTATTCGCTGAAGGTCGTCGGGCGCAAACTAAACTCAACGATAGACTCTTCGTTATCGTCTTCGTGTAGGCTAGTATCAATCACTCTCTCAATTGCCATAGCTCTATTATACCATCTGACGAAAAACTGCTAAAATAGATAGAAACAGGAGGTTTTATGGCAGAAATTAAAGGTACCAAAACAGAGCAAAACCTAAACGCCGCATTCGCAGGCGAGTCTCAGGCGCGCGTCAAATATCAGTTCTATGCGAGCAAAGCCAAAAAGGAAGGCTACGAGCAGATTTCTGCAATCTTCCAGGAAACTAGCGACAACGAAAAAGAGCATGCCAAGATTTGGTATAAGCTTCTTCATGACGGTGTTGCCGACACGATGACCAACCTCAAGGACGCCGCTGATGGCGAGAACTATGAGCATACCGACATGTACAAAAAATTCGCCGAAGACGCTCGCGAAGAAGGCTTCAATGAAATCGCTGAGCTCTTCGAAAAAGTTGGCGAAATTGAAAAGCATCACGAAGAGCGCTATCGCAAGCTCATCGAAAATATCGAGAAAGGTATGGTTTTCAAAGGCGATGGCGTCACTGTTTGGAAGTGCCGCAACTGTGGCTACATCCATATTGGCGACTCGGCTCCAGAAAAGTGCCCAGTCTGCGACCACCCGCAATCCTACTTTGAAATCCAGGCCGTTAATTATTAATGGCTAGACGATATCGCGCGCATCGTATCGGGGCGGCCCTAGTGATCGCCTTGGCTTTTGCTGCGTTCCTTTTGCTAAACCCGAAAGCCTACGAGAAGGCAAGTCTACTTTGGCTTGGCGAGAAACTTCCGGAATATCGACTCGAACAGACGAAAGCTGACTCGTTACTTGCGAAGGACGTTCTCGAAAACCTTGCAGTCAAAGAAAAGTATGCCGACACGAAGTATTATCGCAAGGCCTTTTACGATAACTGGGGGCCGACTGCTAGCGGTTGCAACACGCGCGAGGCGATTCTTGGACGAGATCTTAAAGATGCGGTATATAAGCCAAATTCCTGCAAAGTGCAAACCGGCACTCTTGACGATCCGTATACGGGAAAGACTATCGAGTTTGTGCGCGGCCAAGACACTTCGAGCGATGTTCAAATCGACCACGTTGTAGCGCTCAGCAATGCCTGGGCAAGCGGCGCAGCGCTGCTCGATAAGGACGCGCGCTACGAAATTAGCCAAGACCCGCTAAACCTCCTTGCCGTCGATGGTCCGGCCAACCAGGAAAAATCCGACCAAGCTGCCGACGCTTGGCTGCCGAGCAACGAAGCCTTCCGCTGCCAATATGTGGCGCGCCAAATCTCCGTGAAGTACAAATACAAACTCTGGGTTACGCCGGCCGAAAAACTCGCCATGCAAAAAGTCCTCGCCGACTGCCCGGACGAGCCTACTCGAGGACTAGAAAATCAGTAACTTGGTAATTGTCGCCGCTCACGGCAATCGCTGCGAGTCGCGCGGATTTATTTTGGAACTTCTTCAAATATAACTCTGCTGCGAAGCGCATTTGTTCTTGCTTCTTTTGCGTGATTGCATCGAGCCCGCCGCCCATGCGGCGATATTTTACTTCCGTAAAATACAAAACATCGTCTTTTTCTGACACGATATCAATCTCGCACCATTTCGTCTTCCAGTTGCGTGCGCGGATTTTGTGGCCGAGACCTTCGAGATATTTAGCGGCCGCGTCTTCGCCTCTATGGCCAGCATCTGCATTGTGCGCTAGTTCGGCGACCGGACGGAAACTCTGGCGGTGTTCTTCGCATGGCCCGTATTTTTCGAGCGCGGCGCGGTGCAGGGCAGTGCCATAGCCGACGTGTTTCTCGAATCCGTAATTCGGATACTTCTCGGCTAGCTCGATCATATAGTTATCACGCGCGACTTTTGCAATAATCGAGGCGGCAGAAACTTCTGGCACGAGTGCGTCGGCTTTTGGCAGAACTGAAACGTATTTGCCGAGCGGGGTATCGCTCAGGAAATTCACGGTACCATCAATAATAATTTCGTTAAACTCTGGCTTCTGTGCCTGCACGGCTTTTACCGCTTCACGACAAGCTTTGCGGAGGGCCGCGGAGAGTCCAAGCTCATCGAGCTCGGCTGCGGAAACCCAGCCTAGCCCGCAATAAGCCCTCTCGTGAATCTCGGCCGCTAGCTTCTCGCGGCGTTTCGCGGTCAACTTTTTGCTGTCGTTCAAACCTTCAATGGGCTCGCGTAAAACACATGCGCCCACAACAAGAGGCCCCGCCCAGGGGCCTCTGCCAACTTCATCTATTCCTAGTAGCTTTTTCAAGCTTAAGCTTCCGTTTTCTCTTCGGCTGGAGCCTCAGTCTCGGCTGGAGCTTCGACTGGTGCTTCTTCCTCAGCTGGGAGTTCGTTCACTGCATGGCGATCGAAATCCTTCTGAGAGAGGCGAGCGGACTTACCAGAACGCTCGCGGAGGAAGCGAAGGTTGTTGCGGCGGACCTTGCCACGGCGAACAATCTCAACCTTTTCTACGAGTGGGCTGTGCATCAAGAAGCTCTTCTCGACGCCAACACCAGAGGTAACCTTACGAACAACGATACGCTCGGTGTGGGAAGCCTTGCGATCGACGCGGATAACCGTACCTTCGAAAATCTGAATACGGAACTTGTCACCTTCCTTAATTTTTTGCGACACACGCACCGTGTCGCCAGAACGCACGTCAATCACGGCCTTCTTTTTCTGCGCATCACCCACTTTTTTCAATAGTTCAAACGACATATATTTACCTTTAATATTAAAAACTTTCCTCATTTTATCACATTTTTTACTGTTTGAAAAGGGTTTTATAGGTATAATATAGGTATGATCGCTCATATTAAAGGCATTTTGACCGAAAAATTCGACAACTCTGTAATTATTGACGTGAATGGCGTCGGCTACGAGGTAGCACTGAGCGCCATCGACTACGACCAGCTCAAACTCGACGACGAGATAAAACTCTACACTTATCACCTTGTGCGCGAGCAGTCTGAGGAGCTTTTTGGCTTCACGAGTCTCGCCGCCAAGAAACTATTTGAGCTCCTTATCTCCGTTCAGGGCGTTGGTCCGAAAGCTGGCATGGCAATCTTAAGCCTCGCACCAGCCGAAGAAGTCCGTAACGCCATTGCGAACGCCGATTCTGCCTATATTTCAAAGGCTAGCGGTGTCGGCAAAAAGTCCGCTGAGCGCGTCATCGTGGATCTTCGCGATAAGGTCGGTCTCCCGACCTACTATGGTCGCAAAAGCGAGCCGCAAACTGCCAAGCCGGCAGAGAACGACGAAGCGCTCGATGCGCTCATGGCGCTCGGCCTCAATCTCGCTGATGCAACCAAGGCTCTCGAGGGTGTCGACCCATCTCTTAGCGTCGAAGAGCGCATTCGCCAAGCGCTCAAAAATCGCTAAAAGTTTATGCTTGAATGGCCAAAAATCCTTTGCTACAATAATATACGTTGCTCTGGGAACGTGTGTTGTCCAACATGTTTGGGGAAATAGTCGTAAAGAGCGATGGCTCTGCTAGTTTTATGGGAAACTAATAAAAGAAGCGGGGCAAAATTACTAAGCAGGAGAAACCATGAAAAAGCGTAACCGCAAGGGGACGCTCCAAGTGGATGTACTTCATTGGAATGAGTTCATTGAAGTATAAAAATATCTGCCTCAAGGCAGATATTTTTTTGTTGGCTTATTCTTCGCTCTTTGCTTTCGGCCCGGTTTCGATTCCGTTAGCCTTGAGCTCCTTATTAATCATCTCTTCGATCAGGTCCTCGATCGGTTTTTCGGATTCCATGTTGGCGAGTTCGCCATTCACGAAAATTGATGGAGTGGCGTTAACTTTGTCGTTGTTTTTTCCGAGATTGCGATCGAAATCGATTTTCTTTTGAATGTTGGTGCTACTAAGCTCGCTGACGAATTTGTCGACATCGCCTTTGCCGTCGGTTATCTCCACAAAATATGAAGAGAAGATGTCGGTGCGTTTCTGAGTATCATAAATCGATTCCCACTCATTTTGATTATCATAAAGCGTTTCGAGCATTTCCCAGTAATAACCCTGTTCGCCCGCAGATTCTACGGCCGCACTAGCAGCGCGGGCGTTCTGATGGTAGCTCAAAGGGAAGTGACGGAAGACGAACGCGACGCGATCGCCGTAATTCTCATATATTTTATGCATTTTTGGCATCATCGAGCCGCAGCCTGGGCATTGCGGGTCGGCGTATTCGACGACGATGACTTTCGAATCGGCTTTGCCGCGTACGTGATCGCCAATATTGCCGTTTTCTTCCGAAGCCTCGATGATCGAGCGCGCATCAAATTTCGTATAGTCGGTCTTGTCATTGGAATTTAGTGACGCCCACGCAATAAGTCCGCCAAATGCCGCCAAGATAATAATAATTGCTGCAACTGTAACTTTGTTCATAAGGATAGTTTAGCACAGATGGTATAATACCATCATGAAAATTCTGGCCGTTTCGGGTGGCATCGACTCTGTTGTTATGTTGCATTTTCTCCGAAATGACCCGGAGGTAATCGTTGCGCATTTTGACCATGGCATTCGCCCGAATTCGAAAGACGACTGCGCGTTTGTCGAACGATTAGCTAAGCAATATGGCAAACCTTTCTGCTATGAACGCCAGGAGCTCGGCGAGAATTGTAGCGAGGCGACTGCGCGTGAAAAGCGCTACGATTTTCTAAACCGCATCGCGAAAGAGCACGATGGCAAAATCTACGTCGCGCATCATGCTGACGATATTCTAGAATCGATCGCAATTAATGTCTTGCGCGGCACCGGTTGGCGTGGCCTCGCTCCTATGGCAAATCCGAATATTGAACGCCCACTCATCGACTGGCCGAAGTCGAAAATCTATCGTTACGCTACCGAGCATAATCTCAGCTTCCGCCAAGATCAGAGCAATACCGAGGGCGACTATCTTAGGAATCGTGTCCGCGAACAGCTCCGTTTCGCGAACGATGTGCAGAAGGCGAAGCTGCTAGAACTCTACAAAAAGCAGTGCAATTTGAAAATGGAAATCAATTTCATTTTGGACGGTCTGTCCGATAAAAACCGCTACCCGCGCGAACTCGCCAAGCTAGACATTGCGGCCGAACTCCTCCGTAGTATCCTCGCGAACCAGGACATTCGGCTCACGCGCCCGCAGCTCGATAATTGCAAAAAGGCAATTCAAGAGTATGCGCCGGGCAAACGCTTCAGCCTCGATCGTGACCATTTCCTCCTTATTGAGCGCTATTCCTTCCTTGTGGAAAACACCCAAGAATGCTAGAATAAAACTGCATGAAAATGCGTTATGCAAAGGGGAAATTATCCCTGTTAGCTGTGGGCATTTTGTCTTTTGTTAGTATTTTTGTGACTTCCAGAATCTTGAACGCTGTGAATGCTTCTGCCGAAGGCGATGAGCCGCGTATCATTTCCATTTATGACAGCGGCTCTAGCATTAACGTAAAAAGCGATGCCGCTACTGTTCGCGAAGCGCTCATTCGCGCCAAGATCGAACTAAACCCTGGCGACAAAATTGAGCCAGCTCTCGACGAAGAAATCAATTCGAAGAACTTCAATATTAATATTTATCGTGGCCGCGACGCCATCGTACTCGATGGCGAGAAGAAGCTTTACGTTCGTACCGCATCGTCGACGCCGAAAGACGTTGCACTTGATGGTGGTGTCGAATTGTTGGAAGCGGACGTCGTGAAAGTTGTTCCATTCAACAATCTCCTAGAGACCGGTACGACTGTAGCTTATCAGGTTGTTCGCGCGAAGACCATTAGTCTAAATTTCTATGGCAAGCAAATCGAGAAGCGCACTCAGGCCGAAACAATTGCCGACTTCTTGGTTGAGCAGGGGATCGACGGTAATACCGACAAGACTTGGGTTTCATTGCCGCACGACACGAAGATTACCGACGGCATTAGTTTTGCAATTCAGCCGCAGGGCAAGCAAACTATCACGCTCGACGAAGAGATCCCGTTCCGCGAGACTATCACTTATGATTACGAACTCGACCATGGCAAACGCGAGATTATCAAGCCAGGCAAAAATGGCCAAAAGACCGTAACTTATGAAATCGAAATGTATGATGGCGTCGAAAAGTCGCGCCGCACGATTTCTGAAATTATCGTCAGGAACGCCGAGACTCAGGAGGTGAAAGTTGGCATGAAAGTTACCCTCCCGACCGGGTCACATGAAGACTGGATGGCTGCCGTTGGTATTTCACCGAGCGACTATGGCTATGTAAACTTTATCGTTACGCACGAATCGCACTGGAATCCACTCGCGAAGAACCGCAGTTCTGGCGCAACTGGTGTCTGCCAAGCATTGCCGGGCAAGAAGATGGCTTCGGCCGGCCCAGACTGGGAAACGAACCCGATTACTCAGCTTCGCTGGTGCAACGGCTACGCAATTGGGCGCTACGGCAGCTGGCGCAAAGCTTACGAATTCTGGACAATACATAAATGGTGGTAATATGAAAAATCGAAAATCTCTCGGACAACACTGGCTAAAAGATCGCGATATCCTCATCGACATTGCCGATCATGCTTCGGTAGAGAATACAAATGTCGTAGTCGAAATTGGCCCAGGCCTCGGTACACTAACCTCGGCCCTATTCCAATTCTTTGAGCAGGTCATTGCCGTCGAGCTCGACGATCGCCTCGCCGAAAACCTGCCAAAATCATTCCCGGGTAAAAATCTCACAGTCGTTCACAAAGATGTTTTGCAACTCGACTTAAATGAGTTGAATCTCCCAGGCAATTACGTCGTAGCGGGGAATATTCCTTACTACATTACTTCGCCAATCATTCAGAAATTCCTCCATGCCGAGCATAAGCCGCAGAAAATCGTTCTCCTTATTCAGAAAGAAGTCGCTGAACGCCTCGCTGCCGAAGCAGGAGATTATTCCATCCTCGGCCTCTCGGCCCAGATTTATGCGAAGGTCACGCTCGGCCCAGTCGTGAAGCGCGAATTCTTCACGCCGCCTCCAAAAGTTGACAGCCAAGTCGTGATTCTTGAGCCACTCGAGACGCCGCGCGCGACCGAAACTACTATGTCGCTCATCAAGTTCGGTTTTAGCGCCCCGCGCAAAAAGCTCGCGGGTAATCTTGTTGCTGGTCTCCAGCTGCCAAAGGAGCGCATAATGAAGGCCATGGACGCTTGCCAAATCTCCGAAAACGCTCGCCCGGCTGACCTTACGGTCGAGAACTGGGTTGCGCTTGAAAAAGCCCTAAAAAACGAATAGAATAAGCTTAAAGATTATGAGCGAAGAAGAAATCAATCAGTCACTCGGCGTAACGGAGGCTCCTGTTGCTGAACCGCCGAAAGATATTGTCCCAGAAGTTGCCGACGAATTACCTAGCCTTAGTGCTGTTCCAGAACCAGAAAAACCAGTCGAAAAAGAAGAAAAACCCTTCAGCAAATGGCCAACCTATGTATTAATCGGCCTAACCGTCATCGCTGTCGCGCTCGTAACTATCGCGCTTGTTTTGTCTTTGCGTTAAATCACGCGTCCAATTTCATCAATTGTCGTATCGCCGCGTAGCGCTGCGAGCACGCCTTTTTGCTCGAGTGTGAGCATGCCTTCTGCGCGGGCCGCTTTTTCAATGTCGTTCGTATTAATGTCTACCACGTCGCCACGAATGAAGCGCTGGATTGGCTCCGTAACGGACATTTGTTCCATAATCGCAGTGCGGCCCTTGAAGCCGAACGGACTTTCCTCGCTTGGCTTTTCGCGCCAAAGCGTAATATCGTCAAGATTATAATCGGTCTGAACGCCCTCGAGCACCTTGCGAATATAGCGCGCGACGCTTTCGTCTGGATGGTAGGCCTCTTTATTGTTATCGAGCTTGCGCACTAAGCGCTGAGCGATAAGCAAACGCACGGAGGTCGAGAAAATTGGGTTCACGCCGATAAGATCAATCATGCGCGAGAATGCCGCAGCTGTA
>JAEEGL011033683.1_pt1 | contig 77543 bp, 83 predicted proteins | sample 9134231 | NCBI WGS metagenome assembly JAEEGL01 (sample SAMN16246548, study PRJNA631951) | gut metagenome | biome: gut microbiome; feature: rumen; material: fiber-attached | host: Bos | place: Iran: Karaj | collected 2018-10 | reverse complement strand
TTTTGAACATTTGTCTACCTAATCTTCCTTTTGGAAGCATACCCTTAATAGCTCTTTCAACCATTTCAACAGGATATTTTTCTTTCATTTCTCTTGCTGTTCTTTCTCTTAATCCTCCTGGAAAACCACTGTGATTATAATACATCTTTTTATCAAGTTTATCTCCAGTTAAATTAACTTTACCAGCATTAATAATTATAACGTTATCTCCAGAATCAACATGTGGAGTATAAGTTACTTTATGCTTACCTCTTAATACATGTGCAGCTTTAGCGGCAACTTTACCTAGGCTTTTGCCTTCTGCATCAATTATGTACCAGTTATGTAGAGCATCTTCTTTTCTCAACATAAATGTTTTCATTTTAAATTTTTCTCCTTCTTATTAAAGTTCATATATATGCCTTCCCACAGCAATATACTCCCTTTCAAAATGTACCGCCTTTGATTATACTAAATTAACACTTGTATGTCAATTATATTTTACGTTATTGCATACAATTTTATTGACAAATACATACTAAAATTATAAAATTATGATATGGTAGAAAGATATGGAGGGTTGTTTATATGCAAAAAAGAAAACTTATAATTATTATAATAAGTGTTTTACTTTGTGCGTGCTTAGTTTTTGGAGTTATAGGATTATTAGAAAATAAAAAAAATTCGAATCAAAAGAAACCTGTTCAAAGAAATTACCAAATTACATATAAGTATTATTTAAATGATGTTGAGGTTGCACAGGTTCCAACAAACCCTACATTTATATCAGAAGACGAAACTGGAAGCTCTTCTAGTAAGATTGTTGATGATGCCGAGAACTTATATTCATTTAATACATATAGTTGCACAAATAAGGTAACTGGTAAATGGAATGATGAAACTTGGTCATTTGAACATTCAAACACAGCTGATGCAACATGTAGTTTATACTTTGTAACAAACTATAATACAGTTAAAATAGAATTAACTAACGCTAAATTAGCTAACGAAAAAGAAAAAGAAAAAAGAATAGATAGAAATGAAGATGCTGTATTTAAAGTTAATCCTACAGAAGGATATAAATTTGAGAAAGCAGAATGCACTAACAAAGAAGTTGTAGAATGGGATGAAGATGCAAAAGAACTAATAGTTAGAAGTATTACTTCTGAAACAACTTGCAAAGCAAATTTTGTAGTAGCAAAGTTCACAGTTGAAACTGAAGTGGATTTTGGAACAGGAACTACTAGTCTTGAATATGAATATGGAAAGAAAGTTGAAATAAAAGTTGAACCAGCAAGTGAATACGGAAATCCAGAAATAACTTGTACAAATGAACAAAAAGGAACTTGGAAGGATAATCAATTTGTGATTGAAAAAATTACAAACAATACAAAATGTTCAATTAAATTTACAAAACTACAATCTAAAGTGCAATTTACAGTTTCATTAGATGTAGGCAGTAATGGTCTACTTGTATCTGGAGAAAGTTCTAGATTAGTACTATCTGGCGCAGATGTTAGTTGGAGTGTTAGACCAAATGAAGGTTATACAATAAAAACTGACCCTAGTTGTACAGCTGGAAAGCCTTCTGTTAAAACATCAGGAAATGATTTCATAATCACACTTAAAGAAGTTGATCAAGATGCAACTTGTACAGTTATATATGAAAAAGTTACATCACAAGAACAACCATCAACAACAGTTGAATAAAAGAATGGATTCCATTCTTTTTTTTATTACATAAAAATGTTATATTATATGTATGTGGAAAATTGGAAATATAAAAATTAACAATAGAATAGTATTTGCTCCTATGGCAGGAATTTCTAACATAAGTTATAGAAAAATTATAAAAGAAATGGGAGCTGGTTTAATATACTCTGAAATGATAAGTAATATGGGAATCGTTTATAATAATAAGAAAACAATAGATTTATTAAGAATAGACGACGAAGAAAGACCAATTGCAATTCAAATATTCGGAAGTGATATTGACTCTTTTGTAAAAGCCGCAAAATATGTAGAAGAAAATATTCATCCAGATATAATAGATATTAATATGGGTTGCCCTGTACCAAAAGTTGCTTTAAGAAGTCAAGCTGGCTCTGCTCTTTTAAAAGATCCTGATAAAATATATGATATAGTTAAAGCCGTTGTTGATAATACGCATACACCTATATCAGTAAAAATAAGAAGTGGTTGGGATGAAAATCACATAAATGCCGTAGAAGTCGGAAAAAAAATTGAAAAAGCTGGTGCTTCTCTAATATGCTTGCATGCTAGAACTCGTTCTCAAGGATATTCAGGTAATGCTGATTGGAATATAATTAAAGAATTAAAACAGAATGTTAAAATACCAGTGATTGGAAATGGTGATATAAAAACTGTCGAAGATGCTAAAAGAATGTTAGATGAAACCAATTGTGATGCAATAATGATTGGAAGAGCTTCACTTGGTAATCCATGGTTTATAAAAGAATGTTTAGAATATGTTGAAAATAATAAGATAATAGAAAAACCAACATATCAAGACAGATTAAATATGATAATAAGACATTTTAATTTATTAAAAGAAAACACAAGCTTAAAACAAGCATTACTAGAAATTAGAACACATGCTTTATGGTATATAAAATATTTACCAAATAGTAAGGAATATAAAAACAAGCTTAATCAAGTAAAAAGCGAAGAAGAACTATATAGCATTATTAAAGAATATTCGAAATTAATAAAAGATTCGACTAATTAATTATCGAATCTTTTTTAATACTTTTTTAGTATCTTCAACATATTCTTCAGAAAATTCATCAAGATAATCTTGTGGGTAAAAAACATTTCCTTTATCAGATATAATTTCACTAAATAATCTGTTTTTCTTTATTAAAGATTTATTTTTATTTTTTTGTATTAAATCACTGATTATTAATTCATCAATGCCATAAAGGATTGAAAGTATTGCTGTTGATAAATTAACACTTGAGCAAGCTAAATCAACTCTATAAATAAAACTGCCATCTACTTTTTTTGAAGTAATAGAATCTATATCACAAACTTTTAAATCATTTAAATTATTAATCAAAATATTTGATAAGTGAACATCCCAATAAGTAAGATTGTATTTTTCTAAACACGTAAAAATATCACACACTCTATTAGCAAGTGCTACTCTTTCATTAAAAGATAACTCATCAAGTTTTGATGTTAACGTAATATAATCGCTATAATTATGCATAGAATAGCCCCTTAAGTTTTGAGTATCTATATTCTTTTTGTATAATACATCTATTGGTAAAATGAATTCTTTTTCATCTATACTTGATACTTCTTCAAGTACTTTTTCCTTTGCAACTTTTTGATCAAGAATTTTCATTGATTTTTCCCAAGTTTGGCATTTACTGGTACCTTTAGAAAAAATAAACAACTTTACTAATTCTGTTTCACCATGTGAAAAAAAATCGGCATTTTTAGTTGAAAATTTATAATTCATTTTCTTGTCATAATTATCATCTATAATGATATTACCCATAATACCCCTTCTTTTTTGACATATATTATACAATAAAACCTATTAAAATTCAACAGCAGTTCTTTAAAATAATGTTGTATTATAAATAATAGAATTGTATAATTATATTGAGGAGGTTTATTATGAAAAAGAAAAATTGCTTATTCAAAATTTTAGCAATAATTATGGTAGTAATTGCTTTACTTACTTGGTTAATTCCTGCCGGATACTTTTCAGGTGAATATGTTAATGCTGGAATTAATAGATTAGGTTTTACAGATTTCTGTCAATACTTAATTTTACCATTCTTCCAATCAATGTTCCTTGAAGTATTAATTTTCTTACTTTCAGTTGGAGCATTTTATGGAGTTTTAAGTAAGATTGGTGCTTACAATAACCTAATTGAAAAAATTGCTAAAAAATCTAAAAAGAAAGGATGCCTATTCTTAATAATCACTGCTTGTGTATTTGCCTTACTTTCATCATTTGGTGGTTATGGATTATTTTTATTTATCTTTATCCCAGCTGTAGTATCAATTATATTATTAATGGGTTATGATAAAATTGTTGCATTATTAACTACTTTTGGTGCAATGTTAGTAGGTACAATTGGTGCTACATTTGGTTCTAATTATATTAGCCAAACACTTTCAGCACTAGGACTTACTAATGAAACTGGTTTACTATACACTGCACAAATATTATATAAGGTTATCTTATTGGTATTATCATTAGTTGTTTTAATTGTATTTACTTTAAAATATGCTAATAAAAACAAAGTTAAAAACGCTGAACAAGATATCCCATATTTAGGTGTTTCTGATACAAAGAAAAAACCTATTGCATTATATATAGTATTTGGAATTATGTTTGTCCTATTAATACTAGGATGCACTAATTGGAGCGAAGTATTTAAAATTGAAGTATTCTCTAAATTCCACGAATGGTTAACAGGGATTGAGATTGCCAAGTTTAAAATATTCGATTACTTATTAGGAAGTAGCGCAGTTGAATTAGGATCTTGGAGTTATTTCCAATTATCGCTAACATTAATTCTTGCTACATTATTAATAGCTAAAATATATAAAGTTAAAGCTATTTCAAACATGGTAGATGGAATTAAAAAGATCTATGCTTCAGCATTATTGGTTGTATTCACTTATGGAGTTCTTATAATCATCGCTAATAGTGGAATATTTAACACAATAATGTCATTCTTATTCGTTAAAAAGTTTAATGCAATTGGTGTAATAATTTCAATGTTATTGAATATTTTAGGATCTTTCTTACATGTTGAATTACCTTATTTAGCTAACTTTGTATTACCTGGTTTAGTTTCTAATTTCACATCATCTAATGTACCAGCTATTTTTAATGTAATGAGTCAGGCTTTATATGGCTTAACAATGTTTGTAGCTCCTACAAGTTTATTCTTAATATTAGGTCTTACTTATTTAGAAGTTCCTTATTGTGAATGGCTAAAAAAGACATGGAAACTTGTACTAGCATTATTCTTATTAATAATTATAGTTATCATAGTAATGTTATTAGTATTATAATTAATAATTTAAAAGCTCAGAAATGAGCTTTTTTTGTGATTATTTTTTATATAAATCAATCATTATAATCATAGAATATATAGGAGATTTTATGATTAAATATAATAAGTATGTCATTGACGCTTTAAAGAATAGTGAAAAAGAAGCATATGAATGGAATAATGGCGTTGTAAATATAGATTGTTTTATATTAGGAATATTAAAATCAAATAATAATGTAAATGCTCTTTTAGAAAAATATAACATTACATATGAAAGTTATATTAACAAATTAAAAAAAACAGACAAAAAAAGTGAGGATATAATTTATTACTCACCTGATTTAAAAAAAATACTTGATTTATCATATGATACCGCTAATAGATACTCATGTAAAGAAATAAAGTTAGACCATATATTTATAACCCTAATAGATGAAGATAAAGGTCTTAAAACAATAAAATCTTTTAATATAAATATTGAAAGATTTTATAAAGATTTAATAAAACTTGCTTCTAATAATAATGACTTATTAATAGATGATTTAGGAATTGATTTCACTGAACTTGCTAAAAACAATAAACTTAGTAATGCAATTGGAAGAGAAAAAGAGATTAATGATGTAATTGAAATACTTGCGAGAAAAAATAAAAATAACCCTATTTTAATTGGTGAGGCTGGAGTTGGTAAAACTGCTATAGTAGAAGAATTATCAAATATGATAATAAATAATAATGTTCCTGATTTTTTAAAAAATAAGAAAATAATTTCAATTAATATAGCTTCAATTATAAGTGGTACAAAATACAGAGGGGAATTTGAAGAAAAATTAACAAAAATTCTAAATGAATGTGAAAATGAAAAAAATATGATTCTTTTTATTGATGAAATACACACTATAGTTGGAGCTGGAGGAGCAGAAGGAGCAATTGACGCATCAAATATATTAAAACCAATATTAGCAAGAGGAACATTAAAAATTATTGGGGCAACAACAATAACTGAATATAAAAAATATATATCAAATGATAAAGCACTTGATAGGAGATTTCAAAAAGTTTATGTTAAAGAACCTAATATAAATGAAACATATAAAATTTTAAAAACTATTAAACACGAATATGAAAAATTTCATAATGTAAAAATAAGTGATAGCTTAATACGGAAAATTGTTGAATTATCAGATAAATATATAATAGACCGTAAAAACCCTGATAAAAGTATAGATATTCTTGATGAAAGCTGTGCTAGTACAAGTATTATTAGGAACTCAAAATCAAATTCAATTAACAATAGATTAAATAAAACTATATCTAATAAGGAATTATCAATTAGAAGTGGGGACTATAAAAGTGCTCTAAATTATAAAGAAAAAGAAGAACTGCTTAAGCAAAAATTATATAAGTCTAAAAAAGAAGTAAATATTAAAACTATAATAAGTATTATTGAGTCAAAATGTAATAGTAGTATATTAGATGATGAATCTAAAAACACATATAATTTAATTAAAAAAAATTTAAATGAGGTAATAATTGGTCAAAAAGATTCTATAGATAAAATTGTTAATTCTATTGAATTTTTAAAATCAAAAAAAGATAACTTGCCAATTTCATTTTTAATCACAGGTTATTCTGGTTGTGGAAAAAGCATGTTTGCCAATGAACTTGCAAGAATCATGAATAGAAACTTTATACAATTAAATATGAATGAATTTTCAAATGAACTTTCAATTAACAAAATACTCGGCTCACCACAAGGATATGTTGGATATAATGATAATAATATGGCACTTGAAGATTTAAAAATCCATCCTAATTCAGTAATACTTATTGACGAAATAGATAAAGCACATTACACAGTAATTAATCTTATTAAAAGATTATTGGATGATGGATTTATTAAAGATTCAAAGAATGAAATAATAAATTTTAAAAACTCAATTATAATAATAACTATCACTAAAAATAATGATAAAAATATAGGATATATAGAAACTAAAAGCATTTCAAATAAAACCATATTTGAGGATTTTGATTGCAAAGTAAACTATTCATTAGAATTTAGTAAATTAAATAAAAATGATATAAGAAAAATAATAGAAAATCAATTTAATATAATTAAAGAGAATTATAATATAGATATTAATCTAAGTGAAGATGATATTAACAAGATTATAAATGAAAGTTCTTTTGAAACTTTAGGTGCTAAAAAAATAAGTACCATTTTAAAGAACTACATTAGAGATTTAATTACTTCAAATACTTTATAAATTTATTATAAAGTGATAAAATATATTAGTAGAAAGGATATATTTTATGACTTATTTATTAGTAGTGCTAGGTATATTGGTTTTACCTTTTTTAGCACAATTATATATAACTTCAACTTATAAAAAATATTTAAAAGTTACATCAAAGAAAAACATTTCTGGGTTTGAAACTGCTAGAAAAATACTTGATGCTAACGGACTTAATGATATTCATATAGTTTCAACTCCGGGAACACTTACAGACCATTATGATCCATCTAGAAATGTAATAAGATTATCTACAGACATATTTGATAAAAATACAATATCATCTGTTTCTGTTGCAGCTCATGAATGTGGTCATGCCTTACAAAAAAAAGATGGTTATATTTTAATGAAAATAAGATCTTTCTTGGTTCCAATAGTTAATTTTTCAAATAAAATAGCATATGTAGTATTAGTAATAGGATTTTTATTAGAATATGTTGGACTTATTGAGATAGCTATTATATTAATGTCCGCAGGAGTATTATTTCAATTAGTAACACTTCCTGTAGAAATAAATGCATCACGTAGAGCAAAAAAAGAATTAATAAAACTCAATTTAATATCAGAAGATGAACACGATAAAGTAAAAAATGTTTTAACAGCAGCCGCTCTTACTTATGTAGCAGGATTGCTTGCATCATTATTAGAACTACTTAGATTGGTATTGATAATAGGTAATAGAAGAGATTAAAAAAACACATCGCATGATGTGTTTTAAATTAACAAATTCCCATAAATCTTGCTCTTTTAACTTGTTTAGCAATATATCTTTGATGAAGGGCACAAGCACCTGTCATTCTTCTAGGTAATATCTTACCTTTTTCATTTATATATTTACTAATAATTTGAGCATCTTTATAGTCTACTGATTTGCCAGCACACATTTGACAAATCTTTTTCTTTCTTTGATAAAACTCTGCCATTTTCTTCTCCTTCCTAATTAGAATGGTAAATCGTCGTCTGTAATAGCGATTTCATTACCAAAATCTTTATATGGATCCCCATCAGGAACTTCAATTTCATTTGCTTGAATATCCATAGGAGCTTCTGGAATTTGATCCATAAAGTTAGTATCTGCAACATAGTTAGAATTTCCATCTTTTTTACTTCCTAAGAATTCAACTCTATCAGCGATTACGTCTGTTACGTATCTCTTTGTACCATCTTGAGCATCATAACTCCTAGATTGTAATCTTCCTTCTACACCTACTTGACTACCCTTAAAGCAATACTTTGAAACGTTAGCAGCTTGTTTTCCAAATACTGATACATTGAAGAAATCAGCATCATAGTTTCCATCTTTATTTCTAAAAGTTCTAGTTACTGCTAGTGAAAAAGATGCAACTGCAAGACCGCTACCTGTAGTTCTTAATTCTGGATCTTTTGTTAATCTTCCTGTCAATAATACTTTGTTCATATTACTCCTCTTCTTTTACTATTAAGTGTCTTAAAATTCTCTCATCAATTTTCATTCTTCTATCAAGTTCTGCAATTGTCTTAGCATTGCATTCAGCGTTAATAAGATAATAGTAACCTCTTACTTCTTTCTTGATAGGTTGAGCAAATTTTTTAGATCCTAAATCTTTTAAACTAACAGATTTAGCCTTAACATCTTTTAATAAAGATTCATATGTCTTAGCAGCTTCTTTTACATCTTTTTCTTCAAGATTAGCTTTTACTATAAACATAATTTCATATTTGTTCATTATCACACCTCCTTTTGGTCTAACGGCTTCATTAAATGAAGCAAGGAACTTTTAAAGTTCACACGTATTATAGCAAATTAAAAGTATAATGTAAATAATTATACTTCTAAAAAATTTATTTATTATTTAATGCTTTTAACTTATCATACCAGATACAATTAGCTACGCTCATATAAGGTACTACATATATTGAAGCAATACCTAATGTGATGCAACATAATAATACCCATCCAATGAAGCTTAGGCCAAATACGAAATATTCCCATTTATGACCTTTCATCATTTCAGCACTATCTTTAATGATTTGCCATATGTCAGTTCTACCATCAGCTAATAAATAATTACACATACTTAGCATCAATGCTACTATAATACCAGGAATTATTAATACCATAAATCCTAATCCTACAAATATACCAACTAGTAAGCTTACTACAAATATAGGTAAGAAATTTTTATAGAACCCAAATATATCTTTAATTTCAGGGTTTTGTCCTCTTGAGAATTTTAAAACATATCCAACAAGACCTACTGTTAATGGCATTAATGCTAATTCAGCTAGTGTACTTACAAGTTGCCCTACACTACTACCTGAAGGTAATGTTCCAGATTCTAACATTTCTGGAGTAACTGTAGAAGGGAAAATAGTTGATATAATCATATTAACACCAGCACTTATTAATGCGATGATTAAAACTGCCTTCCAAATTGTCCATAAATTACCTTTAATTTTTGCTTTTGCTTCCTCTTTAATTGCTTTTCTATCCATACTACTTCGCACCTCCTTCCTCTATTAAACATTGAATCTAAAGTAACAAATATCTCCATCTTGCATAAGATATTCCTTACCTTCGATCCTTGTTTTACCAGCTTCTTTTACTTTCAACTCGCTGCCATAATTTATCAAGTCTTCATAAGACATTACTTCTGCTTTTATGAACCCTCTTTGAAAATCAGTGTGTATTATTCCAGCACACTCTGGTGCCTTCATTCCATCTGTAAATGTCCAAGCTCTTACTTCATCTTTACCAACTGTAAAGAATGTTTTAAGTCCTAGTAATTTATAGGTTACTTGAATTAATCTATCAAGTCCACTCATTTCTATTCCTAACTCATTTAAAAATTTTTGTTTTTCCTCATCATTTAAGTCTATTAGTTCACTCTCTATTTTAGCACACATAGGTATTACTGGTACCTTCTCTTTTGAAGAAATATTCATAAGTTCATTTAAGAATTTATTATCATTTCCCATTAAGTCATCTTCTGATATATTAGCTAAATATATTAGAGGTTTTAATGATATAAAGTTAAATGGTTTAAGAATAATTAACTCTTTTTCATCAAATGTACCTAATCTTAGAGGAATTTCTTTATCAAGTAAACTTTTTGCTTTTTCTAGAGTTGCAAGTTCAAATAAATCATCTTTGTTATTGGTTGTATGAGCTTTCTTTTCTATTTTAGATATTCTATTTTCTATAATTTCTAAATCACTCATAATTAACTCAATATTTATAATATCTATGTCTCTTAATGGATCAACGTCTCCTTCAACATGTATTATGTTTTTATCTTCGAAACATCTTATAACATGGACTATTGCGTCAACTTCTCTTATATGAGATAAAAATTTATTACCTAATCCTTCTCCCTTAGAAGCACCTTTTACTAATCCTGCAATATCAATAAATTCATATTGTGTCGGAATTAATCTTTCTGGATTATACATATCATTTAGTTTGTCTAATCTTTTGTCCGGTACAACAACGATTCCAACATTCGGATCAATTGTAGCGAAAGGATAATTCGCTGCTAATATATTTTTCTTTGTTATTGCATTAAATAATGTACTTTTACCAACATTAGGTAATCCGATAATTCCAGCTTTTAAAGCCATAAAACATCACTCTTTCTAATACTAATTAAACGGAATTGTAGGCATGCTTCCGATTCCGATTGGAAGGCCTGCTATATAGAAACCTACCAAAACAACAAACCAGACCACAAAAGTTGCAATACTATATGGAACCATATTTTTAATTCCTTTAGATATAGTTATATTACTCTCTGATTGATTATATTTTTCTAAAAATGCTATATATATTACAAAATATGCAAATAAAGGTGTTACACCATTTGTTATTGAATCACCAGCACTAAATATAACTTGAACAAATTCAGGTGATAAACTTGCATTCATAAATGTTGGAACTGCAATACCACTCATTATTGACCATTTAATTAATGATGATGAAGTAAATATATTACTTATAATAACGATTAACAAGAATATAATAATTAAACCTATTCCTGTGAAATCCATTAATGTTAATACTTTTGTTAATGCTGCTGTTATAACAATACCTATATTAGTTTTCTTAAATATACTTATAAATAATGAAGCAAAGAATATTAGAACAATTACACTACCTATTCCATCGAGCGAATGAGAAAGAGCTTTTGTCAAATCTTTATTGCTTCTTATTGATTTTGTTACTAATCCATAAGATAATCCTATTAAGAAAAACCATAGTGTTATTATGAATACAAATCCTTTATTAAATAAAGAATTATCTCCAAATATCATATCAATATAACGTACACCAGAATGATCTAATAATCCACCAGATAAAGGCAAATTAGGTATTATATTGTAAATTACAATTAATAAGTATACAATAGCCACTAAAATTGCTATTACCAAACCTCTTAAATCTTTATTAGTTATTATATAGCTTTCGTCTTCTTCACTAAATTCATATTTTGGAAGACTTGGCATTATTCTCTTTTCGGTAATTCTTGTAAATATTATAGATAATGATATAAGTACAGTTAACATTATTATTAGGGCAAAGAAATTTCCGATAACATGATTTGAATTTAATAATTTTGCTGCATTAGCTGTAAGTGTTAATAAACTACTATCTACTGAAGATAAAAATATGTTAACACCATAACCAAATGACATTGCAGCAAATGATGCAATTATTCCTCCAATTGGATTTCTTTTGCCATATTTAAACAAGAGTGCTGATATTGGTAGCATTATAACAAAACCTATATCCCCAAATAAAGAGAACATCATGCTGACAAGTATTACTAAAAATGTAACAAAATTTTTAGACATTTTACGAGTTACTAAAGTAAGTGCAGTTCTCATAAAACCAGATTTTTCTAGAATACCTATTCCAATTAATGTTATAAGAAGCATAGATAATGGGGCAAATGAAACAAAATCACTTACTGCATTTGTTACTATATATTTAAGTCCAGATAAACTAAATAAACTTTCTACTTCTACTACATTTGTAGTTAGTTCATTTGTAATGGGATTTACTGTCTGATAATCCGTTTGAACATGTAAAAATGATAGTATTCCACTTAATATAATTACTAATCCAGACATAGCAATAAAGCTTAGCATCGGACTTAGTACAATTCTTTTCTTTTTCATTCTTCCACCACTTTCTTTAATTTCTTTTCAAATTCTAATCTTTCCATCATAATTGTTCTTTTACAATTAACACACTCAAGTTTAATATCAATACCACATCTAATTATTTTCCATAAATTTGTTTTACATGCATGTGGCTTTTTCATTATAACTAAAGAATTTAATTCATATTTCTTATTCATCTTCAATATCCACTTTTATTTTTAATATTTCTAATACTCTTTCTAAATCTTTCTCACTATCAAAAGGAATAACAATAGATTTAGAATTTATTTTTACCATTGAACCAATTTTATCTCTTAATATATCTTGAATATAATTATATTTTGAATTTGATTTCTTTACAGAACGATTAATAGGTTTTTGCCTTGTATAATCCTGATTAGAAACAAATTCCTCTAATTTTCTTACTGATAATTCTTCATTAACAACTCTATTAGATAAATTAATTATTATATCTTTATCTTCGAGTTTACTTAAAACTCTAGCATGACCCATGCTTATTTTTTTATTTAAAACCAGATTTTGAACAGATTTTGGTAAGCGTAATAATCCCAACATATTTGTTATATAGCTTCTACTTTTACCTATTCTCTTAGAAAATTCTTCTTGTGTTAAACCAAGTGATGTTATTAAATTTTTGTAAGCCTCTGCTTCTTCTATAGGACTTAAATCTTCTCTTTGAATATTTTCAAGTAAAGCTATTTGCATCATTTCTTCATCTGTAAAATCTTTAATGATTGCAGGTATAGTTTTTTTACCAGCCATTATAGATGCTTTTACTCTTCTTTCACCAGCTATTATTTCATATCCTTTAATGCTTTTTTTAACAATTATTGGTTGAATTACCCCAAATTCTTTTATTGAATCAGCCAACTCTTGTAATTTTTCTTCATCAAATACTTGTCTTGGTTGATATGGATTACTTCTAAGTTCGCTTAAATCAATTTGAACTATATCATTTTTATTAGCTGTATCTAGAATGTTTTTTTCTAATGAAGATATATCAATTACTTCATTTGAAAATAATTGTTCTAGACCTCTTCCTAATGCTTGTCTCTTATTTTCCATTTCTATCAATCACCTCTTTCGCTAAGTTTAGGTAAGCAAGTGCCCCTTTACACTTAGGATCATATTCAATTATTGGCTTTCCATGAGATGGAGCTTCTACTAATCTTACAAGCCTTGGTATAATTGTATCAAATACTTTATCTTTAAAGAACCTTCTTAGTTCTTCAACAACTTGAAGACCTAATAGAGTTCTACCGTCTAACATTGTAAGTAATACACCTTCTATATCTAATCCTGGATTTATCTTAGTTTGAGTAAGAATAATTGTATTTAATAATTGAGTAACACCCTCTAATGCATAATATTCACATTGAACAGGAATTAAAACTGAATTAGAAGCCGCTAATGCATTTGTTGTTAATAAACCTAAATTAGGTGGACAATCAATGATTATATAATCATATCTATCTCTTATTCTATCTATTTGTTTTTTTAATTGATCACTAATTTTTAAATCATTTTGAACCATACTTTTTTGTACAAGTTCAATATCAGTTCCTGCTAAACTTATATGTGAAGGAACTATACTTAAATTTTTAAATGGTGTTTTTATTATAGCATCTTCTATATTAGCATCCCCCATAATAACATTGTAAGCACTCTTATTAACTTCTAATTTATTAACTCCAAGTCCAGTTGTTGAATTACTCTGAGGGTCTAAATCTATTAATAAAACTCTTTTATCTAAATGGCCTAAAGAACTAGACAAGTTTATACTTGTTGTTGTTTTTCCGACTCCGCCTTTTTGATTAACCAAAGAAATAACCTTCCCCATTTCTTTTACCTCACTTCATAATTATTCTATCACATTGAGCATTTTTTTTAAAGAAATAATATTAAAAATATGGTATAATTTTTTGTGGGTGAATATAATGGATTTTATTAAAAAAGATTGGAAAACATATCTAATAGTTATTGTTATATCTATTATAGTTATTGCGATAGGAAGAGATATATGTTCTTATAGTGTTGATGGGAAATATGACCTTGATTATTATTCAGCAAAAGTATTAAATATACAAAGGGTTGAGGAACTTCACAATGAAAGTAATGACAGGAAAATCTATTTCACAGCAAAAGTATTAGATGGACCTTATAAAGGGGAAATAGTTAACGCTTTTCAAAGAGTTGAAAACACTGATGCTTATAAAGTTAGAGATGTAAAAGTCAATGATTCAATAGTAATAATTCCTGCTAAAACAGCTGGATTTGCTGAGCAAGGTATTGGCGATGATGCTTTGTGGACGTTCTCTCTTTTTAAAACAAGTAATTACTTAATTGTGTTAGTAGTAGTATTCTTATTACTTATTATAGTTGTTGGAAAATGGAAAGGCATTAATACAATATTAGCACTTACAATAACTACTTTATTAATTCTACTTGTGTTTGTTCCTTCTGTATTAAAGGGATTTAATATATATGTATCAACTCTTCTTTGTTCAATCTACATAATAATAAGTAGTCTTCTTTTAATAAATGGGTTCAATAAGAAAACATTATGTGCAATTGTTGGAAATATATTTGGTATATTAGTTGCTGCTATAATAGCTTTAATAATGAATAAAGTTTTGAATATTAATGGTCTTATTAATGAAAATTATATTTATTTATCACTTGTTAATCCAGAGAACCCAATAGATCTTAGAGCAATGATTTGGTCTGGTATAATTATAGGGTCTTTAGGAGCTATAATGGATGTCGCAATGGCTATAGCTTCATCAATGAATGAATTAAATGAAAAAATGAAAAACAAAAGTTTTAAAAGTATGTTTGTATCTGGTATGAACATTGGAAAAGATTCAATCGGAACAATGGCAAACACACTTATACTTGCATATATAGGGTGCTCAATGTCTACTGTATTACTACTATTTTCATATAATAAAAATCTTCTATATTTATTTAATATCGAAGCTATAATAATTGAAGTACTTCAAGCAATAATAGGTAGCATTGGAATACTTCTAACGGTTCCGTTAACTGCATTCTTTAGTGCTTGGATATTTAATAGAAAAGAAAAAGAACTAACTAATTAGTTCTTTTTTTATAATCCTTTACTGCCTTGGCCAACATCTAACCCCGCTTCTTCAAGGTATCCTTTCATAACCGCCTTAAATTTTTCAGTTCTTTTCACTCTTTTAAATCTTGTTCCGACATATTATTTTGTGAAGCAATTTCTTCTAAATATTTAATTATTTGTTCTCTTAAATTCATAGACTTTCACGAATCTATTATATCAAAAAAAGAATCAACTATTCTGATTCTTTTTTAACTTTACTCTTTTTTGCAGTAGTTTCTTCAACTATTGCTTCAATTTCTTCTTTAGTTAATGTTTCTTTTTCATAAAGAACACCAGCTAATTTTTCAACTAATTTTTTATTACCTTTTAGTATTTCTTTTGATTTCTCATAGCAAGATTCGATTATTTTTTTAACCTCACTATCTATTTCTAATGCTACTTGATCAGAGAAATTTTTAGATTTAGTATAATCTCTTCCTAAGAATACATCTTCAGATTTATGTTCATATTGAACTGGTCCTAAATCACTCATTCCATATTCAGTAACCATACTTCTTGCTATTTTAGTAGCTCTTTTTATATCATCAGAAGCTCCAGTACTTATCTCGTTTAAGAATAATTCTTCACTAACTCTTCCTGATAATAATGTTGTTATTTGCTCTAATAATTCATCTTTAGTATAAACTAGAGTTTTTTCTTCTTTTGGAAGCATTTGTGTATAGCCACCAGCCATACCTCTAGGAATTATTGTTATCTTATGAACCTCTTCACCTTTTGGAAGAATTATCCCAGCAACTGCATGCCCAGCTTCATGGAAAGATACAACTTTCTTTTCAAAATCTGTAACCTTTCTGCTTTTTTTAGCAGGTCCCATAAGCACTCTATCGCTTGCCTCGTCTATTTCTTCCATTGTGATTGCGTTCTTATTTCTTCTAACTGCAAGTAATGCTGCTTCATTAAGTAAGTTCTCCAAGTCTGCCCCTGAGTATCCAGGAGTTCTTTCTGCTATTCTTTCAAGAGAAACACCATCATCTAATATTTTACCTTTAGCATGAACTTTTAATATATCTTCTCTTTCTCTTACATCTGGTAAATTAACTGTAACTTGTCTATCAAATCTTCCAGGTCTTAATAACGCTGGATCTAAAACATCTGGTCTATTAGTTGCTGCAATTATAATTATTCCTTCATTTGCACCAAAACCATCCATTTCAGTTAATAATTGATTAAGAGTTTGTTCTCTTTCATCATGTCCACCACCAAGTCCTGTTCCTCTTTGTCTACCAACTGCATCTATTTCATCAATAAATATTAAGCAAGGTGCTGTAGCTTTTGCCTGTTTAAACATATCTCTTACACGAGAAGCTCCTACACCAACAAATAATTCAACAAAGTCAGAACCACTTATATAATAGAATGGCACTCTTGCTTCACCAGCAACTGCTCTTGCAAGTAAAGTTTTACCTGTTCCTGGAGGCCCTACTAGTAAGACACCTTTAGGTATTCTAGCACCTAATTTTTGAAATCTCTTTGGATTTTTTAAGAAATCTATTAATTCTTGTACTTCTTCTTTTTCTTCTTTAAGACCAGCAACGTTTGCAAAAGTTGTTCCTTTTTCATCTGATAATTTTGCTTTACTTCTGCCAAAATCAAAAGTTCCTTTTCCATTACTTCCTAATTTGGTAAATAAGAAGAACATAGCACCTAGTAATAATAAAGTTGGTACCACATTTATTAAAATTAATAACCATGAACTATTCTCTGGATTACTATTAGTTGTTACTTTTAAATTTTGACTTTCTGCAAGTGTTAAAACGTTTTCCATTACTGAATCAGTTAAAGGAACAACTACCTTAAATTTTTCTCCTTCTTTATAGTCAACTAATTCTCCGCTTATTACATAAACGCCATCTCCACTTTTTGGAGTTATATTTAGCTTTTCAACTTTCTTTTCGTTTAAATTTGTTATTAACTCATTATAATCCATATCATGAACTTCAGTTTTAATATTTCTAAAGAAAATTAAAGTTGTTGTAATTATTGCTGCTAATAAAATGTAAGGTAATATGTTCTTAAATAAATTGTTTTTTTGTTGTAAAATCATTTTTTCCTCCTTAATAATACCTTAATACAATATCATACTCTTCGCTCTCATCTTTGTCAAACTTAGATTTTCTAAGTCCTGGCAACCAAACAACATTCTCGTTGGCATCTAAAACTACTGGCCAAATCTTTCTATCTTTTATTGGTATTTTTTCATCAATAAATATATCATTTAGTTTCTTAGTTCCATTCATCTTTTTAATATTCATTTTGTCACCATTTCTTCTAGTTCTTACATGCAGTGGTAATGTAATTTCTTTTGAAGAAAGTCTTGTTGCAAAGTTGTTTGTCCACTCTGTATCTTTTATAACTTCTATATTTTTACCATTTGGTAAATTCACTATATCACTAATTTCTATTTCATATATTTCATCTTCAGGTTCATTAAAATCAAATGTTACTTCATTATATGTTTTAGTACATATTACATTATTTGGTAAATGAACAATCATATTTGGCTTATTTGAATATATTAATTTTAATATAAGAGTTACATGAATATCACTAATTATTAATAAGTCATCTCCATATATTGTTTCCAAAATTGAATAAATTATTTTTGTCTGAATAACTTTATCTAAATCTTTAAATTTTTCTATATCAAGTATGCCCTCTTTTAATACTTTATTTTTTAAATTATTCATTTCTCTATCTATATATGCATTATTTTCAAGCAATATTTCACTAAACTTTAAAAATTTTAAATGAACATTAGGATTCTCACTTTTCAAAAAAGGTAAAACATATTTTCTATATCTATTTCTTGTATGAACATCATCAAAATTTGTTTTATCTATAACAAAATCAATACCATTATCTTTATCAAATTTTTCTATCTGTTCTTTAGTAACAGTGACAAGTGGCCTCAATATTTTATATCCATCTTTATCAACAATTCTAGAAAAGCCACTATATCCTTTTAATGATGATCCCCTTACTATCCTCATAAGTATTGTTTCTATTAAATCATCTCCATGATGAGCAGTAAGTAAAAACTTAGCACCATACTCTTTTACTAATTTATCAAAATAATTATACCTTATGGTTCTTGCTTCATTTTCAAAATTGTCATCCCCATAAGTTTCTATTTTCATGTATTTAAAGTATATACCCTCTTTTTCACAAAAATTTTCAAGAAATTTTCTCTCATCATCACTTTCAACTCTTACGTTATGATCAACATGAGCACATACTAAAAATAAATCTAATTCTTTTCTTAATTTGTTCATTAAATATAAAAGCGCCATTGAATCTGGACCACCAGATACTCCAACAACTACTGTATCGTTTTGCTTTATACCACTTTTATTTAATAAAAAATCATATACTTCTTCCATAGGAACACCCGAAATAATTGTATCAAAAAATAACACTAAAGTATAGTGTTATTGATTATCAAAATTAGACAAAACATTTAAATATTCTTTTATATACTAATCAATCTTAATAATTATTTCTCCATCCTTTGAATACAAGTATTTCTCTCTTGCGTATCTTGCTATATACTCTGGATCTTGTAACTTAATTATTTCACTTTGTAGTTTTTCTTCTTCGCTTAGTTTTTCTTTATAAACTTCGTCAAGTTCCTTTTTGGATTGAACATTATTTACTATTTGTGTGCTATATTTCCAAACATTTGAAACAAATAGTACAAGTAAAGGCACCAAAATTATGAATAACAATAATATTCTTCTTTTATCTTTCTTAGTAGCCCTTTTCATATTCCCTCCACTATAATAGTATTATACCACAATAGATAGATTCTTTAAATAAGATGGCTTCTTTTTTTTAAATACTTTACACTCTTTCTTATACTTTTTGTAAATTTAATTGTTAATAAAAAAGAAAAATATAAAAATAATAAAAATGTTACTCTAATATCACCAGTATTTATTTTTAATGAAACTATAAAATATATTAGTATTAAATCGATTGAAAATAATAAACAATTTAAAATTCTATATCTTATTAATCCTTTGTTTAGAAACATATAAAATAAATTGTACAATACGCCAAATAGGATTCCAAATATTATGGAAAATAAAATCGATATTATTTGAACTTTTAATTCCATTATTTAAATAGTCTCGATAGTAAGCTCTCTTTGTTCTTTTTCTTAGTATCATCAATATATGTAATACTATCTATTTTCCCTTTTATATAAATATTACCACCAGAAGTGTCTAACTTCATTAATTCTAATTCTTCTCCTTTAATAAGAATATAGCCCATGACACTTTGCAAAAAAAATTCTTCTTTGTTAAAACTTTCAATTTTTTTAATACCATTCATTTGAATTGTTTTTCTATCAATTAATTGTATATTATGACTTAAAACTTGTATGTCTTTATTCTTGTCCATTTTTCCTCCTAAAAATATATATGAAGAAAAATGATTTTATATAACAAAAAAAGCTTTATTCAAGCTTTTTATTATTCCTCTTCTGCAGGTTCAGAATTAACTTCTTCTGCATTTTCGTATGCATCAAAGATTTCTCTTTCAAACATGCTTCTGCATTCTTGAGTTATTGGATGAGCAGTATCTTCGAATTCACCATTAGCTTTTTTATGGCTTGGCATAGCGATAAATAATCCTCTTTCTCCTTCAATAATTCTGATGTTTGTTACTACAAAGCAATCATCTAAAACTACTGAAGCAAAACCTCTAATACGTGAATTTTCTTTTTGAAATTTACGTACTTTAACAGATGTTATTTTCATTTTGTTTCCTCCTTATGTATATATTTTTATTTTACACCTTATGAATATTTATTACAAGCATTTTAATTAATTTTAAAAACAATATTCTTTGTTAGCACATCAGAATATGAGAATGATTTTATTTCGTTATCTGTTTTAATAGTAAAGAGAAATGGGTAGGCATTTAATATTATACCCTCTATATATTCGTATTTATTTCGACCGATATCCACTTTGGCTAAAATTTTTTTACCAATCATATTATTAATTTCATTTTTTATTTTTTCAATTTTCATTTATTCTCCATTTCTTGGATAACCAATATACATCGTTCCTTTTGTTCTAATGCCACCTATACCATCTGGACCATATTTTGTTTTAGACAGTGTATTTATTAAGTCAATTTCCTTACTTTTGTCAGCATAACTAAGAGTTACCGCGATTATCGCAGGATCTAAAGCATGGATATTTACTCTTTTAGGACTAGATGCAAAAGTAGCACCAGATTTAATTAAGTTTTCATAATCACTTTGACATGCACCAGCAATTATTATTAATCCGTCATTTGATTTTTCATATTCTCTTGCTTTCCTAACAGCCTTAATAAAATTAATACTATTTTTATATTTTGAATCTTCTTTACCTCTTCCATAAAAAGCATCATGACCGGTTATTATTAATATATCTGGTTTCACCTCTTCAAGATAACCATTTATTTTATTTGGCATATCCTTTTCATTCAATGATTTACCATATGCAAGAACATGTGCTTTTTTATAAAATTCCATACATTTTTTTAAATAGTCAGCATCTCCATCAATATGAAGTATTTTACCAGGTAAATAAAAATAATCACTTCTATTTAAAGCTCTTTCATTCAATATCTTATCTGCATATGAATAATCACAATTAACTGATTCAGTTTCCAATTTAATTAAATCTTTCTCATCAGCATCCGCCAGTAATCTTAACTCAACACCTTTTAAATGGCATATGTTTTCTTCTTTTTTTATAACTTTAAAAACAATATCGTTATTATGAGATTTACGTGTTACTATATCACCAATTGAAATCACTTTATCACCTAAAAAATTATATTAATTTAAATAAAAAAAAGAACTATATGCTAGTTCTTTAACTATGTAAATTATTTTGTAATTATTGTTGCATCTATACCATTTAATGCATTATTAAGATTATTTAAATCTGTGATAATTGCTTTTTTACCAGTTAACTCAACAAACTCAATTGCTGCCTCTATTTTTGGAAGCATGCTTCCTTTTGCAAATTGACCTTCGTTAACGTATCTCTTTATATCCTCTAATGATACATTTCCAATGTTTTTTGCTTCAGGTGTATTATAATTAATTTGAGCCTGTTTAACATTAGTAAGTATTATTAATGCATCGGCGCTTATATTTCTTGCCATCAAACTTGAAAGCAAATCTTTATCTATAACAGCACTTAAACCTTCGTCCGGATTTTCAATATTTACAGGTATTCCTCCACCACCTCCGGCTATAACAATATGATTGCTTTTTAATAAATCTTCTATGGTATCAATTTCTATTATTTTTAATGGTTTAGGTGAAGCAACGACCCTTCTATATCCTCTTCCTGCGTCTTCTACATATTTTTCTCCACTTGTATTTGCTAACGTTTCAGCTTCTTCTTTTGTATAGAAAGATCCTACAGGTTTTGTTGGGTTACTAAATGAAGGATCATTTTTGTCAACACATACTTGTGTTATAATTGTTGCAACTTTTTTATCAATATTATTTTGATTTAACGCTTTCATTATTCCTTTTTGAAGATGATAACCTATGTATCCTTGGCTCATTGCAGTGCATTCCGCAAATGGCATATATGGTGTTATATTATTCTTACTTCCGTTTTCAAATGCCAAATTTATAATTCCTACTTGTGGCCCGTTTCCATGGCTAACAACTATTTCATGACCTGATTTAATTAAATAAATTAAGTTTTTTACCGCATTATCTATTAATTCTTGTTGCTCTTTTGGATTATTTCCAAGAGCGTTTCCACCAAATGCTATTACAAATCTACTCATGCTTACCTAATGGAACTTGTTGAGTTATGCAGTGAATGTTTCCTCCACCTAGCAGTATTTCACGAGCATAAATTGGTTCTATCTTTCTATTAGGATATAATTCTTGAAGCAATTTAATTGCTTTTTCATCATTAGGGTCATTGAAAACTGGTAATGCTATAAATCCATTACCTGTATAATAGTTGACGTAACTTGCCGCCATTCTATCACCCTCTTGTCTTGGAAGCGTTCCATCTACCGCATCAACACCTTCACTTTCTTCTTTTGTAATTAGAATAGGTGATGGAATATACATTTTATGAACAACTAACTTTCTACCTTTTGCATCTGTTTCACTTTCCAAATATTTTAAAGCTTCTACGCTTCTTTCGTATTGTGGATCTTTTTCATCATCTGTCCAAGCAAGAATTACTTCTCCAGGCTTAACAAAATTACACATATTGTCTACATGTCCGTTTGTCTCATCGTTATAGATTCCTCTAGGAATCCATAGAACTTTTTCACATCCTAAATATTCACACAATTTATCTGAAATTTCTTCTTTCGTCATGTGCGGATTTCTTCCTGCTGATAGTAAGCACTCTTCTGTTACCATAACAGTTCCTTCTCCATCAACATGAATAGACCCACCTTCTAAAACAAAATCTTCAAGCTTGTAACTATTTACTCCTTCAAGTTCACACATTTTATTTGCAATTTTATCGTCTTTATCCCATGGGAAATACAGTCCGTCTACTAATCCACCCCACGCATTAAATACCCAATCAACTGCTCTTAATCTGTTAGCTTCATTTATAACAAATGTTGCTCCACAATCTCTAACCCACGAATCATCATTAGACATTTCAACAACTCTAACATATGCAGGTAAAACTCCTCTTGCGTTTGAATATTGTTTATCAGAAACTATCATTGTTATTGGTTCATATTTGCCAATAACACTGGCAACTTCTGCAAACACTTTTTGAGCTGGTTTCGCTCCATTTCGCCAGTTATCAGTTCTTTCTGGCCAAATCATATAACAACCTTTATGTTGTTCGAATTCACCAGGCATTCTAAAGCCATCTTTCTTAGGTGTATTTTCTAATCTTTTCATATATAACTCCTTTTTTTAAAAAAGGCCTAGAGTACTAGGCCTTTATTTTTATTTATTTTTTATTCTAGCAACTAATATTTCCTCAATTATAAATGATATTACTACGCCAATTATTAGTGGTAAGTTTCCACTTATAAAGTCTTTTGTAAAATCACCAAAAATTGTGAATATTACACTAAGTATTAATAATACAAATGGTACCCAAGCAATTACATTTAATAATACATTTCCACCTGGAACTTTATAAACCCTTGGAGTATTATCAGTTTTTCTGATTTTCAAAAATGCTGGGAAAATCGGAATATATCCAACCAATAACGTTACTAAACTTAGACTGAAGAATGTCCAGAATAAGTTGGATGCAGTTTCAGATACAATACCTAATATAACACCAATTACACAAATTATTGCTGCTACTAGCCCATTAAACCAAGAAGCCATATGAGGAACGCCTTCTTTATTTACTTTTGAGAATATTTTTGGCATTGATCCATCATCAGCAGCATATTTTGCTACTGAGTTAACACCAAATGACCATGAAGCTATATTAGCAACCATTGTATATATGAACATTAGCCCAACTACAATTACAATTGCCCTTACAACTGGCTCAGCAAAGCCCAAAGATGTAAGTAAAATAGCAAATGAATCTGTTAAACCAGCAACTTCTGCTTGTTCAGTAGTCATCGCAATATTAACACCTGTCGCTGGCAAAATATAGAATAATGCCATTATTATACCACCAATAATAAGTGCTTTTGGAATTTCTCTCTTTGGATTTTCCATATCATCTGTAAATGTTGCAACAACTTCGAATCCTAAGAAGTTGAATATGATTATAGATATGAATGATAATCCGGCTAAATCCATTGTAGGAAGTAAATCCGACGCACTTTGAATTGGATTTGCACTTTGTCCTGTTTTAAGGAAAACATATATACCTAATAAGCCAAGACCAACCATAAACAAAATTTTGAATGCTGTTCCTATGTTTACTACATATTTGTTATCCCCAATTCTCATTGTACCCAAAAATGATACTAATGCAATATAAACAAGTTGAATTATAAGCAAAGCCCATATGCTAAGCTCGATTGAAAAAATACCAGCTATAACATCTGTAACAGCAACTGCTAAAGATGAAATCCATAATGGGAAATTAATCCAATAGTTCCACGCAACACGGCCTGCCCATTTTGGACCAAACGCTTTTTTAACCCAATCATACATACCTCCTTCTGATTGATAAGTTGATCCTAATTCTGCAGTAATCATACCATAAGGCAAGCAGAAACCAATAATCAAAAATATCCACCAGAAATATTGAGAGTTACCAATAGCTGCTGTTGGTGCAACGCTTTCTGCAACAAGAGTAATACATACAGTCGCAAGTATTGCATCAACTAATCTAAATTTCTTTTTAGACTTTTTTTCCATTTTTTTACTCCTTTACATATTTAAATTTTTTTTGCATATTTCAATTGTTTCATCTTTTTTACCCATCAAATAAACTAATAAGCCCCTCATTGCCGTTAATCTATTTTCTGCTTCATCGAAACAAATTGAAATATCTTTATCATCCATAACCTCATCGGTTACTTCCTCACCACGAGTTGCTGGTAAGCAATGCATAAATTTAACATTTGGAGAACATTTTTTAATCATATCCATATTTACTTGATATTTCGGATAAAATATTTTCATTCTCTCATCTTTAGGAAGTTCTGATTCATACAAACCATACCATACATCTGTATAAATAAAATCTGCATCTTTTAATGCTTCCTCTTCATTATCAGTTATTAAATACCTTCCCCCGCTTACTTTGCAATTTTCTTCTAATATGTCTACATAGTCTCCTCTAAGTTGAAAGTTCTTTGGCCCAAAATGCACAAAATGACCTCCCATTTTTGTAATCATCATACCAAGCGAAGCACATACTTGAGTTGCATCGCCTACGAATACAACTTTTAAATCTTCAATTTTCTTTCCTTCTGGCATATGTTCAACTATTGTGATTATATCACCCATTTCTTGTGTGGGATGATTCCAATCACTCATACCATTTAACACTGGAACTGTTGAATATTTTGCAAGTTCAACTATAGTTTTATGCTCAATAACTCTAGCCATAATAACATCTGTAAGTCTTGATAAAACGATTGAAGTATCTTTCATTGATTCGTGTTTACCAAGCTGTATTTGACCTGGTGCTAAATATTGAGCATGTCCACCCAATTGAGTCATAGCAGTTTCAAAAGAAACCCTTGTCCTAGTTGAAGCTTGTTCAAAAATCATACCAAGTGTTTTATGATATAAAACATTTAACGGATATCCAGCTTTAATATTCTTTTTAATAATTAAGCTTAAGTTTATGATATCCATTAACTCTTCTTTTGTATAATCTTGAGTTGTTATATAATCTTTTTTCATACTATCCTCCTATTTTAATTTTAATACTTAAATATACAAAATTCAACAAATAATTAAACTATTTCATTTTTGCCCATAATCTATCAAATTTTTTTATATTTTCAGAAACATTTTTTATATAACTTCCTTTGGTTAATATTTTATTTAATTCATATTGCGTATAATTACTAACATTTCTATTTGTAGAAATATAAGGGTATTCCTCTATTATCTTTTGACACACCTCATTTCTTAGTAAATAATCAATGAAAATATATGCATTTGATACATTTTTGCTATTTTTTGTTATAACATAATTATCCATGCTTAGTGCATATCCACTCTTAGGATACACAATTTTTATTGAAGGATTATAATCAGATGCCAATATGGCTTCAGCATTCCACATCACGCCAACATCGGTTTCTCCTGTTATTAGAAATGTTTTTGGGGAATCGCTATCAAACGCCTTAACGTTTGGCTTCAATTCTTTATAAAATTCAAATGCTTTATCTAAGCTAAAATCATTATAGTCATTTATATTATGACCAGTTGCTTGTAAAAAAGCTCCTATCATTATTCTCTCATCATCTAACAAAACAACATTATTTTTTAAATCGTTATTTAATAAATCATCATAGTCTTGTATGTTTGAAACCTTGTCGGAATTATATGCAATTACTGTTGTTGCAAGCAAAAATGGAAGCGAATATTTATTATATCTATCATATTCTTGATTTAAAAAAACTTTGTTTATATTTTTATAGTTTGTTAATCTTGATTTATTAATAAGCAAAAGCATATCTTTTTGAATCATTAATTCAACCATGTAATCACTTGGAAATAAAACGTCATATGTTCCTTCTTTTGAAGAAGATACTTTTGCTAGCAACTCTTCATTAGATGAATATGTTCCATAATTTACTTTTATATTATATTCTTTTTCAAAATTTTCTATAACTTCATCTGGTATATAAGACGACCAGTTTAAAACATTTACAACGCCGTTATAATTTTGCTTTGAGCACCCTACCAATAAAAATAATAACAGTACCAAAAATATCTTTTTCATCAATATCCTCTCCTTGCTATTTTTTTAGTTTGATAAAATGCTGATAATGTAAGTATTGTTATAGTTGCTAAAAGCATTAATGATGATAGTGCGTTAACATCTGGAGTTATACCGGTTTTTATCATACTATATATTTTTAGTGGTAATGTATTGCTTCCGGGTCCTGCCGTAAAATAACTTATGACAACATCATCTAATGATAAAGTTAAAGCAAGAGTTGCTCCGCTTATTATTCCGGGCATTATTAAAGGAAGTGTGATTCTTGTAAGAACACTAAATCTAGTTGCTCCTAAATCATATGCAGCTTCTTCATATTCTTTAGGTAACAAAGACAGGGTTGATCTTACACTAGTAATTACAAATGGGATTGAAAAGGCTATATGTGATAATATCAAACTAAACATGCCTAATTTTAAGTTAGTAATTGTATATACACTTAATAGTGAAATACCCAATACTATTTCTGGAATTACAATTGGAATATATATCAAGCCGTTAATAATTTTTTTAAATGGAAAATCATATTTATATAATCCTATTGCCGATATCGTACCTATTATTGTCGATACTATAGTAGAAATAAATGCAATTATAATTGTATTTAAAAATGCCTCTAATAAATTAGTATTTTTGAATAATTCCCCATACCAATAAAATGTAAAATTTTCAAATGTTATATTCATTTTAGAAGAATTAAATGAATACAGTACTAAAACAAATATTGGAGCAAATAAGAAAGTAAAAGTTAAAATAATTACAAGATTTTTTAATTTACTACTTTTATTCATTATGCCCCTCCTAAATCATCCATTTTACCACCAAGTTTTTTATAAACTTTAACTAATATAAAAGTTATTACTACTAAAAATATAGAAAGTGCTGCCCCAAAAGGCCAATTTCTCGCCGTTAAAAACTGATTCTTTATCAAATTTCCAATTATCATTTCTTTTCCGCCGCCTAATATATCAGCTATAAAAAAATAACCAATTGCAGGAATAAACACCATCAACGAACCATTAAATGCTCCCGATATTGTTAATGGTAAATATACTTTCATAAACGTTTGAATCTTGCTAGCCCCTAAATCAAATGATGCTTCTACAACGCTTCTATCCACCTTTGATACAGCGCTATATACCGGCAAAATCATAAACGGCAATAATGTATAAATCATGCCTATTATTATTCCAAAATTATTGTACATCAATGTTAAAGGTTTATTAATAAATCCAAGGCTTATTAAACCACTATTTATAATTCCATTTTTTCTAAGTAAGACAATCCATGCGTATGTTCTTATGAGTGAATTCATTAAAAATGGTACCATAACTAGTTTTATTAAATAATTTCTCGTTGTTTCTTTCTTTGACATTAACGCAATTGCAAAAGGATAAGATATTATTAAGCATACCACTGTTGTTATGAAACCAATCAATGCCGATTTAAAGAATATCTTTAAATATATAATATTAAATATCTCTACATAATTGGATAATGTAAAAGCCCTCAACATTCCACCATATGAGTCGCTCTTAAAAAAACTTATTAAAAACACATAAAAAATAGGAAGTAGTATTAATATAATACTATACACTATAGGCGGAAATAAGAACAATAATTTTGCTTTATCTTTATACTTCTTCATATTAATCACCAATAACGATTAATTTATCAGTATCTATACTTATATAAACTTCTTTACCTTCTTCAAAATCATCGTTTCCATATACATTTATTTTTAATATTTCGTTTTTTACTTTTACTTCAAGCTTTACTAAAGCTCCATCATAGACATAATTGCTAATTATTCCTTTAAATGAGTTTACGGTTTTCTTTTTTTGAAATTTAAAATTCTCTGGTCTTATAACAAGTAAAGCATTCCCTATATTATAATTATTATCTGGAATGGTTATATCTATGCTATCAAATAGTTTTAAATATGCCCTTCCTTTTTCAATTTTATAAATTTTACTTTTTATTAAATCTGATTCACCTATAAAATCTGCAGCAAAAGCAGTTTTAGGATTTTTATATATTTCCTTTGGCGAACCAAGTTGCTCTATAACACCATTGTTAATAATAACTATTCTATCACTCATCGTAAGCGCTTCGTCTTGATCATGAGTGACATAAATAAAAGTTATACCCAATTTCTTTTGTATTTTTTTTAATTCAATTTGCATCTCTCTTTTTAATTTTAAATCAAGTGAACATAGAGATTCATCTAATAGTAATACTTTATGATTCATTACTATACCTCTAGCAATAGCCACTCTTTGTTGTTGGCCACCAGACAATTCTTTTGGATACCTATTCTCAAATCCTTCAAGCCTTACTAATTTAATAGCTTCTTTTATTCTTTTATTTGATTCTTCATCTGGCACTTTATTCATTTTTAAACCAAAGCTAATATTATCCCACACAGTCATGTGAGGAAAAAGTGCAAAGTTCTGAAAAATTGTATTTACTTTACGTTTTGCGGGAGGGTCATTAGTAACATCTTTTCCTTCTATATAAACTCTACCTGAAGTGACGCTTTCTAATCCACTTATCATTCTTAACATCATTGTTTTGCCACATCCAGATGGTCCTAAAAAAGTTATAAATTCTCCCACAAAGATATCAAGAGTAATTCCTTTTATTATTTTTTTATCCCCAAAACTTTTTGTTATGTTATCTAATCTTACAATCACATTTTTCATACTTTACTCCTAATATTATAATAACATTTTTTTAATAAAAAATATATCTAATTATAAATTATTAGATATATCTATAAATTCCTCTATAGTAAGCGACTCCGCTCTATAGGTTAAATTTTTATTATGTTTTTTTAAAGTTTCATCCACTTTGTCTAAATTATATCCCTTTAAATTATTTTTTAAGTTCTTTCTCTTAAATTGAAAAGAATCTTTTATTAACTTATAAAATATACTTTCATTATTTGGTTTAATTTTATTTTCCCTACTCTTAAACTTTATAACCATACTATCGACTTTAGGAGAAGGATAAAAGCAATTTTTGGATACTGTTGTTACTTTTGAAATGTCATAATTATATTGCAAAAACACACTTATTGAACTATAGTCCTTTGAATTGGGTTTTGCAGAAAATCTTTCAGCAACTTCTTTTTGGACCATTAAAATCATTTCATTTGGGCATGATTCGTTAGTTATTTTATTTATAATAGCTGTTGTTATATAATATGGTAAATTTGCAACAAAATATAAATTATTATAATTTTTTGTTTTTAAAAACTCTTTTAAATCAATGTTTAAAAAATCACCATATATTATTTGTAAATTGCTGTGATCATCAGATAGTTTATCAAGTTTATCCTTTAGTCTAGTGTCTATTTCAAATGAAACAACATCTGCTTTTAATTTAACAAGTTCTTTTGTTAAAGCTCCACTTCCGGGACCAATTTCTATTATTAAAGATTTTTCTTTTAATTCAATAGAGTTTATTATTTTGTTTATTATGTTTTGATCAATTAAAAAATTTTGACCAAGAGATTTCTTGTATTCAAAATTTTTCATTATTTCCACCCTAATCTTAATACTTGGAATTCCAAATTTTTAATTCTTCCAACTTTTCTACGTGCTTCATCTTCGTTGTCCATAAGTAAATCTATATTATTTCCACCTACACCTCTATCCATAACTACTGCTATGATTGGCTCAGATGAAACTCTATCAGCATTAAATCTTAATATTGTTCCACATGGATATCTCTTACTACTAGCAACCATTCTAATTGTTCCGTACTCAACATCATTAAAGAAGATTCCTTTTTCTAAAACATTTATTCTTGGCTTACAAGCAACAACACCAGAACAAAGTGGACAATCACCAGCATATCCAGTTAAGTCACCATTGAACACTGATTTTGTTTCATAAAGTGAAGTTTTATAAGCTTCTTCTTGTTGATTAACAATTATTTCATAGCTAATTGATTTATCTAAAAGATCATTTTTTACTACTGCTATAGAAGTTCTTTTCATCTCTGCTGTACCTATAGCCATAACAAAAAATATTAGTGAAAAAAGTCTTAAATATGTTAACCATTTTTTAGGCTTATATAGCTTCATCTTGTTCACCTTCTTTACTAATAAAATTATAGCATTTTTACTTATCAATGTCAAAAATTTTATAGCAATTTTTTGTTGTAATTTCTTTTAATTTTTCCAACGAAATATCAAATATTTTTGATAGAAATTTTGCAGTTTCTAAAACATATTTTGGTTCATTTCTATATTTTCTAAATGGCTCAGGAGTCATATATGGGCAGTCTGTTTCTAACACAATATTTTCAATACCAATTTTAGTAATATAATCTTTTAAATTACAATTCTTAAATGTTACTAACCCACCTATTCCAATAAGGTATCCCATTTTAATATACTCGCAGGCTGTTTCATATGAACCAGAAAAACAATGAATAACACCTTTTACATTATGTTTTTTTAATATATTAATTGTATCAAGTGTTGCTTCTCTTGAATGTATTATTACAGGCTTTTTATATTTTTCAGCTAAAGACATTTGAAACTCTAGAAGTTCAGTTTGCTTTTCTTTTGTTTCTTTTCCATAATAACAATCTAATCCTATCTCTCCAATAGCAACAAATTTTGTATCACTAAGGTTATCTATAATATATTTTTCTAGTTTTATTTTAACATTTTCATCAAAACTTTCTACATCTTCAGGATGTATACCTATTGCATAATAAAAATTGTGCTCATGTGATATATTAATAACTTCTTCAATATTATTAATACTTGTAGCACAATTAATAATCTTTAAAACATCATTTTTTTTAGCACTATTAACAATACTATTTATATCTTCATAATATTCATTATATATGTGTGCATGAGTATCTACTAGCATAAAACACCTACTTTTCTTTTGTAGTTATTAGCATATATTTTAGCAAGTAATAATCTGTTGCAAATAAAAATATAAACCAATAAAAATGTTTTAAATTAATGCTATAAATTATTATATTAAACATTAATAAAATAATTGCAAATACAACAAACTTCTTATCTACTTTATACTTCAATAATTTTTTTATTGTTTTCATACGCATCCATTAAAATATAACAATTAAAAAAGATTGTTTCAATATTTTTTCCAATCTTTTCTTTTTTTTGACACATTTTTACATTATTCTATTTTTTCTTTTATTAAGTATATGAATATTTCAATTACAAGTAAATCTTTTTCGGAAATATTCTTTTCATCATATAACACTATACTTCCCAGCACATCTGTGTTTACTATTATTGGACAAATATAATAATTACTTTTTATTTCAAAATCATTAGTTATTTTCAACACAGTATTGCCAAAAAATTGTTTTCTTTCATTAATAAATTCAAAAAATTTGCATGTTATTTTATCATTTAATATATTCTTTTCTCTGGACGCCACCAAGATGTTTTCTTTATCAGTAATAATAAATTTTGAAGTTAAAAACTTATCTAATAAATTAAAGGTTTCATTTAAAACTTCTTTTAAATTTTTTAATCTATAAAATTTTTTTAAAATTAATATATCTCTATCAATTAATATTTCTAAATCATCACTATTCTTTATATTAAGATTCTTTCTTATTTCTTTTGGAATTACTATTCTTCCTAATTCATCTACTTTTCTTACTATTCCTGACATAAGCCCTTCTTTCTCTATTATTTTTTACTTAATAGCATATATTATGCGTTTGACATTTATATTTTTTTAAAATATACTTTAATTGTAGAGGAAGTGATATTATGGTAGTTGAAGCAACAATTGAAATACCAAAAAACACAAGAAATAAATATGAAATCGATAAAAAAACAGGGAAAATTAAATTAGATAGAGTTCTATATTCTTCATTATCTTATCCTGGCGAGTATGGTTTTATTAACAATACCCTTTCAGATGATGGAGATCCTTTAGATATATTAGTGTTAGCAGAAAATCCAACTTTTCCTGGTTGTGTTGTTGATGCAAGAGTAATAGGATATTTAGATGTAATAGATAATGGTGATGGAGATCAAAAAGTAATTGCAGTGTTAGATAAAGATCCAAGATCAGAGCAAATTAAAGAATTAAACGATCTACACGAGCATCAATTAATTGAAATAAAAGATTTCTTTCAAAATTATAAAAATTTACAAAATGTTAAAGTAATAGCTAAAGATTTTCATACTAGATTAGAGGCAGAAGAACTTATCAAAAAAACAACATTATAAAAAAATGAAGTATTATTTATTTACTTCATTTTTTATGTATTTTAATATTTCTAAAATATAATATAAATAATGCTTTTCATAATCTAGTTTTAATAAAGATAATACAATGAAATTATTTCTGTATATGAATGCAAATTTCGAATTTATTCTTGTAGAATATACAAATAAATCTTCTATATTTAAATTTTTATAAATATTATTATCTATTCTTAACGAAATTTTTGAATTATCATTCATTAATATTTTTATATTCAACTCTTTTAATAAATTTTCTACATACTCTTGAATAATATAATTTTCTATTTTTTCATCAATAAATCCAAATCTATCAATTATTTCTTTTTTCAGCTCTAAATATTCTTCTTCGCTTGTCACTTGATTAATTCTATTATGTAATTCAATAATCAATTCATCTTCATCTGTGTAACTGTTATCTATATGGGTTGAAACATTATCTAGTATTGTATTTTCTTCATCAATTTCTTCTTTTTTTCCATTTAATTCTTCATTAATAAGATCAAGATATAAATCAACACCTACTGAATCTATAAAACCTGCTTGCTCTGTTCCAAGCATATCTCCAGCCCCCCTTATACTCAAGTCTCTCATTGCAATTTTATATCCACTACCTAGATTAGTAAACTCTTTAATTGCATTTAATCTTTTAACAGCTGTTTCGCTCAACTGTTCATTTGGATTATACATTAAATATGTATATGCTATTTTATCGCTTCTTCCAACTCTTCCTCTTATTTGATAAAGTTGACTTAATCCATAATGATCAGCATCAATTACTATCATTGTGTTTGCATTTGGAATATCTATACCATTTTCAATTATTGTTGTACTTATAAGAACATTAAAATCATTATTATAAAATTCTGACATAATATCCTGTATTTCTTCTTTGTTCATCTTTCCATGAGCATATTTAAAACTTATACCTGGCATAATACTTTGAAATTTTTTTAGTATCTGGTCCATTTTTTGAATATTATTATAAAGTATAAATACTTGTCCATTACGTGATATCTCTTTTTTTATTGCTTCCTTTAATAGTAATTCATCATAGGCTATTACATATGTTTGAACAGGATACCTGTTTTTAGGCGGTGTTTCTATTAATGATAAATCTCTTATACCAATTAATGACATTTGTAGAGATCTTGGAATTGGAGTTGCCGAAACACTTAATATATGTACATTATTTTTATATTTTTTTATTTTTTCTTTATGTAACACACCAAAACGTTGCTCTTCATCAATCACTAATAATCCAAGATTTTTAGGTTTAATATCATCACTCAATAATCTGTGTGTTCCTATTAAAACATCAATTTTTCCTGATGATAAATCTTCTATAATTTTTTTTGTATCTTTTGGCGTATTATACCTATTTAAGATTTCTATATTTATGCCATAGTTTTTGAATCTTTCTATAGCATTATCATATTGCTGTTGTGAAAGTAACGTTGTTGGGCAAAGATATAATACTTGTTTATTATTCATTACTGTTTTAAAAATCGCCCTAAATATTACTTCTGTTTTACCATATCCGACATCCCCACATAGTAATCTATCCATTGGCTTTGAAGATTCTAAATCTCTTTTTATTTCATTTATTGCTTTAATTTGATCTAATGTTGGTTCATATGAAAACTCAGATTCAAATTGTTGTTGCATTGCATCGTCTTTTTCATAAGGTGTAACCGAAGCAATACTTCTTGCTTTATATAGTTTTATTAATTCTTCTGAAATTTCTCTTATTTTTGTTTTGATCCTATTTTTTACTTTTTCCCATTCAGATGAATTTAATTTTTGTATGTTTGGTTTAGCACCATCTTTTGAAGAATACTTATATAATTTTTCTAAATTATTTACAGGTATATATAATTTGTCTGTTCCTTTGTACTGCAAAAGAATATAATCGTTCTCAAGACCATTTTTTTTGATGGTAGTTATTCCCATATAAATACCTATTCCATGCTTTTTGTGTACAACATAATCACCAATTTTTAAATCTTCTATACTTGTTAGTCTCTTACCAATTTTATATTTTATATTATAGTTGTAGTTTATACTTGGCTTTTTTAAATCACTTATTGAATAATAACATTTTTTATTATATATAAAACCTTTATTTAGTTCTTCTTCTACAACTTTTATACCATTTTTAATTAATATTTTATTTAATTTATCATTTTTTGAGTATACAATCCCATTATTTTTTAATATATCTGTTACAAATTTTTCGACATTTTCATTGAAACTTAATATTTCTTCTGATTCAATTTTATAATCATATTCATCATAATTATTCATTAAATCAATATATACTTTATCAAGTATTTTCTCATTATTTAATTTATATACTTGATTTGACTCGTAATACTTTGCTTGCTCATTTATAGTTTCAATGCTTTTTATTATCTTATTATAGTCTTGAATGATAGTTACAGGATTATTAAGATAATCTAATATATTTGAATTTGAATTTGAATAATCATCTGTAATAGGCAGTATTTCTATTGATTTTAATTCTTTTAATGATAATTGAGTTGTTTCATCAAACACCTTTATTTTTTCTACCTCATCATCAAAGAATTCTATTCTTATAGGGTGATCTTTTTCAATTGGAAAAACATCTAATATGAAACCTCTTACAGAATATTCACCGGTGTTTGTTACAACTGTATCTCGTTTATATCCTATATTTTCTAATCTTTCAATTAATCTATCTCTATCCAATTTTACATTTTTACTTAATTTTAAAGATAAATTTTTAAATGTATTTGGGTGTGGTAATGATTTAAAATATGCATTTATAGGGCATATTACTATTTTTTTAGTATCATCTGATATATTATTTAATAAATTCATTCTCATAAACAATAAATCTGGTGAAGCAGCTATTGCTTTTTTTGTTAAATAATCATCATCTGGAAATATATATACATCATCATAATATTTTTTTATATTAAAAAATATTTTATTTGCTTCATTCAAATTAGAAGTTAATATTAAAAGATTCTTTCTTTCACACGAAAAAATATATAATATTAATTGATTATATATTTCATTATCAGAACATGATATTTTCATATCACTCTTAACTGCAAAATCAAATAAATCTTTATATAAATTACTTTTCATTATTTAATCCATTATATTTACTCATTAATTTTTCGAAACTAATACTTGTAAAATCATTAATAATACTATTTGTTATTTCAAAAACATTATTTAATTTTTCTAAATCTTTTGAAGTAAAATTTTCTAAAACATAATCTTTTAATTTAAAATTGTTTTTTGAAATACCTATTTTAACTCTCTTTATATCTTTTGATTTTAATTTATTTATTATATCATTTATGCCATTATGTCCACCTGATGAACCAGATTTTTTTATTTTAAAATGTCCTAATTCAAAATTGACGTCATCATAAAAAACTAGTATATTTTCTATATCAATATCAAAGTAATTCTTAAATTCTAAAACAGCATTTCCAGATAAATTCATAAATGTTTGTGGTTTTAATACAATTATTTTTTCATTATTTATTATAGTTTCTGCATATAGCGAATTGAATTTGTTTTTAAAAATTAAATTTTTGGAATTAGAAAAACTGTCGACTGCCATGAAGCCAACATTATGCCTTGTTTTCTCATACTCTTTTCCGGGATTTCCTAATCCAACTATTAATTTCATTTTCTTTGCTCCTCGTTTTTATTATACAATAAATTTTTAGAGACTCCATATTTTTTTGATACTAGCTTTACAGCATCTTTATTCGACAAACCTCTTTTTATTTCTAATTTCACTTCATTCAAAATTTCACTTATGTCTACTTCATTTGATCCTTTTTCAACAACTATTACTATTTCGCCTTTTACTTCTTTATAAAACTCAATCGCTTCACTTACTTTTCCTCTAAATATTTCCTCATGTATTTTAGTTATTTCCCTAGATATACTTATATTTCTATTACCTAATATTGATAGCATTAATTCAAGTGTTGTTAATAATCTATGTGGTGCTTCATAAAAAACCATTGTAAATTTTGTTTCTTTCAATGATTCTAGTTCTTTTTTTGCAATTGATTTTTTGCTATTTAAAAAACCATAAAATAGAAATTTGTTTGCCTCTATACCTGACATATTTAGTGCTGGCAATAAAGCTGATGACCCAGGTAAAGCCACTACATTAATTTCATTATTAATTGCTTCTTTTACTAATTCATAACCTGGATCGCTTAAAAGTGGTGTTCCTTGATCAGAAATTAAAGCGATATTTTTTCCAATTTTCAATTCTTCTACAATTTTTGATTTTATCTTTTTTTCATTAAATAAATGACACGCTTTTAATGGCTTATTTATATCATACATTTTCAATAATATAGAAGATGTTCTTGTGTCTTCAGCACAAATATAATCTACTGATTTCAAAATTTCTATTGCTCTTAATGTTATGTCATTTTTATTTCCTATTGGAGTTGGAACAACATATAAAGTCCCAAATTTACTAGTTTCATAACTCTTTTGTACCAAATTAATCACCTCTTTTAAACATTTTTAATACTTCTTTTGTATAATTTGAATTTTCATCATGAACTATTAATGGAGCAAGAACTTTTACCCCTGGATTACTATTCTTTTTTGCTTCAATCAAAACCAGATTTGATTCGCTTCCTTCTTTTGGAAATACAAATCTAATTTTCTTTGGCTCTAAATGATATTTTTTTAATGTTTCAATTATTTCTGCTAATCTCTCTGTTCTGTGGATTAAAGCAAAAATTCCTTTATTAACTAACAACTTTGATGAAATTGATATTATATCTTCTAAATTTATAAGTGTTTCATGTCTTGCATTTGTTTTTACTTCATTATCATTCAATATGCTTGTGTTAATTTTTTTAAAATATGGTGGATTTGATAATATTAAATCAAAACTTTCAACTTTAAAATGAGATAGCAATTCTTTAATATCAACATTCAATATTTCTATTTGATTTTCAAGTTTATTTATTTTTACTGATTCAACCGCTAAGTTATATATTTCTTTTTGCAATTCAACGCCTATTATTTTTTTATTTGTCTTAGTAGATAATATCAAAGGAATTGGAGCATTACCTGTTCCAAGGTCTAATATTTTATTAATTTTGTCATTTAAATTTACAAAGTTTGCAAGCAAAACAGAATCCAAACTAAAATTAAAATATTCGTTAACTTGAATAATCTTTAAATTATCATAACCAACTAAATCATTTATTACTTTTTCCATTTTCTTTACATTTCAAACATATTGTTTCTGTTCCATGATCTGGAATGTTAACTATATATTTCCTATTTGGTATATCTATAAATATAACATTTCCTTCCCCATATTTTGTTTCAACTATGTCACCAACTTCTGGCATTCCCTTTCTATTTTCTTGATATAATTCATCTTCATATGTCAAACAACATAAAAGTCTTCCACAACTACCGTTAATTTTAGCTGGGTTTAAAGCTAAATTTTGATTTTTTGCCATAGAAATAGATACAGAATCTAAGTTGTTTAAAAAACTTGAACAACATAATTTTCTTCCACACGGACCTAAACCTGATACTTCCTTTGCTTTATCTCTTATACCTATTTGTCTTAATTCTATTCTTGTTTTATATATTGATGCTAATTCTCTTGCAAGTTCACGAAAATCAACTCTGTTTTCAGATATAAAATACAACATTAATTGGGTTCTTTCAAAGCTAAAACTAGAATCTACAAAAGTCATTTTTAATCCTAACTTTTCAGATAATTCACTAGCTTTAATTAATGCTTTCTCAGCATCTTTTTTATTTTTATTATAATTACTTTTATCTTTTGAAGTGGCAACTCTAATAACTTTAGATAATTCTTTATCATCAGATTCAAAACTTACATCAGGGTTATTTGATACCACTTTTGCATATTCTAAACCTTTTTCAGTTTCAACTATAACATCAGTTTCATTGTTAAGTTCTACTTTATTTAAATCAAAGTAATATATTTTTCCATTTTCTTTAAAAGAAACTCCTACTATTTTTGTCATTACAATCTCCCAATTTCTATTAATAATTTATCAATAAATAGATTTCCATTTAAATTATACTTTAATAGATCAATATTTTCATTTAAAATCTTAATTTTTTTAATTATTTTATCATATTTATTATTTTTTACAACTTCTTCTATTACATCTTCATACTCATCAAAAGTATCTAATTTAAGGCCATAGATTTTATTTAAACAATCCTTATAAAATAATTCCATTATGTTTAAGATATCTTTTAACTCCACTTTTTCAAATGATTTATAAAAGTCATTTGAATTATATGCGATAGCCTTGCTCCCAATTTCTTCTAACTCCTTTATTAAAGGTATTGCTTTGTTTATTAATTCTCTATCATATAATTTGTTGTCTGTCTCACATTGAATTATTTGACATCTAGATTTAATCGTTGAAATCACATTATCTATGCTTGATGTTATTAAAAAAGCATACACACTTTCAGACGGTTCTTCAAGAGTTTTCAACAAACAATTAGCAGCAGAATCATTTAGTTTGTCACATTCTTTTATTATATATACTTTACTATCATTTACTTGTGATGTTTTTGAAATCTTCTCCTCTAAATCTAATATTTTTTCTTTCTTTATAATATTTTTTTCTGGCTCAACAAAATATATATCTGGATTATCATAAATTTCTGTATCATTTTCAAAAATTATTGAACATAAAATATATTTTATTGTGTTTTCTAATTCTTCATAACTTGTGTTGGAAAATAGATAAGCATGTCCAACGGAATTTGAATTTTTTCTTTCATTAAAATATTTCTTTATTTCTTCTTCACTCATTTATTCTCCTATAAAAACATTTTTAATAATATCAACAAGACAATCCCAGGGAAATCAAATGCTATTATTATTGAGATTGAATATATATTTATTGGAATAAAAAAACCTACTTTACTTGTTATTATATTAAATGTATATAATAAACAAAAAGCCATAATTATTCTCTTAAAAATTTTAATAATATTTTTCATTATTCTCCTCAATAAAAAATATTATTAAATCATTAATTTATTCTATATATTTTCTGTCTGCTAGTGCTTTACTAACCATTAAAGGATCTAGAAATTCTATATCAGATCCCATAGGTATTCCATATGATAATCTAGAAATTTTAATATCTTTTTTTTCTAATAATTTTTGTATATATAGTGATGTTGTTTCACCCTCTATAGATGGAGATAATGCAATTATGATTTCTTTTACATTATCATCAATCCTTTTATTTATAAGTGAATATATATTTATATCTTCAGGATTAATATCTTCTATTGGGTTAATTAAACCATTCAATATATGATATTTTCCATTAAAATTACCACTTTTTTCAAAAACATAAGCACTTTTTGAATCTTCAACTACGCATATAGTTGATTTGTCTCTACTTTTAGAAGCGCATATTTCACATACTTCTTTATCTGTTAATATTCCACATATCTTACAATTTTGTATAGTGTTTTTAAAATTTAATAAATCATTAGAAAACTCGATGATTTCTTCATCTTTTAATCTATTAATTGTAAAAGCAAAACGCTCTGCAGATTTTTCTCCAATCCCAGGTAGTTTTTTAAAATCCTGCATCAATTTTTCAAAAGCTGTTGGATATATCATTATTAGAATAATCCCCCTAGACCATTAGTGAATTTTCCTAATCTCTCATCTTTTTCTTTTTTTATTTTATTTAATGCTTCATTTATTGCTAGTATTAGCATATCTTCAAATAATTCTTTTTCTTCTAATACTTCATCGTTTAAAACTTCAATTTTTGTAACTTTATTTGAACCTAATACTTCAACTTTTACTCCACTATTTTCGCCAATAAAAGTTTTTTCTTCTATTTCTTTAGTAATCCTTTCAATGTCTTTTTGCAATCTTTGGGCTTGTGCCATTAAATTTTGCATATTCATATAAATTCCTCCTTTTATTTTATATCAATACTTTCTTCACCAAATATTTGCTCAGCAAATGTTTCTGACTTCTTTTTAGATTTTTTTGCTGCTTCTGGTTCCGACTGCAATTTATATTTTATACCATTTTTAATGTTTTTTATATAGTCTTTTTTTATTTTTTTCCATTCTTCATCAGTTATTGCTATTACTTTATACTTAGAATTTAAAATTTCTTTTAATAATTTTTCAATTTTATCTAAATTAGTGTTAAATAAATTTTTTTCTTTTTCACTTTCATATTCAAATATTAAGTATTTTTCAGAAGAAACTATTAATTCACTATTTTTTAAAATATTTACAGCTTTATTATACTTTTCATTAGATATATAATCTGATATTCCTAATAGTTTCTTTTTATTTTCTTGTAATATTTCTTTGTTTGCTTCTGCTAATGCATTATTTATTCTTATAGAAATTATTTCCCGGGAAATAATTTCTTTACTTTCGTTTGATGATTTATTGTCACTCTCTATATTATTTATTTTCATTACATTAACATTCTGCGGTGTTTCTTTAGCTTTATTTAATTCTTCGATTATTTCTAATAATGTTATTTCTAATATTAATTTTTGATTCTCTGATTTTTTTATTTCATTTAATAGCTTTATTAATTTTCCAGCTAAGTAGTTAGCTACTTCATTTGAAACATTTGAATATTTATCTAAATATTCTTGTTGCTTTTCATCAAAATAATTATTAACATTGTTGTTAATATTTATATTTCTAATTAACATTATTAATCTTTCAATTATTCTATATATATTTTTTCCATTATTATAAAAATTTTCTATTATTTTTAATACTTCTGGAATATTGCTTGATATTATACTATCGAACAATTGTTCTAATTCTTTTGTAGATAATTCTCCATTTAAATTATATATATCGTCTGCAGTTATTTCTTTTTTAGAAGTATTAATTATTTGATCTAATAGATTAATTGCATCTCTTAGACCACCATCGCTAACTTCAGATATGAGTTTTATTACATCATCAGGAACACTCTTTTTCTCTTTTTTTAATATTTCTTTTAATTTAAGTTCTATCTCATATGGTGTTATTTTTTTGAAATCAAATTTTTGACATCTAGAAATGATAGTAAGAGGTATTTTTTGAATTTCAGTTGTTGCTAATATAAATATTACATGTTTTGGAGGTTCTTCTAAAGTTTTTAACAGTGCATTAAAAGCGCCAATTGAGAGCATGTGAACTTCATCTATTATATAAACTTTATATTGTCCTATTGATGGTAATAATTTTACATTGTTTCTTATTTCTCTTATTTCATCAACACCATTGTTACTGGCCGCATCTATTTCTATTATATCTATATCGTTTTCTTTTATTGCATTACAAATTACACATTTTTCACACATTTCACCATCTTGTGGATCTAAACAATTAACAGCTCTTGCAAAAATTTTAGCAATACTTGTTTTTCCAGTTCCTCTTGGTCCACTAAATAAATATGCATGACTTATTTTTTTAGATTTAATTGAACTCTTTAATATATCAACTATATATTTTTGTCCATAAACTTCACTAAATTTACTTGGTCTATATTTTCTATATAAAGCTAAATAACTCATTTTATTCACCCCACTAACTATCTAAAATTATAGCATTTTATGTAAAAAAAAACTATCTTTTTGATTTAAAAAAAGACGTTAATATTTTTTTAAATTTTGAATCGTTATTATGTATTTTTTTCATTTCTAAAGTTATATTGTTTTTTTCATTAATGTTGTCCAAAATATAAAATACTTTTTTTATTCTAGAAGCTTTTATTACTTCTAAACACATTTTGCATGGCTTTAAAGTTACATACATTTGATAGTCATCAAGCCTCCAATTTTTTATTTTTTTGCACAATTTATTTATACAAATAATTTCAGCATGATATAAAGGATTTTTATATTTTTCTCTCATGTTGTATGCTTTTGCGACTATCTTATCATCCTTGACTATAATACAAGCAACAGGAACTTCATTTTTTTGTATAGCTTTATATGATAATTTTAATAATTCATCATATATTTTCTGATTACTCATTTTTACTCCTTAAAAAAAGCACACACAAATGTTAAACATTAAGGCTGCTATCTTCCAATCCTGACCTGTTTCTGTCACATTTGTTGTGCAATATAATTATATTTTATTTAATTTTATTTTTCAACCTTTTTATGTTCCACGTGGAACATAAAATTATTTCCCGGGAAATAATTTATTAAAAAGAATAATGTTCCACGTGGAACATTATTCTTCGTTTACATTATTTTCTTCTGAAAAAACTTCTTCCGATTCTTTTTCTACAATTGATATAGATGAAACTGTATTATTTTCTTTTAAATTTATTAATCTTACTCCTTGCGTTACTCTACCTAAATTAGAAATTTTATTAATATCTAATCTTATTACAACACCTAAGTTTGTTATTATTATTAAATCTTTATCTTGATCTACTAGTTTAAATCCAATAATATTTCCATTCTTTTCAGTAACATTTAAAGCTTTAACACCCTTACTTCCTCGTTTTGTTTCTCTATATTCATTTATGTCTGTTTTCTTTCCATAACCTTTTTCTGTTACTACTAATATTTTTTCTCCTGACAAAGAAGTTTCCATTGAAATACATCTATCATCAGATTGTAAATTAATTCCTCTTACTCCACTTGCGGTTCTACCCATCAACCTTATTTCAGATTCATTATATCTTACCATTCTTCCTTTATACGAACACATTAACACTTGATTTGAACCGTCTGTTTTACTTACAGATATTAATTCATCGTCTTCTCTTAATTTAATTGCTATTTTTCCGTTCTGTCTTATATTATCAAATTCTTCTATAGCAGTTCTCTTTACAATACCTTTCTTTGTAGCAAATATCAAACATTTGTACTTGTTATCTTTTTCTATTTTTATTATTGTATTAATTGTTTCTTCTTTTTCTAGAGGTAAAAGATTAACTATAGGTAATCCTTTTGCGGTTCTTGAAAATTCAGGTATTTCATATCCCTTCATTCTATAAACTTTTCCTTTATTTGAAAAGAATAATATATAATCATGTGTTGACATTGTTATTATTTTTTCTACAAAATCTTCATTGTTTGTTGTCATACCTTTTATTCCAGTTCCTCCGCGATTTTGAGTTCTATATGTATCAGCACTTAATCTTTTTATATAATTTTTATGAGTTAATGTAATTATTGATGTTTCTTCTGGTATCAATGATTCATCTTCTATATAGTCAATAGCAGTCATATCAATATGCGTTTTTCTTTCATCAGCATATTTTTCTTTAATTTCAAGTAATTCTTTCTTAATTATGTCATATACTTTTTGATCACTTGCTAAAATTGATTTATATTCTTCGATAGCTGCTAACAATTCTTTTAATTCGCTTTCTATCTTCTCACGCTCTAAACCTGTTAATCTACGTAATTTCATTTCAAGAATTGCATCTGTTTGAGCTTCAGTAAGAGCAAATCTAGACATCAATTTTTCTTTAGCTTCTTCATCACTTTTTGCATTTCTAATAATTTTTATAACTTCATCTATATTATCTAAAGCTATTTTTAATCCTTCTAAAATATGAACACGTTTTTCAGCTTTATCTAATTCGAATTTTGTTCTTCTAATTATTATTTCTTTCTGATAATCAATATATTTTGAAATTATATCTTTAATTCCAAGAGTTTTAGGAACTCCATTATCAAGCATTAAAAAGATAATTCCATAATTTGTTTGAAATTGTGTGTGCTTATATAAATTATTTAATACAACTTGAGGATTTGCATCATGTTTTAATGTAATTGTTATTTTAACACCATCTTTTAAATCAGTATGATAATCAGCAATTCCATCTATTGTTTTACTATGAACAAGCTCAGCTACTTTATTTTTTAATTCAGATGTATTAACACCATAAGGAACTTCTGTAACAACTATATAATTTTTTCCATTTTTTTCTTCTATTATAGCCTTACTTCTAATTGTTATTGATCCTCTTCCTGTTTCATATGCCTGTTTTATTCCACTATTTCCTAAAATAATTCCTCCTGTTGGAAAATCAGGACCTTTTATATATTGCATTAATCCTAATGTATCTATATCATGATTATCTATATATGCTACACAACCATCAATTACTTCACCTAAATTATGTGGTGGAATATTTGTAGCCATTCCTACAGCTATTCCCATTGTTCCGTTTACTAATATATTTGGGAATCTTGATGGCAATATTTCTGGTTCTTTTTCTGATTCATCAAAATTTGGTACAAAATTTATTGTATCTTTGTTTATATCTCTTAATAACTCTAAAGATATTCTTGATAATCTTGATTCTGTATAACGCATAGCTGCTGCTCCAGCACCAGCTATGTTACCAAAGTTTCCATGGCCATCAACTAGCGTATTTCTATAACTAAAATCTTGAGCCATACGTACCATTGCTTCATAAATACTTGAATCCCCATGTGGATGATATTTACCCATAACATCTCCAACAATACGGGCAGATTTTTTATGAGGTTTATCTGGAGTATATCCTGATTCATACATTGACCATAAAATTCTTCTATGAACTGGTTTTAAACCATCTCTTAAATCAGGAAGGGCACGAGAAATAATAACACTCATTGAATACTCTAGAAATGATGTTTCTATCTCGTTAATTATATTATTTTCTTCTAATCTATCTCTACTATGATCCATTTTAAAACCTCCCTACTATATATCTAGATTCTGTACATATACAGCATTTGTTTCTATAAATTCTCTTCTTGGTTCAACTTCTTCTCCCATTAATTTAGAGAATGCCGCGTCTGCTGCTATTACATCATCTATTGTTATTTTTCTTAAAATTCTTTTATTAATATCCATTGTTGTTTCATTAAGTTCTTCTGCATTCATTTCACCAAGTCCTTTCATACGCATTATATCGTACTTTGTGTTAGGACCAAGTGATTCTAAATACTCATCTCTTTCTTGTTCATTTAACACATATTTAATTGTTTTGCCATGTTTTATACAAAATAAAGGTGGTTGTGCTGCATATACATGTCCAGCTTCAATAATTGGTCTAAAAAATCTATAAAACAAAGTTAACAATAATACTCTTATGTGAGAACCATCAACATCGGCATCGGTCATAATTATTATTTTGTGATACCTTAATTTATTTATATCAAATTCATTTCCTATCCCTGTTCCAAAAGCTGTTATTATTGTTCTTATTTCTTCATTTGAAAGTGCCCTATCAAGTCTTGCTTTTTCTACATTTAATATTTTTCCTCTCAAAGGTAGAATAGCTTGAGTCATTGAATCTCTTCCTTTTATTGCAGATCCACCGGCACTATCACCCTCGACAATAAATATTTCACATACTGAAGGGTCTTTTTCTTTACAATCTTCTAATTTTCCTCCAAAATTAACAACATCTAAATCACTTTTTCTTCTTGTTAATTCTCTGGCTTTTTTAGCTGCAATTCTTGCACGAGAAGCAACCATACATTTTTCTACAATTATTTTTGCTTCTGCTGGATTTTCTAACAAGAATTTTTCTAATCCTTCACTAAATATATTATTTGCTATTTTACGAACTTCAACATTTCCTAATTTTGTTTTTGTTTGACCTTCAAATTGTGGATCAGGATGCTTACAAGAAATTATCATAGTAAGTCCTTCTTTTATATCGTCTATCATTAAAGTTTCATCTTTATCTTTTAATAAATTAGCCTTTTTTGCATAGTTATTTATTATTCTTGAAAGTGCATTTTTAACTCCATCTTCATGCGTTCCACCTTCAATTGTATTTATATTATTTGTAAATGAATAAATACTTGAATTATATCCATCATTATATTGCATTGCAACTTCTATTTCTATATCTGATTCAGATCCTTCAACATAAACAATTGATTCATGAATTGGAGTTTTTGAACTGTTTAACATTTTTACATATTCAATAATTCCTCCATTATATAAAAATTCTTCTTTTTTATCAGTTCTCAAGTCACATAAAATTATTCTTAATCCTTTATTTAAGAATGCTAATTCTCTTGCTCTATGTTCTAGTGTTTCAAATTTATATTCAGTTGTTTCCTCAAATATTTTAGGATCTGCTTTAAATGTTACGGTTGTCCCCGTCCTATTTTCTTCACATTCCCCAATAACTTTTAAAGGTTCTACTGAATGTCCACCATTTTCAAATCTTTGAAAATAAATTTTTTTATCTTTATATATTTTAACTTCTAACCATTCAGATAAAGCATTAACTACACTTGCACCAACTCCATGAAGTCCTCCACTTACTTTATAACCTTTTCCTCCAAATTTACCACCAGCATGTAATACTGTAAAAATAGTTTCTACAGTAGAAATTCCTGTTTTTGGATGTATTCCAGTTGGTATTCCTCTTCCATCATCTTTTACTGATACACTTCCATCTTTATTAATACTTATTTCTATATCATCACAATATCCCGCTAAAGCTTCATCAACAGAATTATCAACAATTTCCCATACTAAATGATGAAGTCCTCTTTCACCAGTTGTTCCTATATACATACCTGGTCTTTTTCTTACTGCTTCTAATCCTTCTAATACTTGTATTGCACTTTCATCATAATTATTTTCTTTCATTTTAATTTACCTCCCGTATTTTTATAACGTTAACATTACTTAAATCTTTTATTTTTATATTATTTAAATCTGTTGTTGTTATAAAAGTTTGATATTTTTTTGATATTAATTTCATAACTTTTTTTTGATTTATTTCATCTAATTCACTAAATAAGTCATCTAATAAAAGTATTGGTTTAATTTTATATATGTTATCCAACACCTTTATTTCTGATAATTTAAGCGATAACAATATTAATTTTTGTGTTCCTTGTGATGAATAATCAGCTGCATTTTTCTCATTATGTATAAATTCAAAATCATCTCTATGAACCCCAGTAGTTGTAAGACCTAAATTAATTTCTTTATTTCTTACTTTTTTTAATAAATATAATACTTCATCTTTACTTTTTTCTAAAAATTCTGATACATATTTAATTTTTAATTCATCATTCTTTTTAAATTTTTTAAAGATTTTATTTATATATTTATTAATATTTTCTATATATTCTTTTCTGTAATTGCAAATGCTAATACCTATTTCTGATATTTTTTCATCCAAAACATCTAAATACTTTGTATCTAAATTCGAATTAATATTTATTTTTTTTAAATAATCATTTTTATTTTTTATAATTTTATTATAAGAATTTACTAATTTTATATATTCTTTATTAACATTAGATAATTCAATATTTAAATAATTTCTTCTTGTGTTAGGATTATCTTTTATCAATCTTATATCATCTGGAGAAAATAAAACTACTGAATATTCACATATATAATCACTTAATTTTTTTATTAATTGATTATCCTTTTTAGCTTTTTTTTCTTTTCCATTGACTATTATTTCTAATTTTTTATCAATTTTTTCATTTTTTAAATTTATTTTTATTTTAAAAAATGATTTTTTTTCTTTCAATAAAACATCATCATAATAAGATTTAAAAGACTTTGCTAGACTTCCAAAATATATACTTTCGATTATAGAAGTTTTACCTACTCCATTTTTTCCAATAATAGCATTTAATAATTTTAAATTTTCTAATTTGAATTTACTAAATTTTCTAAAATTTGTTAGTTCTAAATCTGTAATATGCATTTTTTACCCTCTTTTGATTGATTTTAAGAAAAAATATAGTAAGTACGTACTCCTACTCACAATTAAAATTATACCACAAAATGAGTTTTATTTCATTAAATTTTAAAAAAAAGAAAGTTTTTTTATAACTTTCTTCTATTTAAATTTTTCTTGTCTTTCTTCTAATAAATATTTTAATCTACTTGATCTCATTATTTGATTATTTAAAGACCCTATTGATACATTTAATTCTAATATATTACCATTTTTAAATATGATTCTTGATGTACCTTTTTTTAATCCTTTTTCGTAAGTTAATATGTTATTTAATGATATCCATATACAATCAGGTCTATTTGGAGAAGTAGTTGGAAAAAATATTATCTTATTAGTATCTTCAATTATTATTGGGGATTTGTGAGTTATACCTGATATATTTTTAGTTCCTATATATCTTCCTTCATATGTACTACCAAAATACTCGCAACTGCGTTCAATAACACTCATTGTTGGCATTAATACATCATATTCTATATCATTTTCTAAAACCTTACATTCTTCTTCTGATTTAGGCATTATAGCTAATGTATCTTTATTTATCTCATATTCCACAATATTCACCTCCTTTTCAAATAAAATTATTTCAATTTTATCATAAGGAAATGTCGAAATTTGTAGAATTATGTAGAAAAAATAATTTTTTTTAATAAGTCATTATTGGTAAAATTAACTGAATTAATGAACCTTCATCAGATTCTTTTATAATAATAGGTTTAATTTGACCATTAAAATATAATTTTATTGTCTCTGACTCAAATGTTTTTAAAGCATCTAAAAGATATTTAGCAGAGCAAGAAATTTTTAATTCTTCACCTCTTTTGTTAATAATATTTATTTTTTCTTCTACTTTTCCTGCTTCTTGGCTTGAAGAATTTACTATTAATTTATCTTTTGTTATCGATATTTGTATTGTATTTTTATCTTTTGACTGAGCAAGTAAAGAAGCTCTATCAATCATATTATAGAAATCTATTGTATTTACCTCTACTTCTAATTCAAAATTTTTAGGAACAAAATTATCAGTATTTGGATATGTACCACTTAATAAACTAGATTGAAATAAGATATTTTTATATTTAAATAATATTTTATTATTAAATATATGCATCTCTATATCTTCTTCTGTTTCTATTATTTTTAATAATTCTGTAATATTTCTAGCAGGAATAACAACATTAATGCTTTCTTCCACTGTTGAATTTATCTTCATAATTTTTTTAGCTAATCTATATGAATCTGTTGCTACACACTCTAATATATTGCCTACTATTTTCATATTTATTCCTGTTAATAAAGGCCTACTTTCTTGTAATGATGTTGCAAACAAAGTTTGATTAAATATTTCTTTTAATGTAGCACTTGATATTATTACAGGATTATTTGTTTCTTTCAAATCTACTTTAGGAAATTCATTAACAGAAAAACAATTTAAATTATATTTTGAATTTTTTGTTGATATAACTGTCTTATTGCCATCTATTTCTTCTATTGTTATTACTTCATTAGGCAGTTTTCGTATAATATCTAATAAATATCTTCCATAGATAATATTCTTTCCTTCTTCTGTAATCTCTTTTATATCTTTTTTATCAATAAAAGTTTTAACAGTAATATCATTATTTGTAGCTGTCAAATATAAACCTTTCTTTTGTAGATCAAATTCTATTCCATTTAATACTGGAATAATATTTCTTGTTGTCATTGCTTTTGATACTGCATTTAAATTTTCTAATAAAATATCTTTTTCAATTTTTAATTTCATAATTTTACCTCTTTCTTTTTTTTATATTACTAATATTAATGTTAACATTGTTAATAATTATATTTTTTACTTTAAAAATAATAATTCTTATTGTTATTCTATTGTTAATACTTTCTATTATTGTTCACTTATCTTAGATTTTATTTCTATAATTTGATTAACTAATTCTTTATCTTTTTCCATATCTTTTTTTATTTTTTCAAAAGAATGAATTGCAGTAGCATGATCTCTATTCCCAAATTCTGCTCCTATTCTTACATAACTTTCATCTGTCATCATTCTACATAAGTAAAATGCTATGTGCCTTGCGTTTGTGATAGTTGCATTTCTTTTCTTTCCTTTTAAATCATCAACAGATAAATTGAAATATTTTGAGACACATTGTTGAATTTTCCCTATTGAGTTAGGAGTAAATAATCCTGAATTAGTATATTCTTTTAATGCTTCAATTGCATCTTCTAATGTTAATTTAGAAATATTCATAATAGCTTGATATGCAATTAACCTTGTTATAAATCCTTCAATATTTCTAACATCACTTCCACAATTAGAAGCTACATAATTAATAATTTCATCACTTAAATCTATTACTAAATCACTAGTTTTTATTTTTTGTTTAATTATATTAACTTTCAATTCATAGTCTGGAGGACTTATATTTACTTTTAATCCCCAATTAAATCTAGTTTTTAATCTATCTTCTAATAATTTTAAATCATCAACAGATCTATCAGAACATATTATTATTTGTTTTTCATTATCATATAAAGAATTAAATGTATTAGTAAATTCTTGTTGTGATTTAATAGCTCCACCTAAAAATTGAATATCATCAATCATTAGTACATCAACATCTCTATATTTTTTTCTAAATAATTCTATATATCCTATATTATCTTCAGATCCTTCTTTTTTGTACATTAGAATTAAATCATTAACAAATTGCTCTGTTGTAATATAAAGAACTTTTTTATTTGAATTTTTTTGTATATAGTTTCCTATTGCGTGCATTAAATGAGTTTTTCCTAAACCACTATTACCATATAAGAATAATGGATTATATAATTTACCAGGTTTTTGAGCAACTGATAAGGAAGCTGAATAAGCAAGTTTATTAGAATCACCTACTATATATGTATCAAATGTATATTTAGGATTAAATTTACTATAATTATTATAATCTTCTTTAGTATCGTTATCTATTATCTCGATTATATCTTCTGGTTCATTTTGTTTAATTATTTTATCATCTTTATTTATAATATCTATAAAATTTAAATTGCTATTTATATCCATTATTAAATCTTCTATTACATCTTTATAATTATTTATAAGATGCTTTTTACAAGATTCATGAGGAGTTACTAAGTAGATATTATTATTTTCAATATAGAAATCAATATCTTTAAACCAAGTATTAAAAGAAGTAGTTGTTACTTTAATCTTAATATCATTTAAAAAAGTATTTTTAAAGTTATTAACATCCATAAAACCCTCCTCTATTAGTTGTTAATTTAATTGTAATTCAAAGTTAATTAAAATAAAAGACCAAAAAGTTATTAACAATAGTTACTAACAAGTTATTCACAATTAAAACCCTTTAGTATTCTACAAATTTAATAGTTATTAACAATGTTAACAAAATATAAATTAACAAGTTAATAAAGTTATTAACAATGATGTTAATAATTTAAATTGACAATTTTTATTTTATTGTTTATAATCTAGTGTGTCAAGCAGAAATTTGTGAATATGAAGGAGGTAAAAACATGAAAAGAACTTATCAACCAAATAATAGAAAAAAGAGTAAAACTCATGGATTTCTTTCTAGAAAAGATAGTAATGTATTAAATAATAGAAGAAGAAAAGGAAGAAAAACATTAGCAAAATAAATACTACTTTTAATTAAGTAGTTTTTTTTGTATAATTTACTTAGGTGTTTTGAATGAACAAAAAATATGTATTAAAAAGAAATGAAGATATATTATTAGTTATAAAAATTGGAATAAAAAAAGTATATAAGCATTTTATTATATATAGAAAGAAAAATAAGTTAACTTATAGTAGATTTTGTATAAGTGTTAATAAGAAAATAGGTAATGCAGTAATCAGAAATAGGCTTAAAAGACAAGTAAGAGATATTATAATGAAAAATATGGTTACTAAAAGTGAGGATTATGTTATAATACTATCAAGTTCATTCAAAGAACTACCATTTTTAGAGAAAAAAAATGAAATTTTGAAAGGAATAGAGTAAATGAAAAAGAAATTATTAATTCTAGCTTTAATAGTACTATTGTGTTTTACAGGATGTACTAAAAGATTTACAGTAGAAAAAGAAAATGAACCAGTAAAAAGTTATGTTTCAAATATACTTTGTAAGCCAACTACAAAAGAGATGAAGAAAGTTTATTTAGAAAATACTGATAAATTAAAAGTTAATTATGACAAGTTGGTAGAATGTAAAAAATTTAAAGTAAACTCTGGTGGATATGAAGGTTTATGGACTTCTGGATTTGTTAAACCATTAGCGTGGGGAATAATTCAGTTAGGTAAATTAGTAAAAAATTATGGATTAGCTATTATGATAGCAGCATTAATATTAAGGACAATATTATTTCCTTTTTCTAAAAAATCAACTATGATGAATACTAATATGAAAAAAGCAAAACCAGAATTAGATAAATTAGAAAAGAAATATGCTAATAAACAAGATAAAGATGCAATGATGATGAAGAGTCAAGAAATGATGCGTATATATAAAAAATATAATATAAGTCCTATGTCAGGTTGTATATTTGCATTCTTACAATTACCTATATTCTTTGCATTTCTAGAAGCAATATATAGAGTACCAGTATTATTTGAAGGTAAGTTTTTAGCATTTAATTTAGGAACAACTCCATTGGAAGGTATTAGATCAGGTAATTATTTATATATTATATTAATTGCATTAATAGTTGGAACAACTTTCTTCTCAATGAAGAATATGAATTCAGCAGGTATGAATGATGATCAAGCTAAACAAATGAAAACTATGAATTATTTTATGGTAGCATTTATTACGTTTGCTTCATTTAGTCTTCCAACAGCAATAGCGCTTTATTGGATAGTTTCTTCTGGATTTACTGTAATTCAAAATATAATAATAAATAAAATAATAAAAAAATAAGTAGTAGGTGAAGTATGGAAAAGTATAAGTTTGAGTCAAAATCAAAAGAAAATTTATTAAATTTAGCATTAGATGAGCTAGATGTAACAGAAAGCGATATTTTATATAATATTACAGAAGAAAAAAAAGGATTATTTGGTGGTAAAAAATATTATATAGAAATAATAAAAATAAAAGATATCGCAGATTATGGAAAATCATTAATATTAGAATTTTTAAAAGGATTTAATTTAACTGGAAATGTTGAAACTAAAATAAGAGAAAAGAGTATAACATATAAATTATTTACTGATAATAATGGAATATTAATAGGTAAAAAAGGACATATTTTAGAGTCATTACAAACTTTTGTAAGACAAGCATTACTTAATAGTACTGATATATTTGTAAATGTAATTATAGATATTGAAAATTATAAAGAGAAACAAATTTATTTTTTAGAAAAGAAAGTTAAAAGATTAGCTAGAGAAGTAACTCTTACTAAATCAGATATTAAGTTAGATCCAATGAATTCTTATGATAGAAGAATAGTACATAATGCACTTAGTGGATTTGATTATATTGAAACAGAGAGTGTTGGTGAAGAACCTAATAGATGTGTAGTAATTAAATATAAAGGAAAAAAATAAACACCATTTATGGTGTTTTTATTTACTTAATTAATAAAAAATGTTATAATCTATGCCGATTGAGGGGTATTTATGGAAGACACTATTGCGGCAATTTCTACTATAGTAGGTGAATCTGCTTTAAATGTTATTAAAGTAAGTGGTAAAGATTCAATAAAAATAGTTAATAAAATTTTTAGTGGAAAAGACTTAACAAAAGTTAATAGTCATACAATTCACTATGGTTTTATTATGGAAAACAATGACAAAGTCGATGAAGTGTTAGTGTCAATTTTTAAGTCTCCTAAAACCTATACAAGAGAAGATGTAGTAGAAATAAATTGTCATGGAGGAGTTTCTGTTACTAATAAAACTCTTGAGCTATTATTAACAAATGGTTGTAGAATGGCAGAACCAGGAGAATTTATTAAAAGAGCTTATTTAAATGGAAGAATAAATTTAGTAGAAGCAGAGGCAGTAAGTGATTTAATATCAGCTAAAACAGAAACTGCAAGAAAAATAGGTATAAAAGGCTTAACTGGTGAATCTTCTAAATTAATTAAAGAATTGAGAGAAGATTTATTAAGTTTAATAGCAAATATAGAAGTAAATATAGATTATCCTGAATATGAAGATGCTATTATAGTTACTAAAGATTTAATAAAAGAAAAAATTAAGAATATTATTTCAAGATTAAAAAATATTATTTCTAAAAGTGAAAATCAACTATTAATGAAAAATGGAATAAAAGTTTCAATAGTAGGTAAACCAAATGTAGGAAAAAGCAGTTTACTTAATAAGTTTTTAAATGAAGAAAAAGCAATAGTAACTGATATTGAAGGAACAACTAGAGATACAGTAGAAGGAAGTATAGTTTTAAATGGAGTAGAATTAAATTTTATAGATACTGCTGGTATTAGAGATACAGATAATATAGTAGAAAAAATAGGTGTAGAAAAGAGTTTAAAAGCAATTGATAAATCTGATCTAGTGTTATTTGTACTTGATGGTACTAGAAAAATAAGTAAAGAAGATTTAGAAATATTTGATAAAGTAAAAAATAAAAAAGTAATTATTATTGTTAATAAATCAGATGAAGATCAAATTATAGATATATCTAAATTTAATAAATATGATATTATTCTAACTTCTACCAAATTAGATGATGGGTTAGATGAATTAAAAAGTAAAATTATAGAGATGTTTAATCTAGGTAATTTAGAATTAAATGATTACACATATTTATCTAATAGTAGACAAATATCAATATTAAAAGAGTCTTTAAATATTTCAGAGGATATATTAAAAAAATCAGAAGAAGAGATAGATTTATTAGAAATAGATATTAAAATTTTATGGGAAAAATTAGGAGAAATTCTTGGTGAAACATATAAGGATGACTTACTTGATGAAATTTTCTCAAAATTTTGCTTGGGAAAATAGGTGATAATATGAATTATGATGTGATAGTAGTAGGTGGTGGACATGCAGGTTGTGAGGCAGCACATGCATGTGCAACTTTAAATAATAAAACACTTTTAATAACAGGTAATATAAATAATATAGGTGATATGCCTTGTAATCCATCAATAGGTGGTTCAGCTAAAGGAATAGTTGTAAGAGAAATAGATGCTCTTGGTGGAATAATGGGTGAAGTTGCTGATAAAACTCATATACAAATTAAGTTTTTAAATAGTAAAAAAGGGCCAGGAGTAAGGTCATTAAGATGTCAATCAAATAAAAAAATGTATTCTGAAACAATGATAGATCTGCTTCAAAATACAAAAAATCTTAATATAAAAGAATCATTAGTTAAAGAATTAATAGTGGAAGAAAATAGAGTAAAAGGTATCATAACTGAAGATAATGAAAGAATTTATTCAAAGAAAGTAATATTAACAACTGGAACATACTTAAATTCAGATATAATGAGAGGTCACAATAAACATAAAGGTGGACCTCATGGAGAAAAAACATCTTTATATTTAAGTAAAGATTTAAAGAAATATGGTCTTAAGATTATAAGACTTAAAACTGGTACTCCTCCAAGAATAGATGGAAATACTATAAATTATAGTGTTATAAAAGAAGAAAAAGGAGATAATAAGTTAATAACTTTTAGTAATTTTAATAAACCTTGTTATAAAGTAAAAGATCAAATATCATGTTATTTAACTTATACAAATGAATTAACTCATAAAATAATATTAGATAATTTAGATAAATGTGCTTTATATAGTGGGATGATTGAAGGAGTTGGTCCTAGATATTGTCCTTCTATAGAAGATAAAATAGTTAAATTTAGAGATAAAGATAGACATCAAATATTCTTAGAACCTAATGAACTTTCAACAAATGAAATATATGTTGGTGGTTTTTCTACAACAATGCCAGAAGATTTACAGGAAAAGTTAATTCATACTATGAAAGGATTAGAAAATGCTAAAATTACTAAATATGGCTATGCAATAGAGTATGATGCAATTGATCCTACTGAACTTAATATGTCATTAGAATCTAAGAAAATAGAAGGATTATATACTGCAGGTCAAATAAATGGAACATCTGGATATGAAGAAGCAGCAGCTCAAGGATTAATAGCAGGAATTAATGCAAGTTTATCTATTAATAATAAAGAACCTTTAATATTAAAAAGAAATGAAGCATATATAGGTGTATTAATAGATGATTTAATAAATAAAGGTATAACTGAACCATATAGATTGTTAACATCTCGCGCTGAATTTAGACTTTTATTAAGACATGATAATGCAGATATAAGACTTACAGAGTTTGGTAGAAGAGTAGGTTTAATAGATGATAGAAAATATAGAACATTTATTAAAAAACAAAAAGAAATAAACGAATTAATGAAATATATAAAAGAAAATAATTTTAAGTGTTCTAAAGAAAATAATGAATTCTTATTAAAGAATAAATCTGTTAAACTTGATAATTCAATTAAAATAATTGAATTAATAAAAAGACCTGAAATAAAATTAAGTAAGGTATTAAATTATTTAAATATTAAATTTAATAAAGAAGTAATAGAACAGGTAGAAATAAATATTAAATATAAAGGATATATTGATAAAACTAATAAAGAGGTAGAAAAGATGCTTAATTTAGAAGATAAAAAGATACCTAGTGATATAAATTATGAAAATGTTAGAAATATAGCAACAGAAGCAAAACAAAAGTTATCTTTAATAAGACCTTTAACAATCGGACAAGCATCTCGTGTAAGTGGGGTAAATCCTGCTGATATATCTATGTTGTTAATATATTTAAAAAAGGAATATCCAAATGAATAAAGAAGAGTTTATAAATTATATAAAAGAATTAAATTTAAATATAAATGATGAAATATTATATAAATTAAATGAATATTTTAATCTTTTAGTTGAATGGAATAATAAATTTAATTTAACAACAATAATAGAAGAAAAAAGCGTGTATTTAAAGCATTTTTATGATTCAATTTGTATAGTGAAATCTAGTTTAATAGAAAATAAGAATATAAAATTATGTGATTTTGGAACAGGTGCTGGATTTCCTGGTATAGTAATTAAAATATTCTTTCCTAATATAGATGTAACTTTAATTGAATCAAATAATAAGAAGTGTACTTTTTTAAACGAAGTAATTAAAAAATTAGAATTAAAAAATATAGAAGTTATTAATATAAGAATGGAAGAGTATTCTAAGAATAAAAGGGAATCATTTGATATAGTGACATGTAGAGCTGTATCTCATTTAAAAGTGATAAGTGAACTTGGCATTCCTTTATTAAAAATAAATGGTTATTTCTTACCTTTAAAATCTAATATTGAAGAAGAAATAATAGAAAGTAAAGATATATTAAATAAATTAAATTCTAAAATAGAAGATATAATATCTTATGAACTTCCAATAGAAAATTCTAAAAGAAATATAATTAAAATAAAAAAAATTAATAAAACGGATTTAAAATATCCTAGAGAATATAATAAGATTATTAAAAAGTAATATTTAATAGTCTTTTTTCTTGAAATAAATATATAATTGTTTTAAAATTATAGTAGGAAAATAGAATAGTGGGTGTTAATTATGTTAGAAAATAAAAATGTTAAATTAGTTTCAATAGAAGAAATTATTCCTAATAGATTTCAACCAAGGCAAATCTTTGCTGAAAAAGAATTAAATGAATTAGCAGATTCAATTAAACAACATGGAATTATACAGCCTTTAATTTTAAGGCCACTTGGTGATAAATATGAGATAATTGCAGGAGAAAGAAGATATAAAGCAGCTTTAATAGCTGGCCTTTATAATGTACCAGCAATAATTGTTGAAAAAAGTGACGATGATGCAGCTGAAATAGCTATTATAGAAAATGTTCAAAGAGAAAACTTAACACCTATAGAAGAGGCAAAATCATATCAAAAATTATTGGATAAAGGATTTACTCAAGAAGAGATTGCTAGAAGATTAGGAATAGCTCAATCCACTTTAGCTAATAAATTAAGATTATTAAATCTTCCTCAGGAAATACAAGATGCACTTTTAAATAATAAAATTTCAGAGAGGCATGCAAGAGGATTATTAAGATTACAAACACCTGAAGATCAGATAAATTTAATGAATAAGATAATAAATGAAAGAATTAATGTTAAAGATACTGATGAAGAAATAGATAAAATATTAGGTATAAAAAGAAATGAAATAGAAGAACCTGCAATAACTGAAAAAAAACCTATAGAAAATATTCAACCAATTAGTAATAATATTGAAATGGTTGGTATAGAAGAAAACAAAGATATTGAAAATGAAGAAATATTGAGAATAGATGAAGATCAACCTGAAAATTTTGATGAAATAGAAGGATTTGATGAAAATGATATTTCAGAAGATGAATATATAGAAAATTCTGATATTCCTGAAATAATAGAACTTGGATATCCAGAAAAAAAATATAAGTATTTAGATACAGTAGATGAAACAAGAAGTTTTATTGAAAATTTAAAAAATAAAGGAATAAAAATAGACGTTGAAGAATATGATTTAGAAAATGAATATTCAATAATTATAAAAATAGAAAAATAGTTTATTAAAACTATTTTTTATTTGGTTCTGTACCATTTATATAAAAGAGTAAGGTATTTTTATTATTATTATTATATTCACCACTTAAAGGATTTACTAAAGAAGCAGTAACATTATCTGGTATTTCATACCAGCTTTTTTCAGTATTTTTTAAAACACCCTCTATAGTTTTAACCCATATTCTTTTATTAGCGACAGAAACATTCTTTTTTGTAGGGGTATTATCATCATAACCACTCCATACCATAACAAGAGCGTCATTATTATATCCAACTGTCCATGTATCAGAAGTTGTACTCCCACTTTTTACAGAATACTTTCTTGTAATAAGTTTACTTACACTAAGCATGGTAGGTGAAGTATAATCTACAAATGTATAATTATATGTATTTGATAGCAAGTCATTTAATATATATACATATTTTTTATTAAGGACTTGTTCTTCATTACTTTTATATTCATAAATTATATTATTATTTATGTCAGTTACTTTTTCAATTAAATGAACTTGATTTTTCTTTCCCATGTTAGCGAGTGTTGTATACCCATTTGCGAAGTCAATCATACTGATTTCTGAACTTCCGAGTGGTAAAGAAGCATTTGGTTCTAATTTTGCTTTTATGCCAACTTTTTTAGCTATATCTATTAATGTATCGGTACCTAGAAAAAGATGAGTTTTAACTGCATATATATTATCAGAGAAAGCAATTGCTGAAGCCATTGAAATATTTTTATTTGGATAAATATTTCCAGCATTTTTAGGGGAATAGATTTTATTATTTCCTAAATTAAATGTTGTTGGTTCACTTTTAAAAGTAGAAGATGCAGTAAGACCATTTTCTAGTGCTGCATAGTATAAAAATGGTTTCATTGTAGAACCAACTTGTCTTTTTGCTTGTGTAACTCTATTAAATTCACTTTTAGAATAATCAACACCTCCAACTAAAGCAGAAACATTTCCTGTTTTAGGATCAACTATAATAGACGCTACTTCTATATTACTGATATTTTTTAATTCTTCTTTAATATTATTTTCTAGTATTTTTTGATTTTCTAAATTTAAATTAGTATAAATTTTTAATCCACCTGTATCTATTAATGAATTAGGTATTTCTTTAATTGAATTTAATTCTTGCATAACAGCATCTTTGTAATAATAAATAGTGGATAAAGACTTATTTTCTTTTTTACCATAAAATTCAAGTTCTGTATCATATACTTTGTTTGCTTCAACTTTAGTTATGTATTTATTTTTAACCATACTATTAAGAATCATTTTTTGTCTTTTTTTAGCATTTTCATAATAATTAATTGGGTTATAGTAAGTAGGATTTTTAGGTATTCCAACTAAGATAGAGGCTTCCGCGAGTGTTAAATCTTTTGAACTTTTATTAAAATAATAATTAGAAGCAGCTTCTATTCCATAATTACCGGCGCCATAATTAATTGTATTTAAATAGCCTTCAAGAATTTCATCTTTATTATAGTGAACTTCTAATTCAAAAGTTAAAAAGGCTTCTTCTATTTTTCTTTTCCAAGTTTTATTAAAATCTAAATATAAATTTTTAATATATTGTTGTGATATAGTAGAAGCACCTTGTGATAAAGAATTACTTTTAATATTAATAAATAATGCTTTAAGTATTCTTAAATAATCAAATCCTTTATGTTTATAAAAATTTTTATCTTCTGCTGAAATAGTGGCATTAATAACATTATCTGAAATATTATCAAGACTCACCCAAGTAGTATTACTAGCATTTTCAAAAACAAGTGTATTTTCATCATCATATATTAGGATTTGATTAGATGTTGTTAAATTTTCTTTTGGGGTAAGATATGCATATGTATAAAGTCCTAAAATTATTATAAAAATAGAAGAAAATAAAAATATTATAAATTTGATTAAAAAGTACAGTTTTTTCATGTTTCCTCCGATTACTATATATTAGTATGTAGAATAATTAAATTAATTATTACATATTAATGTATAAAAAATACTTGATTTATTTAAAATAATAAGTATAATTTTAGGAGATAAATGTTTTATTACGGAGGATTTTATGAAGTTTAAAACTGTTACAAAAGAAGAATTAGAATTGATGCCTTTTGATGATATTGCATATATAATATTAAAAGAAAAAGGTAAAAAAATGAAAATAAATGAGATTTTCAAAATCATATGCGATACTCTTGAATTAGGAGATTCTGCATTTGAAAATCAAATAGCTGATTTTTTCACTTTACTTGCAACTGAAAAAAGATTTATTCAACTTGAAAAAGGATATTGGGATTTAAGAGAGAATCACACTGCAGAAATAAGGATTAAAGATATTGAAGATGAATTAAATGAAGAAGAAATAATGGAAGAAGATTATACTGATTCTGAACCAGAAGATGAGTATAGTGAAACTAAAGATATAGATGATGATGAAGCAGATGATGATCTGAAAGATCTAGTAGTAGTTGATGAAGAAGATGAAGGTAATGATTTATAGCTAGTTTTTTAGTTTTTAATAAAATTAAAAAAGGAGATATAAATATGGATGAGAGATTAAAAATAATAGAGGAAAGATATAAATTTTTAGAAAATGAATTACTTAAACCTGAAGTATATGAAAACTATGAAAAAATGAAGGTTTTAAGTAAAGAAAAAACATCTTTAGAAGAAAAAGTTAATAAATATCATGAATATAAACAAACTATTGATGATTTAGAAACAGCTAAGGAAATGCTTAAAGATCCGGAAATGGCTGAATTTGCGACTGAAGAGATAGAAACATTAAGTAATAAAAAAGAACAATTAGAAAATACAATCAAAAGAATGCTTTTACCAAAAGATCCTAATGATGATAAAAACGTTATTATGGAAATAAGGGGAGCAGCAGGTGGAGATGAAGCAAACATATTTGCTGGAGACTTATTTAGAATGTATTCTAAATATGCTGAACATGAAGGATGGAAACTAGAAGTAACGTATGAAGCTCCAGGAGAAAGTGGAGGATACTCTAATATTGAATTTATGTTAAGTGGTGAATCTGTTTATTCTAAACTTAAATATGAAAGTGGAGTTCATAGAGTTCAAAGAGTTCCAGAAACAGAAAGCCAAGGCAGAGTACACACTTCAACTGCAACAGTACTTGTAATGCCAGAAGCAGAAGAAGTAGACGTTGAAATAAAAGATTCTGATATAAGAGTTGATATAACTAGAAGTAGTGGAGCTGGAGGACAATGTGTTAATACAACTGATTCTGCAGTAAGAATTACTCATATACCTACAGGTATCATAGTTTATTGTCAAGTTGAAAGAAGTCAAATTAAAAATAAAGAAAGAGCAATGCAAATTTTAAAGACAAGACTTTATGACTTAAAATTAAGAGAGCAAGAAGAAAAACTTGAAAGTGAACGTAAAAGTAAGATAGGTACTGGGGATAGATCAGAGAAGATAAGAACATATAATTATCCACAAAACAGAATTACTGATCATAGAATTAATTTAACACTTATGCACTTAGATAAAGTTATGGAAGGTCATCTTGAAGAAATCGTTGAAGCTTTAATTACTGAAGATGAAAGAATGAAATTAGAAGCTGATGAAAATAAATAATGAGTTAAATATTTCTAAAAGAGAGCTAGAAGAATTAAAACTTGTATCTAAAAATTATGAATCTGATTATAAAAAATTATTAAATGGGTACCCAATTCAATATTTGATTGGGTACGTTAATTTTTATGGATATAAAATAAATGTTAATGAAAATGTTTTAATACCTAGATATGAAACAGAGTTATTAGTTGATAAAACTATTAACTATATAAAAAAATCATTTAATAATAAAGTAAATATTTTAGATATAGGTACAGGTAGTGGTTGTATAAGTGTAGTATTAAATAAAGAGGTAAATTCTAATGTTACTGCTTGTGATATAAGTAATAAAACTTTAGATGTCGCTAAGAATAATGCAAAAATGAATGGCTGCAATATAAAATTTATTAAGAGTGATATATTTAAAAATATAAATTCTAAATATGATGTAATAATAAGTAATCCCCCATATATAGATAGTTCTGAAAAAGTAATGGAAATAGTTGATAAACATGAACCGCATGAAGCTTTATATGCCAAAAATAATGGTTTATATTTCTATGAAGAAATACTTAAAAATGCTAAAAATTATTTAAATAATAAATTTATAATTGCTTTTGAAATAGGTTGGTGGCAAGCAAATTTAATTAAGTCAATTGCTGAGTCTTATTTTAAAAATTCAAAAGTATTAATAGAGAAAGATTACTCTGAGAAAGATAGATATATTTTTATAATAAATGAATAAAAGATATTAAAAAGTACCAATACTTATATGAAAGGTTGGTATTTTTTTAATGAAAAAAATATTAATTATAATTGGAATGTTAATAACTTTATTTTTGTTAATTAAAAATGAAGAAAATTTAATGATACCAGAAGAATCTATAAGATTTAGAGTAATAGCTAATTCAAATGAAAAAAAAGATGTTGAAGCAAAAGAATATTTAGTTAATGAGATAATTAATAGCAAGATATTTAATGAAAAATCTATAGAAGATTCAAGAAAAAGTATAATTAATAACATTGATAATGTCGAAGAAGTTATTGGTAATACATTTAAAAAATTAAACTATGATAAAGAATTTAACATAAATTATGGTGTAAATTACTTTCCAGAAAAAGTATATAGAGGTGTAAAATATAATTCTGGATATTATGAATCACTAGTAATAACAATAGGTGAAGGCAAAGGAAATAATTATTGGTGTGTTATGTTTCCACCATTGTGTATGATAGATGATAGTAATATTAATGATGTTGAATATAAATTTAAAATAACTGAATTAATAGAAAAATATATCATAAAAAAATAAAAATAAAATAATAATTAATATGGAAATATTAACATTATTTTTAATTGGACTAAGTTTAAGTATAGATGCTTTTAGTATGTCTTTAGCTTATGGTTTAATAGGAATAAAAAAGGAAGAGATATTTTTATCCTCATTGGTAGTTGGTATATTTCATTTTCTTATGCCTTTATTAGGTAGCTTAGTAGGATATAAATTATTAAATTCTTTTAAAATAAACCCTAAATATTTAATGGTTATAACAATATTAATATTATTAATAGAGATGATTAAATCAATTAAAGATGAAGAAATAAAAACAATTAATATGAATATATTTGGCATGTTAGCTTTTGCATTTTTAGTTTCAATTGACAGTTTTACAGTAGGTATGGGAATTTATTATTTAACAAGTAAACCAATATATGCATCAATTATATTTTCAATTATAAGTTTTATATTTACTTTATTTGGATATATTTTAGGTAAATATGTATCTAAAAAAATGGAGAGAATATCTAAGTATATAGGTATAATTATTTTATTAAGTTTACTTATATATTTCTTATTTTAAATTGATAAAAAACTAAAAATATATTATAGTAGTAATAAGGAGATAATTATGCCAAAGATAAGAATTGAAGGAAATCATGAATTAAATGGCGAAGTAACTATTAGTGGTGCTAAGAACAGTGCAGTAGCATTAATACCAGCAGCTATTCTTTCTACTAGTAGTGTTATTTATAATGTTCCTAAAATTACAGATATAGAATATTTAATAAAAATATTAGAACTTTTAAATTGTAAAGTTGAAATGAAAGATGGAAATTTATATATAGATTCATCTAATTCTGAAAATAAAGATATCCCAGAAGAATTAAGTGTACAAATGAGAGCATCATATTATTTTATGGGAGCTTTACTTGCTAAATTTAAACGTGCTGAAATATGCTATCCTGGAGGATGTAAGATAGGTAATAGGCCAATAGACCTTCACATTAAAGGATTTGAAGCTTTAGGTGCAAAAGTAACTCAAATTAAAAGTAAATTTATAATAGAAGCAGAGAATTTAAAAGGGGCAAAAATATATTTAGATTTTCCTAGTGTAGGAGCAACAATAAATATAATGTTAGCTGCTACTGCTGCAGAAGGAACTACAATAATTGATAATGCTGCTAAAGAACCAGAAATAGTAAATGTAGCATCTTTCTTAATCAACATGGGATGTAAAATAACAGGTGCAGGCACTGATAAAATAGTTATTGAAGGTGGCAAAAAATTACATAAAGGTGTAGTTGAAGTATTACCTGATAGAATAGAAGCAGGAACTTATTTAATAATAGGTGCTTTGTTAGGCGACTTAAAAATAAAGAATGTTATTGCTGAACATATACACGCAGTATTAGTTAAATTAAAAGAAGTTGGTGTTAAGTATGAGATACAAAAGGATGGAATACTTATTCATAAATGTAATAATATAAAGCCAACAACAATAACAACATTAGGATTTCCTGGATTCCCAACAGATCTTCAACAACCATTTACAACCCTTTTAACTCAGGCAGAAGGTAAATCTATAATTAATGAAACAATATATGAATCAAGATTTAGAAACGCAGAATATTTAAATATAATGGGTGCAGAAACTAAACTATTGTCATTTGATACTCTTGAGATAAAAGGAAAGACTCCTTTAAAAGGTGCAGATGTTTACTCAACTGATTTAAGAGCCGGAGCATCTTTATTAGTTGCTGGTTTAATCGCAAATGGAACAACAACTATTGATAATATTGAACTTATTCTAAGAGGATATGAAGATGTAGTTGAAAAACTTCAAAAAGTTGGTGCTAAAATAGAATTAATACCATAAAATTTAACAAGATATGTTTTTTTGGGAGGATATATGAACAAAAAGACACTTGTTATTTTTTTTATTGGATTAATATTATCTATCATTATATTTAAAATAACTTATAAAGAGAAAATAAACTACTTAGCTTTAGGAGATGAAATAACTCTTGGTTATACACCATTTGATACTTATAATAAAAGTTATTCTGATTATTTTAGTAGTTATTTAAAAAATAAAAATAAATTAGGATTCTATATAACTGATTTTAGTAAATATGATTATACAATTGAAAAGTTATTAGATGATATGGAAGAAGTAAAAGAAATAAAAATAAATAAAAAGATAATAAACATTAATCAAGCAATATCATCTGCTGATATAATAACTTTATCCTTTGGTCAAAGAGAGTTATATATATTACTTAATAAAAATTACAATGAAAAGTTAAAAAATATTGATGAAATTTATAAATATGTAGATAGTTATTTTGATAATTATGTTTCTTTATTAAATAAGATAAGGAAAATTAATTCTAATAAAATTTTTATAATAGGTTTATATAATCCACTTACTAACACTAATCAAAATGCAATTAATAAATTAAATGAAATATTTAAATATATGAATAAAAAGTTTAGTACACTAGAAGAAAATAAAAATATATTTTATATAAATATATCAAATGAAATGGATAATAAAAATTATTATGTTCCTAATTATAAAAATCCATATCCATCACTAGAAGGATATAACTATATATCAAATGAACTAATATGTAAAATTTCTAAAAAATGTTGATTTTTAAATATATTTTGCTATAATACTAAATGAAGAAATTTCTATAGTTATAAATTTAACTATGGCGAGGAGGGATTATGAAAAAGGGAATACATCCAGAATTAAAAGAATGTAAGGTTAAATGTGCATGCGGTAATGAATTTACTGTTAAATCAACAAAAGATTCAATACAACTTGAAACATGTAATAAATGTCACTCATTTTATACAGGTAAGTATAAAACAGCTAAGACAGGTAACGTTCAAAAATTCAAAGAAAAATACGGAATTAAAGAGTAAACTTTACATAGTTTACTTTTTTTTATCTTAAAATAATATATAATAAAATTAGGTGATAATATGAGGGTTATAAATAATGGTATACCTAAATATATAATGTATAATAAAGACGGAAAAGAATGCAAGGCTAGTAGTATTGGAGCAAATCACTCAGCTAATGGTATGAGAATGGGTGGTTATATTTCATCTTATAGTGAAATGATAGATAACCAAGATGTCATTAATATAGAAAATGGAATAGGTGATATTCGTATAGCTAAATTAGGCGATATTAGTGAAGCTTATGAAATTTTAAAAAAAATAGTAGATGAAAAAAAACCTCAAGATTTTTTTGAATATTGTGAATGTGTGCAAGAAACAGTAAATAATTATTTTGGAGATTATTCAAATGTTTCATCAAGACTTGATTATTACCCATCAGAGGATGAAATTGAAAATATCCAAGATCGTGGAAGTATTTCTGATTTAGCCCATAAGAATGCAGCTACATGTGTTGAAAGGGCAGTATTATCTCATAATTTATTAAAACTAAACGGATTTGATTCAACATTAAAGTATTCTGGAATGGTATGTAATGAAAGAAAAAATGAAGTTCACGCATATAATTTGGTTAAAAATGGCGATAAGTGTTATATATTTGATTCTACTCAGCCTACTTTAAGAGGTGATGTAGTAAGTCCAATAATATGTGAAATTCCAAAAGAAGTATATAATGAAATAAAAAAACCTATAGATGGTGGTTATAGTGTTATAGTATCTCATTATAATCCTTTAATGAATAAAGATTATAATGTCATATATGATGCTGGTAGACCTAATATATATCAAGTTGTAAATAAAGATGTTAAGTTAAAATAATTTTTAAATTATTTGAAAAAAATAAGTTATAATAAAAATGGGTGATTGTATGAAAATAATTATAGGTAATGATCATAATGGTTATGAATTAAAGAAAGAGATTGTAAAATATTTAAAAAATAATAATTATTATCTATCCGATGCAGGATGTGATAGTGTAGAATCAGTTGATTACCCTTTAATAGCTAAAAAAGTATGCGATGAAGTCTTAACAGATGAAGATAACATAGGAATACTTATTTGTGGTACAGGTATTGGTATGTCAATCGCAGCTAATAAAGTAAAAGGAATTAGATGTGCAAAAGTATCTACTGAAGAAGAAGCAGCATTATCTAAACTTCATAATAATGCAAACGTAATGGCAATCTCTGGAAGAATAGATAAGTCTTTAGCTATTAAATTTGTAGATAAGTTTATTAACACTAATTTTTCTAATGAAGAAAGACATATAAGAAGAAATAATCAAATCGACAATATGTAGTAATATTTTTAAATATTATTTAATATAATGCATAATATGAAATATATATTATGCTTTTTAATTTTAATAATACCAATTTGTACTTTAACTGTTCCAAGTAATAATAATTATTATGAAGAAATAAATTATGTGGAAAACAAAGAAGAAAAAGTAGTAAAACTATTAGATTCAAACGAAATAATAAATATTTCACTAGAAGATTATATTACTGGAGTTGTATCTTGCGAAATGCCAGCTTCTTATGAATATGAAGCATTAAAAGCACAAGCTGTTGCTTCTAGAACATATGCTTTAGAAAAAATGAAATATAATAATACATATGATTTAGAAAATTCTACTAATAATCAATGTTATCATAGTAATGACAAATTAAAATCAAAGTGGGGAAACAATTATGAAAAATATTATAATAAGATTAAAAAAGCAGTTAATGAAACAAAGGGTTATTATATAACTTATAAAGGTGAAATTATAAAAGCATTTTACTTTTCAACTTCAAATGGTTATACAGAAGATGTTCAAGATGTTTTTGGAAGTAAACTTGATTATCTTTCATCAGTGGAATCTTCTTGGGATAAAAATAATAAGAACTTTGAAAAAACAATATCCTTTAATGAATTAGATTTTTTAAACAAATTAAACATTAAAGAAAGTAAAGTTAATAAAATAGAAATAATTAGTAGAACTAAAAGTAATAGGGTTAATGAAATAATAATAAATAATAGTAAGTTTAAAGGCACAACATTTAGAAAATTATTAGGAATTAGATCAACTGATTTTGATATTGAAAAGAAAGATAATATAGTATATATAACAACAAGAGGATATGGACATGGAGTAGGACTTAGTCAATATGGTGCTAATGAAATGGCTAAACTAGGTTATACTTATGAAGAAATATTAAAATATTACTATAAAGATATTGAAATTAATAACGTATAAAAAAACAAATTTAGTTCACACTCTATATTAGGAGCGTGATTATGAATAAAGCAAAAAGATTAGTAGTACCTACTGTATATGCAATTTCACTTTTACTTATTATAGGAAGTGTATTTATACTTGTTAGAGGAGTTAGTAACTATTTTAAAGAACCTATTGATTACAACTATTCTGTTAAAAATGTACTTGAAAGAACAATTCCTGTTCAGGCAACAAAGAATTTAATAATAAAACCATATCTATCAGAAAATGTTAATATTGGTAAATACTTTTATGATTATGAAGGAGAAAGAGAAAGTCAAGAAAAAGCATTAGTTTATTATGAAAACACTTATATGCAAAACTCTGGAGTAGATTATATAAGTAATAGTGTATTCGATGTTGTGTCTATTTTAGATGGAGAAGTAATATCTGTTGAAAATGATAAAACTTTAGGAAATATTGTTCAAATAAAGCATGATAAGGATTTAATAAGTATATATCAAGGAATAGATGAAGTATCAGTACAAAAGGGTGATGTTGTAGATCAAGGGCAAATTCTTGGAGTAAGTAGTAGTTCTAAAATAAACCCTGAATATAATTCTTCTTTACATTTTGAGGTTTATCATAAAGGTGAAATTATTGATCCAGAAAATCTTTATACTTTGAGCATAGAAGACTTTCAATAAAGTCTTTTTTTATATTTTGATAAAACTAACATATATTTATAATAGGGGTGAATTATAATAAAAAAATCTATTATAAATAGAATACAAGAAGAAACAAATTATATTTTAAATTCAAAAGAAACAATTAGAAATATAGCTAAAAAGTTTAAAATTAGTAAAAGTACAGTTCATAAGGATTTACATGAAAGATTAAAAGAAATAAATATAAAATTATATAAAGAGGTCAAAAAAATTATGAACTATCATATAGAGATAAGGCATATAAATGGAGGTAACGCAACTAAAAGAAAGTATAAAGTCACCGAGAAGTAGACTTTTTGTTTATTTTTATCACTTACATATTAATATTATGTTATCATTTTTTATGGGTGTTTTTTTATGATTAATTTTGTAGTTGTAGAAGATAATAATACACATAGAAAGAGTACTGAAAAAATAATTTTAAAGTACATGATGAAAAACAAATATGAATTTGAAATTTTTTCATATGATAGAGAAACAGATGAATTAATAAAACATATAAAAAACAATGATGAAAATAATATATACATATTAGATTTTGAACTTCCTAATACAAATGCTTTAGATTTAGCAAGAGAGATAAGAGACGTTGATTGGAGAAGTCCAATTATAATATTAACTGCTCATGGCGGTATGGCTTTTGAATCTTTTAAACAAAGACTTCAAATATTAGATTTCATATCAAAGCAATACAAAGCAGAGGAAAGTTTAATTGAATCTTTTGATATATGTTTAAAGCAATTTAATTTATCAAAATCATTAAAATTAAATTATAATTATACAGATTATAATATTCCTTTTGATAAAATACTATATATTTATAGAGATACAGTTGAAAGAAAACTAGTAATAGTAACAGAAAACTCTGAGTACATTATAAGAATTAATATGAAAGATATAAAGGAAAAATTACCTAAAACATTTAAGTATTCGCATAAAGCATGTATAGTAAATACTGAAAAAATAGAAGCTTTTGATTGGAAAAATTATGAAATATATTTTTCAAATGGTACCAAAACAAATCTTTTATCAAGAACACACAAGAAGGAGTTAACAAGAAAATGAAAATTTATGAAATAGTTTTATGTATATTAGGAATAACTTTTTGTCATTATGTTTATATAAAAAGTTATTCTTTAATTTTTGGAAACAAAATACAAAGAATAGGCATAAAATCATTCGTTATATTTTTATTAATAACTGTAATTACATATTATAATACTTTTTATAATTATGACTTTACAAAGATAATAATAAGCTTTTTAGAAATATTTTTACTTTTAAAATGCATATATTGCGAACCCATCAAAATAACTTTCTTGAAAACTTTGATTATATACTTGATTGAATGTGTTGTAGAAATTATAGTAGGTGGTTTAGTTTTTTATATGTTTTTTAATAGCGTTCAATCATTTGATCAAAACATAGTTATTAAAGTTTTATTTTCTATTTTGATAATGCTTATATTTTTAATACTGGTACAAGCAAAGGTTTCATCAAAAATTATTAAAAAAATGTTTGATTTTATGTGTGGAATTTTCAATATTACATTTATGAGTATAGTATTTGTTATATCAATTGCGATACTAGCATATTGTTTAATTATCTCTGCAAGTATATATAGTTATGCAATAACAGTGGTAATGATAATAATTTTATCTATATTAATTACAATTTCAATTGCTCAGAGTATTAAGACAAAGATGGTCACTGATAAACAAGAAGTGTTATTAAACTTTATGAAAGAATATGAAATGATTATTGATAAAGAAAGAATAGATAGACACGAGATGGTTAATAATTTATTGGTTTTAAAAAGTATAAAAAATAAAAATACTAAACAGTATGATAAGATATTAGATGACATTTTGTTAACATATCAAAGTAATAAAGCTTCTAAAGGACTATATGAGCTTCCGTCAGGTTTAAAAGGACTCTTCTATTACAAAATCTATGATATAAAAAATAAGAATATAGAAGTTTTTATTAATATATCAAACAAAATAGTTAAAGATTTGGATAGTTTAGATTCCAAAACATTAATTAAAGTTTGTAAAATATTAGGTATACTTTTAGATAATGCTAAAGAAGCCGCTTGTGAATCTAAAAATAAATTGGTTATTATAGATTTGTATAAAGAAGAAGATAATATTGTTATTTATATTGAAAATACTATAAAAGAAAATGCTAAAGTAGATATAAATAAAATTAAAATTAAAGGATTTAGTACAAAAGGCAACAATAGAGGTTATGGTCTATATATTGTAAATAAATTATTAGGTGAATCAAATAGGATATTATTAGAGCAAAATATTGATAAAAATAAATTTATATCTATTATGAAAATAAAAAACAATTAGGTAAAACCTAATTGTTTTGTTTATTATAATAAACTTTCAGGCATTTCTTCTTCGTCGAACCAAAAATAGAAACAAGCTCCAGCAGCAGTTTTAGCTATGAATTCTCCTAATAATGCTAACATCTTAATACCTCCTTTTTATCTTATTTAAAATATTTATGCTGGAAGTGGCTTCTTATAATTTTTATAATTAGCATATTTCAGCTTAAATATTTTATAACTTAAAGGGCTTATCATGAAGCATTCTAAGATTAGTGAGAAGAATATAGAATTTTGTATTAAAATATTTTTTGTTAATAATGAATATATAGTTAATCCGATTGCAGATAAAGTACATAGTATTTTGAATGTAATTCTTTTATTTTTTCTAATTAATGGCCTTTTTTCAGTATCTGCAGGAGCAAATATAAATATAAAAATAATTGATAATATAGATACAATTAATCTTATATAAAAATTAATTTCTAATACTTTTACTAAATATGGTAAAAGCAAAAATGTTATTAGAGATCCTACCCAACATTGCCAAGTTTTCTTGGCGTGTAATCCAAATCCGAATAATCTTAGTATTCCATAGAATAATAAAATTAATAAAAGTTCTTTTATAAGATTTAATATAATTGCTAATGAAATAATTACTATTGTTTTAGTAATATTTATATATAAAGTAGATAAACCATATTTAATTTCAGCAAGTTTTGTATCACTATATTTATTTTTCTTTTTTATAGAATCCATTATCTTATTTATAATTAAATCTTTCATACTCTTATTTCCTACGATTAGAGTTTATCAATATTGATAACTCTAAAATTAAGTAGATAATATATTTATAACTTATTTGCTTTATTTATAAATAATATATGGTTGTAGATATATATTTTTCACTTTAAACAAATGTAGTGCAAATTTAAGCAAAATATAAGAAGCAATTATATAAATTGAGTACAATAAAAATACTCGCCGTAAAAGTATGGGAGTGAAAGCAGTAAAGGAAGGAAGGTGTTAATTTGAGTAAAGGTCGCGTTAAGTGGTTTAACAATGAAAAGGGTTATGGATTTATTGAATCAGATGAATTAAAAGATCAAGATATTTTTGTTCATTACTCAGCAATTGACTGTGAGGGTTATAAAACTCTTAAGGAAGGCGATGTTGTTGAATTCAGCTTGATTTCAACCAATAAAGGACATCAAGCAATTAATGTAAAAGAAGTAAAATTAACAACCGTTTAAGCACACTGCAGTATCGTGTGTTTTTTCTTTACATTCTTGTAGTAATGTATTTTTATTTGTGATAAAATGTTTATAGGAGGATAATATGAAATATATTGTTAGAGGAAATAATGTTGAGGTAACAGATTCAATTAAAAGCTATATTGAAGGTAAGTTATCTAAAATGGATAAGTATTTTAAAAATCCAGATAATACAGAAGCAAAGGTGTTAATTTCAGTTAATGGAATTGATCAAAAAGTTGAAGTAACTATTAATGAAAGCAAATATTTTATAAGAGCAGAAGAAATTCATTCTGACTTATATGCAGCTATTGATATTGTAAGTGATAAATTAGAAAGACAATTTAGAAAATATAAAACTAAATTAAGTAATAAAAATAAACCTGAAGAATCTCCGCTTGAAATAGAAGATTATTTTGAAGAACCTGAAGAAGAGGTTGTTAAAAGAAAAGAGTTATTCTTAAAGCCAATGGATGAGGAAGAAGCTATCACTCAAATGGAGTTATTAGGGCATACATTCTTTGTATTTAAGAATATTGATACTGAAAAAGTATGTGTAGTTTATAAAAGAAAAGATGGAGCATACGGAATTTTAGAAACAAATTAAAGATACTTTTAAGTATCTTTTTTAATTATAAAATGGTACAATATTTTCAAGGGTGAGAAAATGGGATTATTTAAAAAGTTATTTAATCATGAAGCTAGAGAATTAAAAAGATTTGAAGCTTTAGCAAATGAAATAGAAGCATTAGATGAAGAAATGCAAAAATTAACTGATATAGAGTTAAAAAGTAAGACTGATGAATTTAGAACAAGACTTTCAAATGGTGAAACTTTAGAAGATATTTTAGTAGAAGCTTTTGCAGTTGTTAGAGAAGCTGCATATAGAGTTTTAGGTGAAAAAGCTTATCATGTTCAGTTAATAGGTGGTTTAGCTATTCACTATGGTAATATAGCTGAAATGAAAACTGGTGAAGGTAAAACATTAACTTCAACTTTACCAGCTTATTTGAATGCCTTAGAAGGCAAAGGTGTTCACATAGTAACAGCAAATGAATACTTATCAACACGTGATGCTGAGTGGATGGGTAAGGTTCATGAGTTTTTAGGATTAACAGTTGGATCTAACCAAAAAGAAATGTCTCCTTCTGAAAAAAGAAAGCAATATGAATGTGATATAACATATACAACTAATAATGAACTTGGATTTGATTATCTAAGAGACAACATGGTTGTTAGAAAAGAAGATAGAGTTCAAAGAGGACTTAACTTTGCTATTGTCGATGAAGTTGACTCAATTTTAATTGATGAAGCTAGAACTCCACTTATTATATCTGGTGGTGTAAGTAAGTCTGATGATTTATATAGAACTGCTGATAGAGTTGCTAAAAGTATGGTACCAGATGATTATGTAATAGATGAAAAAACTAAGAAAGTAACTCTTACTGAAGATGGTGTTAGACATGCTGAAAAGTTATTAAACTTGGATAATTTATATGATATTAAAAATAGTGTAATGGTTCATAACTTAGATAAAGCTTTATCTGCTAATTACACATTCAAAAAAGATGTTGATTATGTAGTCCAAGACGACAAGATTATAATTGTTGACTTATTTACAGGAAGATTAATGCATGGAAGGCAATTTAGTGAAGGACTTCATCAAGCGCTAGAAGCAAAAGAAGGAGTAACCATTAACAGTGAAACTAAGACACTTGCGACTATTACATTCCAAAATTTATTTAGAATGTATAATAAACTATCTGGTATGACAGGTACTGCTAAAACAGAGGAAGAAGAATTTAGAAATATATATAATATGTATGTTATTGAAATACCTACTAATGTACCAGTAATAAGAGAAGATTTAACAGATTTAATATACTCAAGCATGAAAGGTAAACTTAATGCAGTTGCTGATAAAATAGTTGAAATACATAAAACAGGTCAACCAATATTAGTTGGTACTGCTTCAATTGAAATGTCTGAAACATTAAGCTCACTTTTAGACAAAAGAAAAGTAAAACACGAATTATTAAATGCTAAGAATCATGAAAGAGAAGCACATATAATTGAAAATGCCGGACATAAAAATGCTGTTACTATCGCAACTAACATGGCTGGACGTGGAACAGATATTAAACTTGGACCAGGAGTAAAAGAACTAGGTGGTTTATATGTAATAGGAACAGAAAGACATGATTCAAGACGTATAGATAATCAGTTAAGAGGACGTTCTGGAAGACAAGGTGACCCAGGTACTTCAATATTTTATGTATCAATGGAAGATGACCTAATGGTTAAATTTGGTTCTGAAAAAATGAAGACTATTATGGAGTCTTTAGGTATTCCTGAAAATCAAGCAATAAGCAATAAAATGATTTCTAGAAATATAGAATCTTCTCAAAAAAGAGTTGAAGGATTTAACTTTGATAGAAGAAAGGGCTTGCTTGATTTTGATAATGTAATAAGCAAGCAAAGAGAAATCATTTATGAAAGAAGAAATGAAATATTAGATAAAGATAGTATTACTGATAGAGTAATGCAAACATTTAGAGAATATGTTGAAGGTGTAGTTAATTCTCATAAATCAGAAAAAGGAGAACTTAATTCAAATGATTTAGATAATATAATGGAACATTTTAATAGTAATTTATTAAAGTCTAAAAAAATTAAATTAAATGAAATAAAAGATAAATCTCCGGAAGAAATAATTGATTATATTTATGATATAGTAGTTGATGATTATAATAATAAATTAAAAGATATACCAGAAGAAATTCAAAATGACTTTGAAAAAGCAATAACACTTAGAGTAATAGATAAGCATTGGATGGATCAACTAGATGCTATGGAAAACTTAAAAGAAGGTGTTGGCCTAAGAGGTTATGCTCAAACAAATCCATTACAAGTTTATGCATTAGAAGGATTCCAATTATTTGATGATATGTTAGCATCAATAAATGCAGAAGTAACAACATTCTTACTAAAAGCAGAAATAAGGCAAAATTTAGAAAGAGTTGAACATAAGAATATACATACAAATGATGGAAAGGAAAAAGCAAAGAATACTCCAAAAAAAGCATCACCTAAAATAGGTAGAAATGACCCATGTCCATGTGGGTCAGGTAAAAAATATAAACAATGTTGCGGCAAATAACTCGCAAAGTCCCTAAAATAAAGGGATTGCGAGTTTTTCTTTGCATAGGCAAAAATTCAATATTTTATAAAAAACACGTTTTAGATACGATTTTACATACGATTTTTTTACGGGTAATTCGTATCTAAATCGTATCTAAAGGGAATATTTTTACGGGTTAGCAGTTAAGAAACTCTTATTTTATAGGCATTTACAAAAAAAGTTTCCAGAGCCCCTGAGATAAGGATTATTTTTCATAAAAGTATGATATAATTTAGGCAGGAGTGATATTATGGAAGAATACATTTTAGAACCATATACAGATGAATATTATAA
>JAEEGL015634371.1_pt1 | contig 77590 bp, 69 predicted proteins | sample 9134231 | NCBI WGS metagenome assembly JAEEGL01 (sample SAMN16246548, study PRJNA631951) | gut metagenome | biome: gut microbiome; feature: rumen; material: fiber-attached | host: Bos | place: Iran: Karaj | collected 2018-10 | reverse complement strand
CCTCAGACCATTCCAAATCCGGATGAAGTTCATTTTGTTCTGAAAATCTCACTTTTAGCAATTCCAACATCATGCTCGCCCCCATATAAATCCCGATTTGCCTTTCTCTTACATTGTGCTCTGAAATTGTGAAATAGTCAATAGTGAAATCGCGGCGTTGCCGCGGTGAAATCTTCGGGCTTTGCCCTCAGGTGAAATGAAATCCACCAACCCGTCAAGGTGGATTTAGTTGAAAAGGCTCATCTTTTGGTAGACAAAAGATGAGCCTTTTCTGGTGGGAGCGGGTGGATTCGGACCACCGAAGTCGATAGACAGCAGATTTACAGTCTGTCCCCTTTGGCCACTCGGGAACGCTCCCTTATTGTTAGTGAGGCAACCCATAGGCTGCCTCACCGATGGAGCTGGTGATCGGAGTCGAACCAACAACCTGCTGATTACAAATCAGCTGCTCTGCCATTGAGCCACACCAGCAAATATTTTCTTTTCAAACGCGTTGATGATTATATCATAGCCAATTGTCATTGTCAACAACTTTTTTATATTTTTTTTGCGTCTGAAAAAAAGAACAAAACAATTGGAAAAACAAGGCTATTGCGCTGATAACAGTTTGCTATGCCTTGCTTTTCTAATCGAACAATGCGTAAATATATACTTCATCTTTTCCAGTTGTTGTAAAAGTCTCAAAGTCAAAAGGAACAGTACAATTTTCATCTTCGAAAAATGAAACTGCACGGCCATTAGTGTCTATTCCTATTTCACATCCAACAGGAATTGAAAAATGAGATGTTGATTCAATATCTTTGCCCGGATTATAAACAATATACGCGTCGAATGTATTGTCAAGAGTCGGAATGCTAGAAAATACATCTTGCTTTTGGTCAAAGTATTCAAAAGATCTTGTTAAAAACAATACTTGAGCGTTTGAATTGCTTGAATAATAATCTATCTTCGATATGAGCTTGGTATCATTGTTGATGATGTAGACAACTCTGATTTTGTCTCCCGGTTTAATGCCAAGATCGGATGCTTGATTTAAAACATTGTTGCTGGGATCAGCTTCGTAACATACTTCAGTTACTGAAACTCCATCCAAATCATAGTTTTTCGAGTATTTTTGGTAATATGTACAATCATCAAATATTGAAGAAGAAGTCATATACTTTTCTACATATTCCGAATACGTTCCGAAAGCCTGCAATATTGCATAAATCTTGGGCTGAGGAACATATGCTTTTTTGGGGTCGGAGCGTTCTTTTGTCACACTGTATAATTCACCCTCATAGGCAAACAATTGCAAATCCGAATGAGACTCCAAAACATTAAAACTTTTTTCGCTGGAATTGTTTTCAATGTATATGCTGTACTTATAGGACAGAGTATCGTTTTTAAAATACGATAAGGTTTCTCTGTATGCAGGAACTTTAATCAAAACGGCGCGAGGCAAATTGTTTTTGGTTGTCTCTACAAGTGATACAGAGACGCCCGGAAGACAAGAAGAAAGAAGCGATAAAGTCAAAATGGCAATAAAAACAGATAAAACAATTTTTCTTTTCATATTGAATCCCCCTTCTCAATGCCCACATTACTCAGTCATTCTATCACAAAAAAAGTAAATAATAAACAATTGTTTTACAAATAAAATGATAGTATAATTGAAAAGTATAGAGTGATAGGAGAAAAAATATGAGAAAAATCTTATCTTTAATCATGGCAGTTCTGATGATCGCTACAATCACATTGGCGTTTTCATCATGTTCTACCAACAATATCCACCATGTTAAAATTCAATTTGTAGGATATGGGGAAGTAACTTTGGAACTAGATGGAAATGTTGCTCCAATAACGGTTAAGCATTTTTTGGATTTGGTAAAAAGCGAAAGCAATTCCAAGTCATATGTAAACAGACTTCAGCCGGGGTTCGTTTTGCAGGGCGTGCTTGGTAATAACACCGCTACCATCAAAGGCGAATTTGAAAACAATGGTGTAAAAAACGATATAGCTCATACAAAGGGCGTCATATCAATGGCAAGGTCAAAGTCATATGACAGCGCATCCAATCAGTTTTTTATAATGCTTGGAACTGCTGAATATTTGAATAAGAATTACGCTGCTTTCGGTAGAGTCACAGAAGGTTTTGAAGTTATTGAACAAATACAAAAGGCTCTTGTTGAAAAGAATGACTTTACAGATAATTACTATTATTTCTTGAACAGCAGCTCATACATAGAAATGAAATTATCGATAATTGACTGATAAGGAGAAACAGTATGCCAGCATATCCAACACCTCACATCAATGCAAAACCCAGTGATTTTGCAAAAGTGGTTTTGATGCCAGGAGATCCCAAAAGATCTGAATTTATTGCTAAAACATACCTGAATGATCCTAAACTTGTCAACGATGTTAGAGGAGTTCACGGTTATACAGGAACATACGAAGGAATGCCTGTAACAGTTATGGCTTCCGGAATGGGAATGCCCTCAATTGGTATTTACAGTTACGAACTTTTCAATTTCTTTGAAGTTGACACAATTATTAGAGTTGGATCAGCAGGATCACTTCAGAGAAATATTAAAATTATGGATTTGGTATTGGCGCAGGGCGCATCAACAAACTCAAACTATGTTAGTCAATTTGGGTGTCCCGGAACATTGGCACCATTAGCTGATTATGAATTGTTGAAGGCAGCAGATGAAGAGTGCAAAAAAATGGGTGTCAGCTACCATGTGGGCAATGTTTTGTCATCAGATACATTCTACAATGACGATGTAACATCAAATGACAAATGGGCCAAGATGGGAGTCATGTGTGTTGAAATGGAAGCGGCAGCGCTGTACATGAATGCTGCTAAAGCCAAGAAGAGAGCTCTTGCTATATTAACAATATCTGACAGCATAGTAACAGGTGAGTCAACATCATCAGAAACAAGGCAGACTAAACTGAGACAGATGGTTGAAGTTGCTTTAAAGTCAGCAAAGAAGTTTCAATAGACAATATTGATAGAGAACAAATTAAAAAAGGGAGGCGATAGTTATGCATGAACCTGTGATGGGTTACAATATATATTTTGACATAGCAGCTATATTCATAAGTATCGCCGCTCTCATAGTTTTGTTCTTTAAGCGTGACCTTAGAAAATCTGAGAATAAGTGGTTGGGCGCTGTTCTGATAAATGGCCTGGTTTGTACTGTTTTTGATATCTTAAGTGCTTTATCAATAGACTATCCGACTCGGTTCAGTTTTGAATGGGCATACACTTTTACCTATCTGTATTTCTTTATACACATCACAACATTGTTGTTTTTCTTTATCTTTTCCGGGTTTTATCTCGGTGGCGAAAAACAAACATTGAGAAAAAGAACAAGATTAATAATGATTCCGTACATGATAGGTGTTGCTCTGTTAATTGCACAACTTCCGACGGATATCATATACAAATTGGATGAGAAAACGCATTATTATACTACAGGAATAGGGTATTACTTCCTGATAGCAATCAGTGTTTTCTATATTGGAGCAAGTATGCTTCAGCTCAGATCCAAAGTGGCAACAAAGGCAAACAAAATCGTTATATCTGTATTTGCCATTGTCACAGTATTATCTTTGGGAACAAAATACCTGTTTAGCAATGTTTTGATAGAACTATTTGTTCAATCACTTCTATTGCTTATGATAGTTGTCTCTCTTGAGGACTCAAGCAAGTATTACGACCAAACACGTAAAGTATATAACTATTACGGATTTGAAAATGATATAAGTGTTTTGTTTAAAAGAAACAACCCTTTGTCTTCCTTGATAGTTATAAAGAATCCGGAGATGGCGGCTGTTACTACCAGATACGGAAAGATTGTTACAGCAGAATTGCTTGAAACAATGCTTGACGGAATAAGACAGATTGCACCGGATGCTACCATTTATGATCTTGAAAACGGAAAGTTTGTTATTGCGCACGTCGATTTCGATGCAAACGGAATCGCTGATGAATATAAAGCAATAAAGGCCAGATTTGAGAAAGAATGGGATGTAAACAAACACATTATTAATATAAAGAGTAATGTGGTCCTGATTAATATCCCGGAAGATCTGCATCAAGAAGAACAACTTATACAGTTTGTTGAAAAATATGAAGGATTTGAAACTATAGTTGATGTTAAGCGTAGTGTTGCTGTCGAAAAGGCGATATTAAATGCAATTATTAACAATGGGTTCTTCGTTGTATATCAGCCTCTGCTGAATATGAGTAATGGTATTTACGACAGGGCAGAAGCACTTGTAAGATTGGTTGATGAAGAACTTGGTTATATTTCTCCCGATGAATTTGTCAGAGTTGCCGAGCAGAATGGTGTGATGCTTGATTTGGGTGACATCGTTCTGAACAAGGTTATGGATTTCATCAGCAAAAATGATCTGCAATTGCTTGGCATTAAGAAAATAAACATCAATCTTTCACCAATTCAATGCTCTTCATTAGGTTTTTCTGAGCACTTAGCTGAGCTTATTGAATTCTATGGAATTGATCCTTCATTGTTGTGCTTTGAAGTTACTGAAACCATGGCTTTCCACGATGCTAACGCGCTTACTCGTTTAATTGATGATTTGCACGCTATGAATTCAAGCATTGCCCTTGATGACTTTGGATCAGGCTATTCCAACATCGTAAATGTTTTCAGTGTGGATTATGATGAAATAAAGATAGATAAGAGTCTTTTGTGGAATGCAAATGAATACAATCATGGTGATGCAATTCTTAAAGAGACAATTAACATGATTAAGGAAGTTAAAAAGGAAGTCGTTGTTGAGGGCGTTGAAACAAATGACCAACTCAAGAAACTGACTGAACTTGGTTGTAACTATTGTCAAGGATTCATTTTCAGCAAACCTATTAAAGAGGATGAATTCATTTCGTTCCTTAGAAGAAAACTGGATTAATTATAGTTAAAAAATAGGCATAGCGAGTAAAATTCGCTATGCCATTTTTTACGCAAATAACGGAGTTGACAAGTACCTGTCGCCTGTGTCAGGGAGGAGTACAACAATTGTCTTGCCTAAGTTTTCTTCACGCAAAGCAATTTGTTTTGCTGCCCAAAGAGCTGCGCCTGATGATATGCCAACTAGAATGCCTTCTGATTTTGCTATATTTTTTCCTTCGGTGAAAGCATCTTCATTTTCAACTTTTATGATTTCATCGATTACCGATGTATTCAATATCTCGGGAACAAATCCTGCGCCGATTCCCTGAATCTTGTGTGGGCCTGCTTTTCCTTCGGATAAAACAGGAGATCCAGCCGGTTCAACTGCGACTATTTTAACTTTAGGGTTCTTTTCCTTTAAATATGTGCCTACGCCTGTAATAGTGCCGCCTGTTCCTACACCTGCAACAAAAATGTCAACTTTTCCATTGGTGTCATTGAATATCTCAGGGCCTGTTGTTGTATAGTGTGCTTTGGGATTGGCCGGGTTTACAAACTGTCCTGCGATTATTGAGCCAGGGGTTTGTTTGTGTATCTCTTCAGCTTTTTCAATTGCGCCTTTCATTCCTTTTGTGCCATCGGTCAAAACAAGTTCTGCGCCATAAGCCTTAATAAGATTTCTTCTTTCAACTGACATTGTATCGGGAAGAGTTATTATTAACTTGTATCCTCTCGATGCTGCAATAGATGCTAGTCCTATGCCTGTGTTTCCGGATGTTGGTTCTATTATTGTACCGCCGGGTTTTAGTTTTCCGCTTGCTTCAGCGTCATCTATTATGGATTTTGCAACTCTGTCCTTAACAGATCCTGCCGGATTGAAATATTCTAATTTTGCTATTATTGTCGATTTAAGATTATTGCTTTTTTCAAAATTAACTAGTTCTACTAAAGGTGTTTTTCCTACCAGTTCAGATACTGATTTATATACTCTCATGTATACCTCCATTTCAAATAAAGAATTTCTTTTTCAACTTTTCAACTATAGACTTATTCCTAAAGACAATTAAGACAACAATAGACAAAACCAACAGAGTAGAAAACGGGTACAATGACCACAATAATACTACAGGAGAACCGAGCGCCAATTTCAACAACACTTCAATTATAATGCAGAGGATGCCTGCAAACAACATAATAATGGCTACAAGTGTAGGAATTGTAACAACATGCTTTCTGAACAAAACAGTAAGTATTATGCTGAATGCAACTATGATGGCAACCAGAGGAAGAGCGAATGGCAAAAACCATGTTCCGTGTGTCATGTAGTTTATAAACATCAGAAAAGCTTCAATATCTAGTCCTATGACCAGTATAGACAGAACAGGCCTCTTGCCAAGCATTACTATAGATGTAATTATTACATAAAAAGCAAGCAGGGAAGAGATGACAAACAAAGACCATGTGAAAGCTTTGTTTATGGTCAAATCTGAAATAACTGTTATCAACAGAGGGACAAGAAATATTAAGCCCACTATAATCATTGATGTGCTTTTTTCTATTTTGAACTTAGGCTTTTGTACGTAAACAGGATAAGGTTTATCAAAAGTAGATGTTTGTTCAAACGGAAGCACTACGGGAGTATCACAAAGGGGACATTTTTTAGCACCCGGTTCAAGTTCAACTCCGCATTTAACACAATATGCCATTATTTAATCACTTTCTTTTTCATTGTTTTCAATCAGTACATGAATTCCGCTCTTTACAAGTTCTGTAAAGAACAATCTTTCCAATTCATGACTTTCTATATTGCTTGTAAAATTGAATCTCATTTTATCTCCGAAAGAGATAGCAGAGCAGTTATATGCTGTGTCTGACAAAATGCCCAAAATGAAATCCAGATGATCTACGTAATCAACCATCTCTTTGGGCAAGGTCTGCATTCCCAAATTGGATATGGTTGTACTTGATGTTCTTTCTCCTACCTGGTTGTAAACGAGCTTCATGACCATATCTTTGAGGAAGAGAGGAACAAGTCTTAAAATAATCGATTGCTCTGATTTTACATTAGTCGTAATCATAGACCGCAGGTTTTGTTCCGTTGCACACAATTTCATTTGGTGCTTTACTGATTCAGTCAATTCTTTCATGGAGTATTGCCCCTCTTTAGGGTCAACACCTACATTAGCAAACATTGAAAAGTTTCTCAGGGATTTAGAGTTGAAAAACTTTCGCAGATTGATCGGAACAAGAACAGAAACGGGTTTTTGTTTGATTCTCCGGACTCCTGTTTTGTCCTGCAATGTCATTATGGACTTTATCATAACGGCAGTTACGAAGTTTGTGATGGTGGCATAATAAGACTCTGCAACCTTCTTGATGTCTTTCAAATCTATGATTCCGGTTGTGATGTTTAAGTAACCATCCTCTTCTTTTTTGCCTTTTATTTTATAAGCAACAGAGTCATTTCTGGGCTTGGAATACTCGCCCTTGTTCTTTACAAAACTGTCTTCCAACTCTTCCGGGGTGGGGCGGACACTTCTGTCAAGAACGCCGTCACTGCTGGATATTTCGACTTTATACTTTTGTGTAATATATTCTGCAACAAGAGTTTTAAGGAATGTCAGAGCACCGGTTCCATCTGTCAGAGCATGGAACACTTCCACGGAAATTCGCTTCTTGAAATACAGTACTCTGAAAGCGCATTTTTTCAATTCCTTGTTCTTCATCATCTGACAAGGATAGGGCGAATCTTCTATTGGATTTGGAATTGAATCTATCTTTTCCAGATAGTACCAGAAGAGCCCTCTTCTCAGTCTAACCGCAATTGAAGGAAATCTTGATGCTGTTACCCTTGTGGCATTTTTCAGCACTTTAATGTCGATGTCTTCATTAAGAGTGGCAGAAACTCTGAAAACATTGCTCCATTTTCTTTTTCTTGCAGCCGGATATATCTTGGCTGCGTTATCCAGTTTGAGCCAGTTTCGGTTTCCATCTGATTTGGTTACGCTTTGAATCAGCAATTTGACCTTCTCAAGGTCTGCTTTTGCTTCTTTGACTCCGAACAACACATATGCGTGCCACATTCCGTTCCGAACGGTCAAAGAGCATTTGTTTCCGTATTTTTTCAACCTGTTTGCCATTTCCATTGAATCGCTCAGAAGCAATTCATCTCCGCCTACAAAAATCCTGGATTCAGGCAAACCGGACAAATCCCCATATAAAGGTGACACATATGGATTGAGAAGGTCTTCTTTTCCATACATGTGAGCTTGATCTAATAAATGTTTTGTTGTGAGGGAAGGGTCTTTTGACTCATTTATTCTGTGCGAAGGCAAAGAACATGAAAGATCTACCCATGGCGAAAATGCAATAATATACCCGGGCATACTTTCTTTTCTGTCTTTCAGCAACAAAGAGAGGGCATAACATAGCCCTCCTCCTGCAGATTCTCCGCAAAGAACGATGTCTTTGCTTTCATATCCGCATGACAACATATATTTATATGCTTCGTAAACATCATCAAGCGCAGAAGGGTATGGATTTTCAGGGGCAAGTCTGTATGCAACCGTAAAGACGTCGGCTCCTGTCATATCGGCAAGTATTGAGCCGAAACCTCTGCAATAGTCAAGTCCGCCTGTTGTGTATCCTCCTCCGTGAAGATAGAGAACAGCTCCACGGCTTTTAAAACAAAATGGTCTGATCCACTCGCCTTCAAAGTTGTCAAAACTGTGCTGTTCGTATATTACATTCTGTTTGTGTTGTCGTGAAATAAGAAGGCCAATTCTATCCTGACCCTCTCTTGAGACTTGGACAGAAATGCTGTTGATTGCATTTTTTGTCAGTCTCAATTCAGATCTCAATAGAGAAGTTTTTAAGTCCATTTTTTACAATATTCCAGGTATGCGCAGGAAAAGGAACGACAGAGCTGCAGAGACCAGATTTGCAGTGACTGCATAAGCTATACTTATTCCTTTACTCCTTGATTTCATCAATACTGCATAAGAAATGATCTCGAGAATAAGAACAGCTATCTCAATTGGAATGAATATAATCATCGACGAAAGGGAACCGGACTTTATGTTTGTTGTGAACAAGAATAGGTTGAGTCCTATATTTGTTATGAAGTTGACCACAAAGAACAATATGAGGTTTTCTTTTATCGGTATTTTGAAAATCAGCAAGAACAAGAATTCAACTATAAGAGTAATGGCAAGAGTAGGCAAAAATTGCTTAATGAACATCAAGATTTTGCTTTGTTCTTTCACCAGAGTAATAGAGTTGGTTTCTTTAGAATACTTTATGGTTATTGATTCCTGATAAATCTTTCTTGTGAATTCTCCTGATTCAACATAGGTGCCATCAGAAAAGACCATGATGATTTTGTACTTATTTCCTACACCAGGCAATCCGAAATATCCATAATGGAAATAGTTATTATCAGATTTGATATCTCCCCATAGAGGGGCACCGCGTGATCCCTGAACACATGCCGTGTGCCAATCGGGACTGGAATAATTCTTTAAAGTGTTGAACATTATTTCGTCATATTTTGATTCATCTAAGCTGCTACTGCAATGTTCATCCTGAGCACCTGGCAACAACAAATCCAAGTAATATGGAGACTCGGGTGGAGTCTCAACTGTTATGTCCAAAGATGGTTTTGGACCCATGTCTGCTGATGCTGTTATAGTAAATGCACTGAGTATGACCAAAACTGAGAGTAAGACCAATAATCTTTTCTTCATAAAACACCTCGTATTTATTTTCCGAAAAATTGTCTCACAAATCCTCTAAGGAGAAGTGAGACAATGATTTTTTTACTTAAACTATTTTTGAAATCTCATCCAATGAGTCATCGTCTGTGGACTTTAGCGAGACACCGGTTGCAAATTTCCATTTTTCCGTATGAGACATACTTGCACCTTCAGAGAGGACTTTGACTGGAGAAATCGTTTCAACCTCTGTGAAATAAGCACATTCATAAACTTCACAAGAAGAATCAAAATCTGGATATTCACCATTGTCATATGAAGTTCCGTATTCAACGCTACAAGCTACGCTGCCGTTCACATACATCACTTTGCCTACTGAATTTGTGAATCCAAGTTTAATTGCATCTGAAATTGATGGATCCTGTTTCAAAACTACATATTTGTTTCCCAAAGTGAGTCTTGAATCCTTAATGTCTGTATATGGCCAGAAAACTATGCTTCTGTTGGGCAACAGGCCTGTGTCTGTGGTAGTTTGTGGAACTATTGTTGTTCCGCCGCTTCTCATGGCTGTCAGTGCCCAGCTTGCGCCTTTTACATCTTCTTTTGAAGTATTTGTGGTTACGTGATTAATAGTTACAACCGGTTCTTCCGGATGCATTGAAATTGTTATTGTGTGTTTCAAACCAGTGACCAATTGTGTAGGAGGATTCAAAACACAGCCTGTCTCCGTAACTGAATAAACGACTTTATCATTGTCGGGATAATATGTCTTCGGATATTCTTCAGGACTTATCCAAAGTCTGTGACCGCCATATAAATACCAATATTTATCCGGACCGAAAAGGGAAGATACATCCTGACTTGTCTTTCTCTCAATGTCTTCGTGCATGAGATTCGGACAGTTGTCAATTGAACAATAAATGATTCTTGGCCCCACATCAATTGTTACATAGATGACAAGTCTTTCATTGGAGATTTCAAGACACTTGCCGAAATTCTTATATGAAGGTAATTCTTTTACGTTAACCATGTTTATTTTCCTCTCATTTCCTGGTTTCGCTCTTCAGAGCAGCGAGTTCTCTCATAAATGTGTCCAAATCCTTGAACTCTCTGTATACTGATGCGAATCTTACATATGCGACTTCGTCAATCTTTTTGAGTTTATCCATTATCATTTCGCCAATTTTCTGGGATTGAATTTCATGATTCAAAGAATTCTGGAGTTCACTTTCAATATCACTCACTACCTTTTCAAGCTGATCCATAGCAACAGGTCTCTTCTGACATGCTTTTACCAAGCCGTTCATAATCTTGTTTCTGTCAAAAGCTTCGCGAGTTCCGTTTTTCTTGATTACAAGTATAGGGTAAGATTCCAGAGTTTCAAATGTGGTGAACCTGGCACCGCACTCAAGACACTCTCTTCTTCTCCTGATGCTTTTTCCTTCATCAGTTGGACGAGAGTCAACAACTTTGCTCTCAAGATAACCACATGATGGACATTTCACAATCAATCATCTCCAATCCACAATATAGTTTTCGTATCAACTATTATACTCTAAATATTATTGAAAGTAAACATTAGAGAATTGGAAACACAATCTACAGACTCAAAGTGAACTCATTTGTGCCCGGTTTGAGGTCATATTTCTTTTTGCTCAAAACAGCGATTCCTTTGATGTCATCAGGAATAACAATTGTATAAGTTATTGCTTTGCCGTTTGTTTTCCACTCAGAAGAAACAAGTCCACGCTCTGTTACTATACTAGCTTTGAGGTACTTTAATCTCGGATCGGGAAGTGGGGAAATGGTGACATGTTTAAAGCCGGGATATTGTTCTTCATATTGAATTCCTGCTGCGCGTGTATAGATCCAATCTCCCACAGCTCCGTATGCATAGTGGTTAAATGAATTCATTGTGTCGCTCCACATGCTTCCGTCTTCTTTAATTCCATCCCAGTGTTCCCACATTGTGGTTGCGCCCTTGCTCAGAGGGTAGAGCCATGATGGGTATTCTTTTTGAAACAGCAGAGTATATGCTAGTTCTGTATAGCCATTGTCGCTGAGTGCATACAACAAGTATGGTGTTCCGACAAATCCTGTTGTCATTCTGTTGCTGTTCTTTTCAACCAATTTAGCCAATTCTTCTGCAAATTCCGCATTTTTTTCGGGCCAGATGCTGCATTCAATTGCGAGGACAAATGCGGTTTGAGTCTTTTCTTTGAGGTGATAATCCTTGTCAAAGAATTCATTGACAATTCTTCTTCTCAGATTGTCTGCTTCTTCTCTGAAATCCGCTCCTCTGATCTTTAATACTTCAGCAGCTTTTGTGACAATTTCAAGTGTTTTTACTGAAACGCACATGGTCATAAATCTTATTGAAGTTCCGCCTTTTGTATACAGGGTATCCGGAACATCTGTAGACAGCCAGTCACCAAAATGTTTATCTGAATTGAAATATTCATCGTCTTTGCTGATGATGTATTCAGCCCATGCTTTCATCATCATGAAGTTTTCTTCAAGAATCTGCTTGTTTCCGTATATCAGATACAATTGCCAAGGAATAATGCAGCAAGCGTCTGCCCATGAAGAAGAAGGTGAAGCCCAGTTTGCATTGTTTGGTATGACATGAGGAATTGCACCCTGAGGTCTTTGATCATTTCTCATATCCATAAGCCATTTTCTGAAGAAATTGTATGTGTTGTAGTTCAGGGAAGCGCACTTGCAGAACACTTGAGCGTCGCCCGTCCACCCTAGTTTTTCATCTCTTTGAGGACAGTCTGTCGGAACATCTATGAAGTTACTCCGCTGGCCCCAGATAATATTGTGGAAGAGTTGATTTAAGTCTTTGTTGTCTGTTTCGATGTACCCTGTTCTCTCCATATCTGAATAAACAGCGGTAGCAGAGAAGTCCTTTATGTCAACCTGTCCATTCCAACCTGTCAGTCTCAGATATCTGAAACCGAAGAAAGACATGCTTGTTTTGTATTTTGCCTTTTTACCATCACTTATATATGTAACTTTAGCTTTTGCTTTTCTGTAGTTGTCATTATAGAAGTTACCGTTTTTGTCCAGTGTTTCGCCACATTCAAGTTCAAAGACATCGCCTTTTTTGCCGCTACAGGAAAATTCTATAAAACCTGCCATATTCTGGCCGAAGTCGATTACATCTTCTCCAAGAGGAGTCTTGAGGTATTTAACTGCCTTTATAATTTCTTTTTCCCTTGTAGGTTCATTGATTTGAGGGACAAGACAATTTCGCGGATACATAATGGGTTCAGCGTTTACCGGCTGAGGAGGAGTAAATGTTGCGTCATATGTTTCGCCGTCATAAGGGTCTGACATAACGATCTTAGAGTATTGCATTTTCCAGGTGCAGTCTGTCAGGATTGTTTGAGTTGTTCCATCTGCATATTCAATATCTATGCTTGCAATAACTGCAGGCTCAGCTGACGGAAGGCTCGGATTAGATAAAATCTCATGTGGATAAAGGCTCTTCCAACCGCCTGCGACGGTTAATATAATATGGTTTTTATTTTTTAATAAATCAGTTATATCATATGTCTGATACATAACAGTGTAGCGCATGGAAGTTCTTCCGGGCGCGAGAGCTATGTCGCCAACTTTTTTGCCGTTTAATTCTGCTTTGTATACACCTAACGCAGACGCTGTCAGAGTGGCAGATACCACATCGGAATCTATGTCAAAATCCTTATAAAAATCTATACATCTTTTGTTTGCCGGTTCGCTTGGTGCAAGCCATCTGGCGTCTGAAATGTGATTTGTCATGTTAAACTCTCCTTGCTTAAAAAAACACAGTAATTTTCTATATAAAATTAATTTAATACAATAGTATAACTATTCTTCTTCGCCATCATAATTGGTGTAGTCTCTCTCAAATAATTCTTCACATATTGCCTGTTGCAGATCGCTATCTTTTGAGTTTTTAATTATGCCTTTTATTCTGGTTGTTTTTCCTTTTCCCATATATACCGGAGTACCCAGTTTGTTTGCGATTGAAGTCAGTTCATTGTGCCACAGTTTTCTCATCTGCTTGTCTCTTTTTACTTTGGGATTTTGTATTGCCCGTCTTATGACATCAACTAAGAAACCTTCTTCTTCATCCCTTACGCAGAGAATACCCCAGTGATTCGGAACCTTTTTGACCACTGACTTTCTGTGTTGATTTCCTACGACTATATAGTTCTGATCGAAATATGCATCATAGTCCTTTATTTGTTTGTTCAGCCGTTCATATGAATCGGCGTCACTTTTAATCTCAAATCCCGTCAACTTGTCTGTAACTACAAAGAAGTCGCATCTAGAGTTGCCTATGGGGCTCTCTTCGAAAATACGCATTTTTCCGAAATATTCTTCAAGCCAATCGAAAATAACCACTCGTATACTTCTGTCTTTCATAATTTAATCCAATAAAGACAATAGCAGATTTTCCATGTCTTTTTCCTTTGATGTAAGATTAATGAGGTTTCTGACTCTCGGAGAACCATAAAGGCCTTTTATGAAGAAACCGAGTATTTTTCTGCTCTCCATAACTCCTTTTTCTTCTCCTTTGATTTCCACTGCGAGTCTTAAGTATTTTATTGCTTCTTCAACACGTTCTTTCTTTGTAACTACTTTGGGCATCTGACCTTTAAGCCTGCTTATGATATCTTCAAAAATCCAAGGGTTGCCAAGGGCTCCTCTGGCAACTGCCACAGCATCACAATGCGTTTTATTGAACATATTCAAAGCATCTTCGGAAGAGAATATGTTTCCGTTTCCCACAACCGGAATCGAAACTTCATTCTTGACTTTTGTTATCCACGACCAGTCAACTGAAGGAGTATACATTTGTTCTTTGGTTCTTGCGTGAATGCAGATGGAACTTGCTCCGTGACTTTCTGCCATTTTGGCAAAATCCAAAACGTTGATGCTGTTTGAATCCCACCCAAGTCTCATTTTTACCGTCACGGGAATATTACCTGAGTTTTTAACCACTTCATCGATTATCTTTCCGGCAAGATCCGGATTTTTCATCAGGGATGATCCCTCGCCGTTTTTCGTTATTTTCGGAACGGGGCAGCCCATGTTTATGTCGACTGCAGCAGGGATGATACCTTCTTTAATTGACCAGTCCAAAAGCAGATATGTGCCTTTTCCCATGAATTCGGGTTCTGATCCGAATATCTGTATTGCTGAAGGCAATTCATCTTTGTCAATTTTGGCTATTTCGTATGTCTTTTTGTCGCCATAACAAACAGCTTTGGCGGATATCATTTCAGTTGTCATGTATTCAGCGCCGTGATGTTTGCACATAATTCTGAATGCCCGGTCGGCCATTCCCGCCATTGGCGCAAGTGATACTTTGTACATTGAACTCTCCGTATGTTTTTGATCGGTTTAATTATACTTTTTTTGGTTGTTTTTGTAAACGACATATGAAAAACCAAAAGAATAAGCCACATAACTTGTATATTATGCTAACTTGTATAGTTAACACGCGCGTGATATAATATACAATGCCGTATTATGGCGGATTATGCAATTTGCTAAAAAACTGTATATATTAATCACTATTTGACAGAAGAGGATTGTCAGGAGGCATGTACATTTTATGAACGATAATGAATCTTTAATTGAGGAGATACTAAAACTCAAAAAGGAGAAGGGGGCTCTCGTACTGGCACATTATTACCAAAGACTGGAAATACAAAAATGTGCGGATTTTGTAGGTGATTCTTTTGAATTGGCGAAAAGGGCAAAAGAGGCTGAGAATGACCTTATTGTATTCTGTGGTGTCAAATTCATGGGCGAGAGTGCCAAAATACTAAATCCTACAAAAAGAGTATTAATGCCAAGACCTGATGCTGGCTGTCAGATGGCAGACATGGTAACAGCGTCCAAACTCAGAGAACTCAAAGTTCAGCATCCAAAAGCAGCTGTGGTTTGTTATGTCAATTCTTCTGCTGAGACCAAAGCAGAGAGTGACATTTGTTGCACTTCTTCTAATGCTGTAAGAGTTTGTGAAAGCCTTGATTCAGATGAAATTATATTCGTCCCGGATAAGAATTTAGGAGCATATGTTGCAGGAAAACTGCCAAACAAAATGTTTCATTTCTATTATGGTTATTGTCCTGTCCACAGAAACATTACAAGGGATGATGTGTTAAAAGCAAAACAACTGCATCCCAATGCAAGACTTTTTGTTCACCCTGAATGTGAAAAAGAAGTGGTGGATCTAGCTGACTATGTAGGAAGTACATCGGGAATTATTCGCGAAGCAGAATTGTCAACAGCTGACGAGTTCATTATAGGGACTGAATATGGTGTTGTTGAAAGGCTTACAGAATACAATCCTCATAAGAAATTCTGGCTTCTTACACCCAGCCTTGTCTGCATAAATATGAAGATGACATCGCTTATTAATCTCAGAGATTGTCTGAGAGACCAGATAGGTGAGATTTCAATGCCAGAAGAGTTGAGACTCAAGGCATTTGCACCACTCGACAGGATGATGAAAATTTAGGAGAAAGAAAAATGAAAAGGTATCTTTATTCCGGAGATACGGAGAAATTGGAAAGAGTTCAATGCGATGTACTGATTATAGGTTCAGGAATAGCAGGACTTTACTCAGCACTTCATATCGACAAAAATCACAAAGTAATTGTTATAACAAAGACACAGGTTGATGGTTCAAACTCATGGCTGGCTCAGGGAGGAATTGCTTCTGTAATTGCCCCTGATGATTTCTTTGATTCACACATCGAAGATACTCTTGTTGCTGGAGCAGGACTGTGCGACAGAAAAGCTGTTGAAGTACTTGTTGATGAGGGACCCAGGAATATTCAGGAACTTATAGCTGACAATGTTCCATTTGATCACAACCCGGAAGGCGACCTTGAAATAACAAGGGAAGGCGGACACAGCCACAGAAGAATTGTTCATGCAGGCGGGGACGCTACGGGAAGAGAAACAACCAAACGATTGGGTGAAATAGCTCTTACAAAGGAAAACATTGAAGTCAAATTCAACACATACATGGTGGATCTTTTCACTGATGAGCACGGTGTTACCGGCGCATTGATTAATGATGGTGAATACAAGATTGTTGAGTGCAGTAACATTATTCTTGCCACAGGTGGTATAGGCCATATTTATCTCAGTACAACTAACCCCAAGGGCGCTATAGGTGATGGTATTTGCTCAGCTGTAAGAGCGGGAGCAGAAACATATGGAATGGAACTTGTTCAATTTCATCCGACCACTCTGGCAATTGGCTCAATGGAAAATTCAGAAAGAGCATTTCTCATCTCCGAAGCTGTAAGAGGCGAAGGCGGTATTTTGAGAAACCAGAGAGGCGAAGCATTTATGCAGGGTAAGCACCCGAGAGCCGATCTTGCTCCGAGGGACATAGTGACAAGAGCTATTCTTGCTGAAATGAAAAAAGAGAATATTGACAACGTCTGGCTTGATGTTTCATCGATGAGCGAAGAGTTCTTCAAACACAGATTCCCGACTATTTATCAAAAGTGTCATGAATCGGGAATAGATGTTCCGAGAGAGTACATACCGATCAGGCCATCGCAACACTATCAGATGGGTGGTGTAAAGACAGACCTGAACGGCAAGACAAATGTAGATGGATTGTATGCTGCAGGTGAATGCGCATGGACCGGAATACATGGAGCAAACAGACTTGCAAGCAATTCAATGCTCGAGTGTCTTGTGTTCGGAAGAAGAGCTGCTGAATACATAAATGATAATTTCCGTCCAACTGTCAAAAATATTGAGGTGTCAAAAGACAATTCCTCAATTGAAAGCACGGATGTTGAAAGAAAACAGCTTGAAGTCAGAAAGATAGTTTCAACTTATGCAAATGCTGTAAGAACAAGACAGGGATTGGCAAAGGGCAAAGAATTGATTGATGATATTTCTGCAAAAGCAGACAAACTCAAACTTGTAACGCAAGAGGATTATGACTATTACAACATGGTTTGCACTGCCAAGATGATACTCGACGGAGCAAACAACAGAAAAGAGAGCATAGGTGCTCACTACATAGAGGGCTGATTATGATACTAGACAGAAAGACAGATGAATTTTTGCTTGCCGCACTGAACGAAGACATAGGTGACGGAGATATCACAACCGAGTGCACTGTCAAAGACGGTACGCAAGCAAGCGGAAGATATATAGCAAAAGAAGACGGCATAGTTTGCGGCGTTGACATAGCTTGTCGCGTATTTGAACTATTGGGTGGAAAAGTCAATTTCAAAAAGATAAAAAATGACGGCGACACAGTAGTTAAAGGCGATGTTATTGCCGAAGTATCTGGTGAAGCCAAAACCATCCTGATAGGCGAGAGAACAGGTCTGAACATTATGCAGAGATTGTCCGGAATTGCCACCAGAACAAATCAGGCAGTCAAGGCTATTGAAGGAACGAATGCCAAGATTGCCGACACAAGAAAAACAACTCCTCTTATGAGAAAACTTGAAAAGTACGCTGTAAGAGTAGGAGGCGGTTCAAACCACAGATTCGGTTTGTCCGATGGCATCCTCATTAAGGACAACCATATAGCTGCAGCTGGCGGAATAACAAAGGCTATTGAATCAGCTAAGGCAAAAGCGCCTCACACAATAAAGATAGAAGTAGAAACAGAGACACTGGACCAAGTAAAAGAAGCTTTAAAGGCTAAAGCAGATATTATAATGCTCGACAACATGAACCTTGAACAAACAAAGCAGGCAGTTGAACTTATAAACGGCCAAGCCATAACAGAAGCTTCAGGAAACATGGGAGACAAGACGAATGAACAGCTGAAGGCAATAGCTGAAACAGGTGTTGATTTAATAAGCATAGGGGCACTAACTCATAGTGTGAAATCACTTGACATAAGTCTGAAATTCAAGATAGTTTAACGATAATTATGGAAGAACTGGGAAAGAACGACATTTACGAAATAATATCGGATAATATGAAACGAACAGATGAATCAATTTCTCATGGATTTGAGATGAGAATTGCTCACCTGGAGGATTTGTCCGTCATTTTTTCTGAAGAGATTGTTAAACATTCAGAATTTGATGATGTTATGGATGCAATTTGTCTTGATGAAAGCATACCCGGTTATTACGAAGAAAATGTTTCTTTTGTACCTAAAAACTCTTTTGGTACTCCAAATGAAGGTCAATACCAGTTCTATAGAAAAAGCATCACAGAATTCGACAAAATAGTATTTTCCAAAATGCTGTCGGAAAAGTCAGAAAAAAGTGAGTTTAAAGATTATACTTACTGGCTCAGCGGAGAAAAAAACGTGAGCACGGTAAAAGATGTGAGTATTGCCACAACTATAGGGAAACAAACAAACGAAGCATTTGAGTTTTTTGCAACAAAGTTTTCCAATTGTTCTCCAAAAGAATCTGACAACTTTATGGATGTTTGCGACGCCGTTTCTAAAGGCGAAGCGGATTTCGGGATTATTCCTGTTTCCAACACAATAGACGGAAGGCTCAGTGCTTATTGTTCATTTATAGAGAGCAATCAATTGTTCATCGCAATGACAACAATGATTGATTCTCCCGACGGAGAGAACACAACTGAGTTTGCTCTTGTTTCTTCAAAGCTATATTCTCACATAGAAGACAATATGGTTTTCAGAATCAGGATTACTCTTGAAGATTATTCGGAAATAGAGAACATTTTCAAGTGTGTTGACTACAACAAAGGAACTCTTTTGAGAACAGATGTTTTGCCACAATCAGAGGCGACCAGAGATAACTCACTTGACATTTTGATCGATGTAACAAATGCTGACATTAAAGCCATTATTTGTTACTTAAAGCTCAATTATCCACAGTTTGCAACTGTAGGTTTATACACAATTAACGGAGGCAATCGATGGTAATACTTGGAATAGACCCAGGGGTTGCAATTGTCGGATATGGATTGATTGAGTCTGAAAAAGGAAAAATAAGGATGATTGACTGCGGAGCCATTACGACTCCTGCCGGACAGGAAATTGAAGACAGATTGCTGACTATATACAACGACTTAAATGAAATAATCGACGAATATCAGCCGGCTGAAATATCCATAGAAGAATTGTTCTTTAACACAAACCAGACAACAGCTATCGCCGTTGCCGAGGCTAGAGGGGTAGTGCTGCTTGCTGCAAAGCAAAAGAAAGTTGACATTTATGAATACACTCCTCTTCAGGTAAAGCAAACAATTGTCGGATACGGAAGAGCACAGAAAAAACAAGTGCAGACAATGGTTAAAAACATATTGAAGCTGGATTCAATTCCAAAACCGGATGATGCGGCAGATGCATTGGCTTTGGCAATTTGCCATCACAATTGCAGAGGATCAAGAATAAAAGATTTCTATAACGGAAGAAAAACCAAACTGGTTTAAGTTCCGAAAGAAAGGATAAAACATGTTTTATTATCTAAAGGGAAAACTTGCAAGTACATCACTTCAGACAGCAGTAATAGATTGTGGAGGAGTCGGCTTTATGCTGACTGTATCCAACAACACGCTCTCTCATTTGACAAGAATAGGGGAAGAAGTGACTCTGTATACATATTTACAGGTAAGAGAAGACGCAATGGAGTTGTACGGATTCTATACTGAACCCGAACTTGACATGTTTAAACAGTTGCTCAATGTATCCGGTGTAGGTCCTAAAGCGGCAATATCTGTTCTCAGTGCTTTTTCTCCGGAGAGACTGGCAAGCGCCATAGTTACGGGTGACGTCAAACTGATATCCGGAGCTAAAGGAATAGGTAAGAAGACAGCTGAGAGAATTATTCTTGAACTGAAAGAGAGAATAGCTCTGATTGAATCAGAAGACGGAAGTGAACTTGTCGATGTTTCATCAACTCAGAGTATATCCAGTGTTCAGAAAGATGTAATAGATGGTCTTATTGTTCTCGGTATAAGCAAAGCAGATGCAATAAGAATTGTTAAAGATACAACGGGAAGCACAGTGGAAGAAGTAATGCGTGAAGCATTGCGCAGATATAATTCAGGAAAGTGAGCGAAATATGGCAATAGAAAAAAGCAAAGTCAAAAAGATTGATGAACAAGAAGACAGATTGCTTGATGAACATCTGTCATATGATGATGCAACAGTTGAACTGAGCCTTCGCCCACAGACTCTGGAAGATTATGTCGGACAGGAAAAGGCAAAGAAGACTCTCAGAATCAGTATAGATGCAGCAAAACAGAGAGGTGAGTCACTGGACCATGTTCTGATTTATGGGCCTCCTGGACTCGGTAAGACAACTCTGGCTACAATCATTGCCCACGAAATGGGAGTTAACTTGAAAACCACATCAGGCCCTTCCATAGAAAAGCCTGCAGATTTAGCTGCTATTCTGACAAACCTGGATGAGCACGATGTATTGTTCATTGATGAGATTCACAGACTTAACAGAATAAGTGAAGAAGTAATGTATCCTGCAATGGAGGACTATACCCTTGACCTCATAACAGGAAAGGGCCCGGCTGCAAATACATTAAAAATGAATTTGTCTAAATTCACACTTATAGGTGCTACAACAAGGGCAGGTCAGATTTCTACACCTCTTCATGACAGATTCGGAATACTGTTAAAACTCGATCTGTACAACGATGATGAAATAAAGAGAATTCTCAAGCGCAGTGCGGGAATTCTTGATGTTGAAATATCTGAATCCGGTTTGACGGAACTTGCTAAGAGATCAAGAGGCACACCTAGAGTTGCAAACAGACTTCTGAGAAGAGTCAGGGATTATGCTCAGGTCAAAGGCAATGGTATTATAACCGATGAGATGGCAGAAGAAGCCCTCAAATTGCTTGACATCGACGAAATAGGACTTGACGATGTCGACAGAAGAATACTCAAAACAATAATCGGGACATTCAACGGAGGTCCGGTCGGAATTGACACTCTGGCAGCCATTATCGATGAAGAACCCATAACAATAGAAGATGTTTATGAGCCTTACCTTATGAGACTCGGATTTATCAACAGAACCCCAAGAGGAAGATGTGTGACAAGAATTGCTTATGAGCACCTTGGCATACCATATAACAAAATCAGCAGTGCGCAAATCAAATTTGACACAAACATTTAAGAGGAAACAATGATTTCATCAAACAATTGGAAAGACTATGAGCTCCTGGATTGTTCCGACGGAAGAAGGCTTGAGAGATGGGGAAAATATATACTTTCAAGACCAGACCCTCAGGTAATCTGGAAGAATCAGAAAAAGAGTCCGCTGTGGAATAAAGCCGACGCTGTTTATGACAGAGAAGGCGGAGGCGGAAGCTGGATAAAAAAAGATGTTCCGGAATTCTGGACCATCTCATATGCTGATTTCACTTTGAAAGTAAAACCCATGGGATTCAAGCACACAGGTGTTTTTCCGGAACAGGCAGCAAACTGGGATTTTATTCAGGATAAAATCAGAAAAGCAAACAGAGAAATAAAAGTTCTGAATCTGTTTGCATATACTGGTGCAGCCACAATTGCAGCTGCCGCTGCAGGGGCATCGGTATGCCATGTTGACGCAGCAAAGGGAATGGTTGCACAAGCTAAGGAAAATGCCGCTTTATCCGGACTGGAAGACGCTCATATCAGATATATTGTCGATGATTGCAACAAGTTTATCGAAAGAGAGATAAGACGCGGTAACAAATACGATGGCATCATAATGGATCCTCCTTCATACGGAAGAGGACCATCGGGCGAAGTTTGGAAACTGGAAGACAATATAGGTCAATTCATAGAGTCAGCAGCAAAACTGATGTCAGATAATCCATTGTTTTTCATAGTTAATTCGTATACTACAGGTCTTTCACCATCCTCAATTGGATATTTGATGAAATTAGCATTAAAAGGCGGAAATATAGAGTGCGATGAACTTGGGTTGAAAGTGACCCAGACAGGTGCATGTCTGCCTTGTGGCGGAACAGCCAGATGGACGAAAAAATAACAAAGGAATCATAGTATGGCAGAAACGGTTATTAAGACCGAAAATCTAAATTTTCAGTATGACAGCGACAACAAAACAAAACAAGTCCTTTTTGACATCAGCTTGGAAATAGAAAAGGGCTCGTTTGTCTGCATCCTCGGCCGCAATGGTTCCGGAAAAAGCACCCTTGCAAAAGTATTCAGCTTGGTCAATAAACCAACATCAGGCACGCTCGAACTGTTTGGAAACCAATTTGATGACAAAACAACTGAAGATCAGGAATACGAGATAAGAAAGAAAATTGGCATGGTCTTCCAGAACCCGGATAACCAGATGGTTGCAACTATAGTTGAAGAAGATGTTGCATTCGGACCTGAAAATCTGGGACTTGAACCAACCGAAATCCGAAGAAGAGTAGATGAAGCCTTGGACATTGTCGGAATGAAAGAATTTTCAAAACACTCCTCAAGTCAATTGTCCGGAGGCCAGAAGCAAAGAGTGGCAATAGCGGGAATAATTGCATTATCTCCTGAAGTAATAATATTTGACGAATCAACTGCAATGCTTGACCCTATCGGAAGAAGAGAAGTAATGCAGACAATAACAAAGCTTGCGAAAATGGGAAAAACAATAATTCTCATTACTCACCATATGGATGAAGCTGTCAATGCGGACAGAATACTGATTTTATCCAATGGCAGGATTTCTGCAGACGGAACTCCCAAAGAAATCTTCTCAAATGACAAATTGATAGAAGAAACAGGACTTGAATTGCCTCAATCAAAAAAGATATTGAACATGCTTTCAGAAAAGGGCATAGAAATAGATACAAATGGTTTGGATCCTCATAATGCGGCGTTGAACATTGCTGAGGCTCTCAAGAAAAGGAGAGCGCAATGACAATAGCTGAATTTAAGAATGTTTCTTATGTTTACAGCAAGGATACTCCTTTTGAAAAGGCAGCTGTAAACGATGTTAATATCCAGTTTGAACAGGGAAAGATTACCGGAATAATAGGTCATACAGGATCGGGCAAAAGTACATTGTCACAACTTCTGAACGGATTGCTCAAAGTGTCATCAGGTGAAGTGTACGTAAATGACAAGAATATTTGGAGCGAGCCCAAGAAAATACGGGAAGTCCGATTCAAGGTAGGCCTGGTATTCCAGTATCCGGAGTATCAACTCTTTGATGAGACTATAAGAAAAGACATTTCTTTCGGTCCTAAGAACATGGGGCTCAGTGCAGAAGAAATTAACGAAAGAGTTATCGAATCAATCAAATTCGTTGGTCTTCCGGAAGACGTTCTTGACATGTCTCCATTCGACATTTCAGGTGGACAAAAGAGAAGAGCCGCAATTGCCGGAATAATGGCAATGCGACCGGAAATTCTTGTGTTGGATGAGCCTGCTGCAGGTCTTGATCCATCAGGAAAAAGAGAAATCTTTGAGAGACTACGAAAATACAAAGACGACACAAAGTCAACTTTGATAATAATAAGCCACAGCATGGAAGACATGGCAGAGTTTTGCGACAACATAGTTGTGATGTCAGACTCCAGGGTCTTCTTATCAGGCTCAGTAGAAGAAGTATTTTCTCATTCAAGTGAGCTTACAAGTGTAGGGCTTATGGTTCCGCAAGCTACTCAGATACTTATGGAACTTAAAGAAATGGGATATGATGTCGACACAGGTGCTTATACATCGACTGATGCAGTTTCTCAGATAATGAAACTGTTTGAAGGCGGTGATGATCATGCTTAAAGACATCACTCTCGGACAGTATTTCCCGATAGATTCTCCCATTCACAAAATTGATCCAAGGATGAAACTTATAACGGCAATTGTGTATATAGTTTCAGTCTTCTTTGCAAGATCTGCTGTTGCATACGGCTTTATGCTGTTGACTGCAATTCTGCTTGTGATTGTTTCCAGGATACCGATTAAGACAATTCTGAAGAGCCTGAAACCATTGATTTTTATTGTGGTTATAACGGGAATCATAAATATCTTCTGGTACCAGCCCAAAGACTCTTCCACATTATTGGTTTCTTTCTGGATAATAAACATCTACCTTGAAGGTATCATTTCAGCAGTATATATGCTGACAAGAATTGCCTGCATTATCATAGGAACAAGTGTAATTCTGACATATACAACATCTCCGATTGCTCTAACAGACGGACTTGAACAAATGTTGGCTCCACTTGGAAAACTGCATTTGCCAGTACATGAATTTTCAATGATGATGACAATTGCTATGCGATTCATTCCTACAATCGTTGAAGAGACAGACAAGATAATGGCGGCTCAAAAGGCAAGGGGATCAGATTTTTCAACAGGAAACATAATCAGGAGAATCAAGGCAATTATCCCGATTCTAATTCCGCTGTTTGTTTCATCATTCAGAAGAGCTGATGAACTTGCAATTGCAATGGAGTGCAGATGCTACAGAGGAGGAGAAGGCAGAACAAAAATGACAAAGTTGAAATTCAAGTATTATGACTTTTTATGGCTTGTACTTGTGGCATCTTTGATTGCCGTCATGATTGTCATTAACACTTATTTGCCTTTCTACATCGTATGAAATACCTGATAAAAATATCTTATCTAGGCACAAAATACTGCGGTTTTCAGATTCAGCCTAATCAGATTACAATTCAAGGCGAACTTGAAAGAGCTGCCAATACAATATTTGCTAAGAACAATGCTGTTGTATCCGGATGCAGTCGAACTGACACGGGAGTTCACGCAAGAGAATATTATGCATGTGTTCAATCTGATGACTGTCCTAGTATTCCTCCGGATAATTTCACAAAGGCAATGAACACTTTTTTGCCTGAAGATATTTGTGTTAACGGTTCGTGGACTGTCAAGGATGATTTCAGAATCAAAAGAGCAGTTATTGGTAAAAGATATGAGTATGTCATAAGAAATACCCAGACTCCCGACCCTTTTGATTGCGACAGATCATTCTATTATCCAAGAGAAATCGATGACTCTGTTATGAACAAGACAGCTGAGTACTTTATAGGCAAGCACGATTTCAAGTCATTTATGGCAAGCGGAAGCGAGATAGAAAACACAGTAAGAACAATTTCCGAGTGCTCGGTTAAAAGAGACGGGAATTACGTAAAGATAAGAATAGCTGCAGACGGATTCCTTTACAACATGGTCAGAATCATATGCGGCACTTTGCTTGAAGTATCTGAAAAGAAGCTAAAAAGTGAAGATGTCAAAGAAATCATAAACAATTGCGAGAGAAAAGAGGCCGGAAGAACCCTTCCGGGATGCGGATTGTTTTTGGATGAAGTGTTCTTGGATAACGAATACGTAAAGGAGAATCTTATAAGCTAATGAAGCTTTGAAGGGAGGGGCAGATTTTGGATAGCGAACAAAAAAACGATTACTATTCAAAGCGCGTTAAGATATTCCGCATTTTGAAATATGTGACCCTCATAGTGCTTATATTGTTCACGGTTATAACTTCAATAGCCGGAAGATCCAAGTTATCTATAAACAGTCTTGACTCTTTCTTCAACTATCTGAGGATAAATCCAAGACTAGTGAATGCTGAATACAAAGGAATATATTATTCACCCTCGCTCGACTCGAAATTTGGCATTTATGAGAATCAGTTTGTGGTGTTGTCAAACGGAGTGCTGAACATATACAGCTTAAGCGGCATCAGACTTGCAAGCTTTGACAACGGCTCTGACAGACTAAGTAAGAATGGCAAATATCTTTGTAGTTACAACACAAACGACGGAAACATACACTTGTATAACTACTATTCCGAGATCTATTCTTTGAATGCCGGAAACACATTGTCTAGTGTCGTGACTGGAAAAAAAGGCGGCTTTATAACATTGCACACTTCGGGCTCGGAAATGAACGGAGAAGTGTTCAGCAAAGATTTCAAATCCGTTTTATCAACCGAAAAAACAAGCGACACAATTTATAGTTGTGCTTTAAACGAGAGCGAAGACAGAGCTGTATTCCTGATTCAGGAGCAGGGAGAATCGTTCAGAAATTCACACATCGTCGTTTACAACATAAGCGATAAAAAAATAATATTCGAAGAAAAAAACGAAGGAGAGGTATCAATACAAACAGGTTACCTTTCCAACACGCTCTACAGCGTAACAGACAAATACATAAGACTTTATGATTCATCAAACAAAGAAACAGCAAAAATAGAAATTGAAGGCAATCTTTTCAGAGTGTTCAGCGACGACTCTTTTGTTGTTTTTGTGACATACAACAATGGTGTATCAACCCTCACTTTGTTAACAAAAGAAGGAAAAAGTAAACTTATTGTTAATTGTGAAGGCAAAACATTGCAATGCATTTTTTCTGAAGATAAAATGTTCGTACTCACAACAAAAGGATTGTATTCTTCAATTAATGGAGTTGTTACACTGAATGATTATGAGGGAGTTATGGACATGGTAATGTTGAACTCCGGAAAAATCATTTTGTGTTATGATGATCACACAGGTCTATTAGAAACGGAAAAGGAGGCGGAACAATGATTTCCAATTATATAGTCCCATCTGTATTTTTGCTTATCGTAATTATTTGCGGTATTGTCGGAATGAAGAAGGGATTTGTCAAACAATTAGCCGGAATGGTTTCGTTTATTATTTCTGCCTTACTCGCATACATTTTCTGTGATCCACTGGCAAACGTAATTCAAAAAATGCCGTTTGTTCAGACAATGATAACTGATGTCGAAATGCCTGATTTCAGTGGTACAACATCGTTGTGGGATAAAATTCAGACAGTTCTCACATATGCTGCCAAAGCATTCAATGAAAACGGAGAAGTATCAGCTCAGGCAAACCAGGTAATGAACAATTACATGGCTCTTGCTTTCTCATACATTATGGCCTTTTTGGTAATTTTCTTTGTAACAAAACTTGTTATAGCTTTGATTGCATTGATTGTTACGGGCATATTGAAAAAATCTCCTCTGAACCCGGTGAATGTAGTGCTCGGAGTTGTACTCGGTGTTGTTGAAGGTTTTATGATCACATGGCTTTTGTCCCACTTCTTTGCAAGTACGATTCTGCCGTGGCTATCATCGAGTTACCCCAATGCATTCAGCATGGAACTGGCGGATACGGTTTACTACAAGATATTTATGAACTTTAACCCGGTATCACTGATATTGAACCTCTTCATGGGTTAATTAACAAGCGAAAACAATTAGGCTTTATGCCGGAAATGGATAGATTAAAAGATGCAATTATGTTCAAGATGCCACAAGAGAATGGCAGTAATATTTGTAACTAAAATAGAAAACGGAGAGACCAAAAATGAAGGTCTCTGCTTGAAATGCGCAAAAGAAATAGGCATTCCTCAAGTTAACAATATAATTCAAAAACTGGGCATTTCCGATGAAGATTTAGAGGGTATGGAAGACAGCATGGGTGAGTTGCTTTCAGCAAACCAAAACGGCGATGAAGACGAGAATTCTCCACATGCACCATCTCTTGACATAGGCAAGATGCTCAATCAGATGAATTTCGGTCCGATTGGAAACCTTCCTCAAAAGGACAATCCGGAAAACCCGAACATCAAGAACAATGGTTTGGGAAGGAACGGAAAGAATTATCAGGAACAAAAGAAAGAAAAAAGACCATTTAACAGAAAATTTGTTCCGATGTATTGTCGCGACCTTACACAAGCTGCAAAAGACGGAAAGCTTGATCCTGTAATAGGCAGAGAAAAAGAAGTTTCAAGAACAATGCAGATACTCACAAGAAGACAAAAGAACAATCCTTGTCTTATCGGTGAAGCAGGTGTAGGAAAGACTGCTATTGCAGAAGGACTTGCTCAAAAAATTGCAGAAGGCAGCGTTCCATATAAGCTCAGAGATAAAGAAGTACATCTTCTTGATTTGACTGCGCTTGTTGCTGGAACTCAGTTCAGAGGCCAATTTGAAAGCAGAATCAAAGGTCTGATCGAAGAAGTCAAAGCTTTGGGAAATATAATACTCGTAATCGATGAAGTTCACAGCATCGTAGGTGTCGGAGATTCTGAAGGCAGTATGAATGCAGCAAACATTCTTAAGCCTGCACTGTCAAGAGGCGAGATTCAGATTATTGGTACTACAACTCTGGCAGAGTACAGAAAATACATAGAAAAAGACACAGCTTTGGAGCGTCGTTTCCAGCCGATTTATGTCGAAGAACCTTCAATTGAAACTGCCAAGCAGATGCTTGACGGAATCAAGAAGTATTATGAAGATTACCACAGAATTCATATCTCAGAGGAGATAGTGAACAGTGCGGTTGAGTTGTCTGAAAGATATATCACAGACAGATATCTTCCGGATAAAGCTATCGACCTTATTGACGAAGCAGCTTCATATGTGGCTTTGAATTCTCCTATATTGTCAAGAGTTGATGAAGTTGAAAAGAAACTTGAAGAACTCAAATCAAAAGAAAAAGATCTCGAAGACAAGCAGCCTGACAAGGATGAAAAAGAAGAAGACACAAACAGGAGATATGAAGAGGTTGCAGAGATCAAGTCCGAAACATTGAAAAATGAGCAGGAATATGAAAAGCTCAAAGTTGAGATGTCTACTATCGAACTCGATCTTGATGCATTGGCTCACGTAGTTGAAGTTTGGACAGGAATTCCTGCCGGTTCTATTACAGCAAACGAATTTGAAAGACTCAATGGTTTAGCTGATAGATTAAAATCCAGAATCATCGGTCAGGACAAAGCTGTCGATGCTGTTGTAAGAGCAATCAAGCGCAGCAGAGCAGGAGTGTCATACAAGAGAAAACCTGCTTCATTCATATTTGCAGGTCCGACCGGTATAGGTAAAACGGAACTTGTAAAAGTCCTAGCGAATGATTTGTTCAGTTCACCCGAATCAATGATAAGACTCGACATGAGTGAATACATGGAAAAGCACACCGTGTCAAAACTCATCGGATCACCTCCGGGATATGTCGGATATGATGATGCAGGCCAGCTTACTGAAAAAATCAGAAGAAGACCTTACTCGGTTGTACTGTTTGATGAAATTGAAAAAGCTCACCCGGATGTACTCAACATATTACTTCAGATCCTTGATGACGGCAGAGTAACTGACGCAAGAGGCGTCGAAGTCAAATTTGACAACTGCATTATAGTTATGACTACAAATGCGGGTAGTTCAACGGGAATGAATATGACAGGATTCGGAGCAACAACAGATCAGATTTCCGAAAACAGAACTGAAAAAGCGCTTCTTGAATTCTTAAGACCTGAGTTTATAAACAGGGTAGATGAAATAATCACTTTCAGATCCCTCGACAAGGATGATTTCAAGAAGATTGCATCAATTATGATGGGCGATCTGAAATCTGCACTGCTGTCAAAGGGCTTGTCTTTGACATGGACAGACAAGGCAATTGAATGCATAGCCGAAAAGTCATATTCTCCGAAATTCGGAGCAAGAAACATGCGCAGATATATAACCAAAAATGTTGAGGATGTAGCAGCAGAAAAACTGATTGCTGGATACAAGAAAAAACTGAAAAAGATATCAGTTGATTCAGATGGGGAGAACATTATTGTAGATGTGAAGTAGTTAAAACATCTTACATAAATGGTCAAAAAAAAAACAATATACAAAAAGGAGAAATAATTCAGATGAGCAACAAAGAACTGTACAAGAAAACATTGTGTTTTTCGATTCACAAACTCGTTATCGATCTCATTACGCTGGCTGTCGTAGCCGGACTTGCAACCGCAGGATTCCTCATAATGGACAAAGTTAACAGCATGGGAATGCTCGGAATGGTCATCGGTTTGTTTGTCGGAATAGTTATTGCGGCATTTGTAGGTCACTTTATTTCTTATGCAATAAAGGCCGGTCAAATAGCTATGATGACTTACGGAATAGCTGAAAACAAGCTTCCGGACAATGTATACAAGGAAGGCAAAAAAGTAGTAAAGGAAAGATTTGCAACTGTTGCAGCATTATTTGCTGTGACAAAAGTAATCAAGGCAATCTTCAATCAGATTGGACGCGGTATTACAGCACTTGGCAATGCGATAGGCGGAGAAAACGGCGGTGCCGTAGGTTCAGCCATATCAAGTGCCATTCAAACAATAGTTTCATATATGTGCGACTGCTGCCTCGGCTGGGTGTTCTTCAGAAAAGATACAAGCAGTGCAAAGGCTACCCTTGAAGGTGCAGTTCTTTTCTTCAAACACGGAAAATCCTTTGCAAAGAACGTCGGCCGCATATTTGGCATGGGACTTGCTTCTCTCGTACTGGTAGGAGGTCCATTCTTCGGAATTTCGTATCTCATTTTCCAGTCAATGCCGAATACTTTTGCAAAACTGGCAAGCGAACTTGCTGAATTGTCAACACGTGAAAACATAGAAATACATGAGCTGCTGACCAATCCCACAACACTTATGCTCATAATTGCAGCAGTGATTGGACTTGTAATCTGGGGATTCATCCATTCAAACTTCATCCGTCCGTTTGTTCTCGTGGGCGTTCTCAGAAACTTCATGGAATCCGGAATGAAAGACATTCCGTCAGAGAGTTCATTTGCGGAACTCGAACAGAAATCTGCGAAATTTGCAACTCTCCGCAAATCCTTGAAAGAATAGTATTCTTATTTGATAGAAAAAGGGTGCTGTCAAACTGCAACCGCAGTGAAGACAGCACTCTAATTTTTTATTTAATTGTGAATCTGTGGAAGACTTTTTTGCCTTTTCTTATGACAAGACCCTGGTCTCTGAGTTTTTCGGCATCAACCATTGTGTTGAAGTTGTCGACTTTTTCTTCGCCCATAACTACGCCGCCCTGCATAATCAATCTCTTTGCTTCGCCTCTCGAAGCGGCAAGTTTTCCGATTGTCATAAGATCCAAAACGCCAATCTGACCATCAGTTAAATCGGATTCGGAAAGTTCAGTAGTCGGCATATCTTCGCTTACTTTTCCTGATGAGAATACGTCTTTTGCAGTTGCAAGAGCTTTGTCTGCTTCGTCTTTGCCGTGAATGAGGAGAGTCAACTCATAAGCAAGTCTTTCTTTTGCTTCGTTGATAGCAGAAGAACCTTCGAGTTTTCTGTATTCTTCGATTTCCGGAACAGGAATGAAGGTGAGCATTTTCATGCATTTGATAACGTCAGCATCTCCCACGTTTCTCCAGTACTGGAAGAACTCGTAAGGAGTTGTCTTTTCTGCATCGAGCCAAACAGCGCCTTTTTCGGTTTTTCCCATTTTTTTGCCTTCGCTGTTTGTTAGGAGTTTGAATGTCATTCCGAATGCATCGACTTGTTTTTTTCTTCTGAGCAGTTCAACACCGCCTATGATGTTAGACCACTGATCGTCTCCGCCGAATTCAAGTCTGCAGTTGTACATCTCGTTCAGTTTGTAGAAGTCATAACTCTGCATGAGCATGTAGTTGAATTCAAGGAAGGTAAGTCCTTTTTCCATTCTTGACTTGTAGCACTCAGCAGTGAGCATTCTGTTGACTGAAAAATGCACGCCAACTTCTCTCAGAAATTCGATGTAGTTGAGATCCATTAACCAATCTGCGTTGTTGACAAAAATAGCCTTGCCGTCGCTTGTGTCAATGAATTTTGCCATCTGAACCTTGAAACAATCTACGTTGTGCTGAATTGTTTCCTTTGTCATCATTTTTCTCATGTCGGTTTTTCCTGAAGGATCTCCGATCATGCCAGTGCCGCCTCCGAAAAGGGCGATAGGTTTATTGCCTGCTTTTTGCATGTGAGACATGATCTTCATCTGCATAAAGTGTCCAACGTGCAAACTATCCGCAGTAGGGTCAAAACCAATATAGAAAGTGACAGGACCTTCGGCAAATGCCTTTTCTATAGCATCAATATCCGTTGTCTGAGCAATAAGATCTCTGTCTCTGAATTCTTGTAAAATGTCCATTTTGATTTCCTTTCGCATGTAAAAAATAAAGTCCCCCGCATAGAGCAGAGGACGAAATGTTCGTGTTACCACCTCAGTTTGCATTTGCTTCGCAACAAATGCCTTATCAAGTCATAGACTCTCAGCTGTAACGGGCATACCCGGCAACGCCTACTATTTTGTTCAGCGTGCAGCTCAGAAGTGTACTTCGATGTACCGTTGTTATTGTCTTTCACCAGCCGACAATTCTCTGAAAACTTCAATACATTTACTCTCTTCATCACAGCTAACGCGGAAATTATATCATCAATTGACGGAAAAAGTCAACAACTACCGGTTTTTCTTTTCACAATGCGGTAAAAATGCAAAAAAACACTGCAGATTATAAACACTTGTCAGTAAAAAATGCACAAAAAGAAAAATTGCATAAAAAATAAAAAAATATTGTTGATTTTACAAAGTGTAATGATTATAATATATGCGTATAGATATGTGACCGCAAGAAATTCATACCATTTAGTGTATTGGTTGGAAATAGATTGGGTTTCAAATTAAGAAAATCATAACGTTAAGGAGATAGTAAAATGAAGTCAATGGTTAAGGTATTTGCTTTGGTAATGGCAGTTTGTCTTGTTATCTTGGCTATAGTTTCATGCTCACAGAAAGTTGACGAAACAACTGAATCTACTACTGTTGAAACGACTACTAAAGAAGAAGTTACTAATGTTACAGAAGAAGTTACTACAACTGAAGAAGTTACAACAACAGAAGAAGTTACTACAACTGAAGAAGTTACAACAACAGAAGAAGTTACTACAACTGAAGAAGTTACAACAACTGAAGAAGTTACAACTACCGAAGAAACAGAACCTGCATTGTATTGGCTTACAATTCAATACTTAGACAACGCTGACGGAAGCACATTGAGCCAGCCTTATCAGTACAGATACGTAGATGGAACAAAGGTTCAGGTCGTATCTCCTGAAATCCCTGGATATCAGGCAAGAATTCCAGTAGTAGTTGCAATCATGGATAAGAACATTGTTATCCGTGTTTACTATGATGCAGTAAACTGAACGAATTAAATTAAAGATGAATAAAAAATCGGTGGACTCTGTCCACCGTATTTTTTTATCCTCTTATCATTTCTTCAGCAGCTTTGATTGTTTTATCTGTCACTGTTTCTCCGCCTATTATACGCGCTATTTCTTTGGTTCGTCCTTCAATATCCAACTCTTGCACCGAAGTTAATGTTCTTCCGTTTTTCTCATGTTTTGAAACAAGAAGGTGCAAATCAGCCTGAGATGCAATCTGAGGGGAATGAGTGACACAAATTACTTGAGCAGTCTTAGAACAAGACTTTAATTTAACGCCGATCTTGTATGATGTTTTGCCTGATATTCCGGTATCAACTTCATCAAATATCAAGGTCGGTGTTTTTTCTTTGTCAGCAAGAGCACTCTTCAAAGCAAGCATAGTTCTTGACAATTCGCCGCCTGATGCTATTTTGGCCAGAGGAGCCAGAGGCTCACCTGCGTTAGCGGATATTAAGAACCTTACAATATCAATTCCGTCCGGTCTGTAAACATCAGACTTGGAAATATCGACAGAGAAACTCACTTTGTTCATTTCAAGAAAAACAAGTTCTTCAGTCATTTTTTTCTCAAGCGCTTTTCCTGCAGTTTTTCTTTTTTGTGTGATGATTGAGCAGAGGGCTGACATTTCTTTTGTAATCTGTTCGAGATTGTGTTTAAGATCAATTATTCTGTCATCTGCAGTTTCAAGTTCATTCAGTTCGGTTTCAGCCTTGTTTTTGAAATCAATTATCTCTTCTACAGTGTTTCCGTATTTGCGCTTAAGTGTTCTTATTAAATCAAGTCTTGATTCTATCTGGTCAAGCAGTTTTCCCGGATCCTGAATATCCGACCCACATTCTTTCATAACTGTTTCAGCTATGTCTTCACACATGTATGTGAAGTTGGTCAAATATTCAGAATACTCGCTTGACTTGGGGAGAACTTCACTTAAGGCATCGATAGCTTCTGTTGCCTTTGTGGCTAGATCTGAAGCTGAATTGCCCTTATCGTTCTGATATAGAGCTTTATAGATGAACTTGGCGTATTTAGATAGTTTTTCGGCATTTTCAGCCTTGATTTTCAGCCTTGAAAGTTCGTCTTCTTCACCTGATTTAAGTGATGCGTCTTTTATTTCATTTATCTGGAACTTCAGCATTTCAATGCGTCTGTTCTTTTCTCGGACATCTTTTGTCAATTCGGAAATTTTTGATTTTATCTCTGATGCCTCAGCATAAAGGACTGAATATTTTTCCAGTTCTTTTTCTGTATTTGAAAACTCATCAAGATACTTGATATGGTTTTCTTCATCGAGCAAAGCTTGACTTGCGTGTTGACCGTGTATGTTAATGAGAAGGGGAGTTATATCCTTTAATTGAATTAAAGGAATGGTTTTACCATTGATTCTTGCAACTCCGTTGCCTGATTCATTTATTTCCCTTGAAATTGACAACTCTCTGTTCTCGCATGTAACACCGAATTTTTCAAGCTCATTTTTTGTATAGTCATTAATATCTGTGAAAAGTGCAGTTACAACAGCTTTTTTCTCTCCGGATCGTAGACTTTCTTTGGAAGCCCTTGCTCCTGCTATCAATCCGACTGAATCAATGATGATTGATTTTCCTGCTCCCGTTTCACCTGTGAGGACATTAAAACCAGGAGCAAATCTAATGGTTTGCTCCTTGATTATTGCTATATTGTTAATCTGCAATTCAGATAACATATGGTGCCTCTGTATGGATTATTTTCTTAGCGTTTCGTTAATTTGTCCTGCAAAAACGGAAGCTTCTTCAGACAGTTTTGTAACTGCGAAAATGTTGTCATCGCCTGCTATGGTTCCGACTATTCTGTTGTTTGCTATATGGTCAATAGCAGCAGCTGCTGCATTTGCCATGCCCGGATATGTTTTGATAACGATTATATTTCCCGCATTGTCTGCACTGATTACTGTTTCTTTTAAAATGTTGATGAATTTTCTTTCAAAAGCAGTTTCTTTTGTTTCAGGAGCAACATATTTGTAATGATTTATTCCGCCCGGTTTTTTAACAAGTCCGAGTTGATTAATATCTCTTGAAACAGTTGCCTGTGTGACGTCAAATCCGCACTCTCTGAGTCTTTGAGACAGTAATTCCTGTGTATCTATATCTTCGTTGTTTACTATTTCCAATATTTTTGCGTGTCTAGTGTTTTTCATTTCCTTGTTTTACCTTCCGAACATTTTTGTGCTTATAATATCATAGAATCTGTTGCTTCCGATTCTGACCAGTCTGGTTTTAAGATCGCTCTTAATTACTTCAACCATAGCATCCTTTGATACCTTGAATACTTCTTTTCCATCTGCACAAACACAAATATCTGTTTGATTTGATTGTGTTTCACCTTGGATTGTAAGTGATGAGTTGCCTGAGAAAACAATGGGTCTGGATGCAAAAGAATGTGGACAAATAGGGGTGACACAGAATGTTTCAGTTGATGTGTCAATTATCGGTCCGCCGGCTGACAGAGAATAAGCAGTAGATCCAGTTGGTGTAGCGATGATAATGCCATCTGCTTTAAGATTTAAAGCGGTATTTCCGTCACAACAAATTTTGAAATCTGCAATTTTTGCTCCGACACTGCTTGAAACAACCAAGTCATTCAAAGCACAAAGCTCTCGGATAATACTGCCATCACGTATCTGAATTTCCATCATCATTCTTTCATCAACGAAATATTCTTCCGTTGCCAATTTTGCCAGTTCTTCCAGGTTGTCGCTCTCAACTGTAGCTAAGAAACCTAAATGACCCAAATTGACTCCGACTATAGGCAATTCGTGAAGTGCAGCTCGTTCACAGATATCTAGAATTGTTCCGTCTCCGCCGAGAACTACAACAAAATCTGATGAACTCATGAGTTCTTCAATGTAGGTATAGTATTCAACCATACCCGGCTTTTCACCTACAGAGTAATGATACCTTCTGTCAATGCAGACTTTTATTCCTGCACCGTTGAGTATTCTTACAACTTCCTTTGTGTAAGAAAAATCCGGGTCTTTATCCGGATTTGGAAAGACCGCAATTCTTTTTACGTTTTCACTCTCGTTCATTTTGTTCCTCGCAAATTATTGTTTTTTTATGAAAGCTTCAGTTACTTTTCTTGATCCGTTTTTTCTGAACAATACCAAAAATTCTTTGTTGCCGTCTCCTCCTTTAATCGGGGAAGTGGTAAATTGTTCAGCAAATAGTTTTGATGTTTGGGCTTTATCTATAACTTCATTCACTACTTTGTAATGAATGTTCTTATCTTTTATTACTCCATTTTTGGTGTTGATGTGACCGGCTTCAAATTGAGGCTTTATGAGGCTAACAAATATTCCGTTATCTGTAAGAGTGTCATACACGGCAGAGAACACTTTTGTCTGAGATATGAAGGACAAGTCAGAACAAATAAAAGATATGGGTTCACTGAACATATCTGGGTTAATTGTTCTTGCATCCGTGCCTTGCATATTAACCACTTTTGGGTTTTGCAGCAATCTTGAGTCCAGCTGGTCATGGCCTACATCTACGGCATATACTTTTGATGCACCATGCTGCAGCAAACAATCGGTAAATCCGCCTGTAGAGGCTCCCAAATCAATTGCAACTATTCCATTAACATCAAGTCCGAAAGAATCGATTGCCTTTTCGAGTTTGAGTCCGCCCCTGCCAACATATCTTTCAGGGTTGAGCACTTCAATGTCGGATGTGTCTGCGTCATCGGGCAAATCAAAGGAAGGTTTTTCAATTAACGTTCCCCTGAACAGGACGCCTCCTGTAATCAAAGATTGCGCCGAAGTCCGGCTTTTTGCTATTCCGTTTTTATAAAGAAAAACATCGGCGCGCATTGATTTCTTCTTCCTTAAAAATATATATACATTGTATCACTGTATATTCATTTATGCAACACAAAATGCATAAAAGCCACAAAAATGCATATCTTTGTGGCTTTATAATGTATATTTACATTTTTACATTCGTTCAATTAATCCCATTCCATCCATCCAATATAGAATGTGGGAAGCAAATCCATGACAACAACTCGCTCTTGGAGACATGAATTCCCAAAGGGTTCCCGTCGACAGCGCCATGTCGTAAAAATATCCTTTAATGTTGTCTATAAGCACATCGTATAATTTGTTTCTGAAAAAGACCTCAAGTCTTAAATAATTGCCAATGAATGCTTCAGACGGCCAGATTTCTTTCCACAGCCCCTTTTCAGCTCTGTCAGGACCGAAATCATCAAGAAGAGTCTTCCATAATTTCTTATTTTTTTCAGGTGTGGCTATGTTAAAGAAGAAAGCATAATACTGACAAGTCTCCGTTATTTCTCCGGATAACTTCAAGTTTCCGTTTTCATCGCGGACGGCATTGTCGCAATAAAAGTCGCCTATGAGCGATTGTTCATTTATTGTCTTTTTGATCTCTTCGCTTTGCTTTTTGCAATCTTTGTCATCATACAGATACGCCATTGCTTCGAGCATTCCGGAGAAAACCATGTTGACAGGGTAGTTGACATCCATTGTAAGATCGTTGCAATGTGACCACTCTACAAAGGTCCATCCTTCTACTTTTTCAAGAAGGCCTGATTCATTTTTGAATTGTTCAAGCCATTTTTTCAGCCCGTATACTTTTCCTTTTGCTCTGTCAACAAGATCTTTGTCATGAGTTCTGTCGTAGTATTCTTTTAACTCAATTACAAACCACATTGCCCATGTGTTTATAAATGTTTTAGAAAATGATTCTCCCGGATAAATCATAGGAATCATTCCGTCCGGAATGTCATCGAATTTTTCCGGCATCAGGAAATTTTCCAAGAACACATGTTCTATTTCGCTGTTTCCATACAGAGTTTTTTCAACTCTAGAAGTAAAGAAACTGTCGCAGAGCCAGCCGGCTCTCTCTCTTTCAGGACAATCCATGTAAACAGTAAAGGTGTTTTCTCTGAATGTCATGACTGCTGCGTCGAAAATCTTCTGAAGCTTTTCATCTTTTCCGTTGTATCTGACTTTGGGCTCATTTGCTCCGAAAAAGATAATGTGAAAATCCTTGAGCGTGAAGCTACCTTTAAGAGCATACACTTCAACAAATTTCATTGTGTAAGGCTCCATTGTTTCTATACGATGAGTGCCTTTTTCCTTGATTCTGATCAGGTTGTTCTTCAGGGTAGTAGTGACTCTCCAGTTTATGTTTTTGTCAGTTCCGTCTCTTAGTATTTCATCGTGTCTTATGAGCAGTTCACATCCGTCTTTACAATCAACTGTAATTGACATTATTCCCGTGACATTATACGGCATCTGGAATGTATAATACTCACCCTCATTTACTACAGTGCCGCTGACTTTGGAGTCATATTCCTCCAAAGAATCATGATCGATATTCCTTGATAATAAAGCAACATCTGTTGTGGGTTCTTTGAAGTAGTTTTTGTACTGGTCAGAATGAATATAGTAAGGGTATTTGAACTCTTGCGAATGGTCACCAATATGGAAGCTGCCCCTTGCTATTACCTTTTCTGCATAAACAGGGAAATATGTGTTGTAATAAGAATCTCTGCATATGAAATTCTTGCTTGACTGTATTGCAACTTCCGGTTTAGGCAGACTTGGAGCACCGATGTTGTATGTTTCAACAAAAGTTCTTTGATAACTGAATTTCTGAGCTTTTTGCTCATATTCAGATACTTGTTCGCATTCAAAGCCGTTTACGCCCGTTGCGGATATAACTTTTCCTCTTTCAACTACTTCTGCACACAAAAATGAATCTTGTTCAAAAGTATAAAAAGAAGGGAAATAGTAGCCGGCAACTCTTATAGAGATGGTATTGAGCTGTTCTGTCATGACTTTTGACAAATCCAGTTCATCAACTCTGTAATAGCCCTTTCCGCATCTTGCGGGGCCGAACGCAAAAAACTCACCATTGACTCTGACAACATAGTTTGTGCTTCCTGTTACGCACAGCACACAATCCTGAGTCTTTGGAACAACTGTTGTGAAGTCTAACCAGAGGTTAAGTTCTTTTTCTCTGTTTTTTGCCCAAACAGGGACCGCTTTTTTGAAATTGTATTTTTGCATATATATCTCCAAAAAATATGGCAGACAAAAGCCTGCCATATTTATTTTTCAATCTTTATGATTATTTGAGTTCAGCGAAGTACTTAATTGTTCTTACCATCTGGCTTGTGTAGCTGTTTTCATTGTCATACCATGAAACAACTTGAACTTCATACAAATCATCAGCAATCTTTGAAACCATTGTCTGTGTAGCATCAAAGAGAGAACCATATCTCATGCCGATAACGTCAGAAGAAACGATCTGATCTTCGTTGTATCCGTAAGATTCATTTGAAGCAGCTTTCATAGCAGCGTTGATGCCTTCAACTGTAACATCAGCTTTCTTAACTACTGCTGTAAGAATTGTTGTAGAACCTGTCGGAACCGGAACACGCTGAGCTGAGCCGATGAGCTTGCCGTTGAGTTCAGGAATTACAAGACCGATAGCCTTAGCAGCGCCTGTTGAGTTAGGAACTATGTTAGCAGCGCCTGCACGAGCTCTTCTGAGGTCGCCTTTACGATGAGGACCATCAAGAATCATCTGGTCGCCTGTATAAGCGTGAATTGTGCTCATGATACCGCTCTGAATCGGAGCATAATCATTGAGAGCCTTAGCCATTGGAGCAAGGCAGTTTGTTGTACAAGAAGCTGCAGAGATGATTGTGTCATCTTTTGTAAGTGTCTTTTCGTTTACGCTGTAAACGATTGTAGGAAGATCGTTTCCTGCCGGAGCAGAGATAACAACTTTCTTAGCACCTGCATCGATATGAGCCTGTGATTTAGCCTTTGAGCAATAGAAACCTGTGCATTCAAGAACTACGTCAACATCAAGAGCGCCCCATGGGAGATCCTGTGCCTTTGGCATAGCATATATTGTGATTTCTTTTCCATCTACTGTAATAGAACCAGGAACCTTAACTGTTTTGCCGTCTTCTTCAAAAACGGGTTCCTTTGAATCTACTGTATGAAGACATTCGCCGATCTTTCCAGCATATCCGCCCTGAGCGGTATCATATTTAAGAAGATGAGCGAGCATCTTTGGGCTTGTCAAGTCGTTGATAGCAACGATTTCATAACCCTCTGCATTGAACATCTGGCGGAATGCAAGTCTACCGATTCTGCCAAATCCATTTATAGCAACTCTAACTGCCATAATAAAAAATCCTCCAAGTGTGTTTTTTTGGAATTTAATTCCATACGCGCTTATTTTATATCAAAATAGAATAATTTACAATAGTAAAAATACAAAATCGGGGAAAACTTGGGTTGGAAACGATTATATTTGGATGTATAATTGAGTCAGAAAAAGAAAGAGGCAAATTGTCAAATGAGAAAAGTTTTAGCGTTATTACTAGCAATAATACTCGTCGTGTCGATTTTTGGATGCAAGAGTAATAAGGATAGTGCTGTCACAACAGGCTCGGCAAGTGAAAGCATTGAATCAACCGAATCTGTCACATCTACCGTTAAAGAAACGACAGAAGAAACCACGACAGAAAAAGATACAAAGACTGAAGAAGTAAATACAACTCAGGAGTCAACAACAGAAAAAGTAACTGAAAAGATTGATGTTAAGGAAATAGACAGAAGCATTCAGGGATTGTGGAAGATAGTTGATGTCAGTCCCAAGACAAATTATTCAACAAGTAACTTTCTTTTTTCTGACGGCATTCTTTTGGGCGGAAGCTCTGAAGAATTCAAACATGAATACAAAACAATCGGTAGATACACGATAACAGAAGACGGAAAAATAGAGATACAAATGATGTCTATTGTATTTGGAACAGTTACCAAAGTTGTATATACTCCAGCAATGTCTGATACAGGCGAAGAACTGAAGCTGTATTGCGAAAATTGTGAAGGTATCTCATATTTTGCCGGAAAAGAAGACGAGAGCGATTACACCATCACTTTTGCACGGACAAACTATCCATCTGAAAGCAAATCCAATGATGCCCGCCTTAAAGGGGTATGGGTTGATCAGAAAAGCGGTGTGATGATGAGCTTTGATTACGCTACGATTAATTCAAATACTTTCAGTTGCAGCGTAACAATAAACGATGAAAAGAAAACGGGAACATGGAGAGGATACTCGGGTGAAATCATGATTGTTTTCACTGATGGAAGTAACGAGACGTACAAATACGTTTTAAACAAAAATTGCACCCAGTTGATGGTGACAATTAAAGACAGGGAATATCAGCTGACAAAACTTGTGCCTGATTATTAAAAAAGAAAAGAAAATGATACAAAATGTAGCATAATTGCGTTTGCATCATAATATAATTATAATGTAATGGTATACGTATATCATTTTGTTAATTTTTTGTAAGTAATTCTTCTGGAGGGTTATTATGGAAGGAAAGAAAAGTGGATTCACGCTTCTTCAATTAATAATTGTAGTCGTTGTTATTGCAATTCTTGCAGGTGTTATGATAGGAACATTTGTATCTGTTGTAAGATCAGCAAGAGAGGCTAATGCTAAGCAGCAGGCTGCTTGTGAAGCAATGATTAAATCTAATGAAGATTTGATAGATATAATTAAGAACTCAAATAAGAGTGCTCCTGATACCGATGCAATTGCAAAGGCTGTTTCTGACGCAGTTAAAGAATCATTCGGAACAGGTTCATTAACAACAGTAGAAATCGACACAGATGCCCTTGTTGATAAATTGACAGTGGTTGTAAATAATGCTGTTACTAAGGCAGTTTCTTCTCAGCAGACTCTCACTAGAACTGATATAACAAATGCAGTTGAAGAAGCTTTGAAGAACAACACACCTGAATCATCAAGCACATTGACAATCAAAGAAGTTGAAGATATTGTCAAAACATATGTAATAAGATTTACAACAAACCTTGCTACAACAGACGACATCAACTATATTTCACAACAACTCCAGCAGCTTGAAAGTGACATAATGACAGCAATCAGCGGCGCTGCAGAAGGTTAAGAATTGTTTACAGATTAAGGAGGCGCGAGCCTCCTTGTTTTTTTACTATTACAATATTGAAAGCGTAGAAGAAGCATGATATACAAGGGCGAATATTTAAATGAAATATCTTTCCCTCTGGGCGGAATCGGATCAGGAAGCATAGGATTATCCGGCAACGGAATGCTTATGGATTGGGAAATATTCAACAGACCGAACAAGGGTAGTATTAATCCCTATTCTTTTCTGGCAGTTGTAGCCGAGTACCCGGATGGTAAGATGATCATAAAGGCGTTACAGGGAGACAAGACAAACGAATTGTCCGGCAGATATACTGGCAGGAATGGGTTTGGATATGGTATAGAATCCTCCACAATGAGCGGTGTACCGCATTTTAAAAATGTGGCTTTTGAAGGTACTTTCCCAATTGCAAAACTTGTGTTCAGTGATGAAGATTTTCCCGGTAAAGTTGAACTCGTTGCATGGAACCCATTTATCCCTCATGATTCGGACAATTCCAGTATACCAGCAGCTTTTTTTGAAGTGAAAATCAAGCGCGGAAACAAAAATATAAAATACTCGATTCTTTTCTCTTTGAGAAATCCGTTTGCACAATCTGAAAACCATCAGATAGAAAGCAAAAAATATACAGGTATAATGCTGTGTAATGCCATAGCAGATAAATCAGACAAAGAATATGGTGATCTTTGTATTGCCATGAATAAAAAAGACGGGATGGCTCTGGAATATTGGTACAGAGGCCCGGGAAGAGACAATATAACTGTTTTTTGGAGAGAATTGGAAGAAAACAGATTGACAAAAAGAAAATATGACACTCCCGGCAAAAATGACATCTGTACATTAATGACAGATATTAAGCCAAACGAGAGCGTCAAGTTCGTATTGTCCTGGAATATTCCCAATTGTTATAACTATTGGGATGAGTACAAAGATGAAAATGGTAATGACATCACATGGAAAAACTACTATGCCACTTTGTTTTCCGATTCTGTTCAGTCTTGTCTGTATTCGCTTGATAATTATTACAAGCTGTTTAAAAGAACGAAAGCGTTCAAAGACACACTTTTTTCTTCCACACTTGATCCGGCTATAATAGATGCTGTTTCTTCAACAATCTCCGTGTTAAAGTCGTCGACGGTAATGAGACTGGAAAACGGTGCTTTATATGGATTTGAAGGCACACACGAACATGCTGGATCCTGCGAAGGAACATGTACTCACGTGTGGAGTTATGCATATGCATTGTGTTTTCTGTTTCCTGACCTTGAAAGGTCGATAAGAGAAACCGAATTTGAATACGATACTGCAGAAACGGGAAGAATGAATTTCAGGACCAAACTTCCCTTGGGAAGAAAAGAATTGAGAAGACCTCATTGCCTTGATGGACAAATGCTTTCCGTGGTCAAGGCGTACAGGGAATGGAAAATTTCGGGCGACAACGAGTGGCTCGGAAAATACTGGAGTACGATTAAAAAGATTATATCTTATGCCTGGAGCGTAGAGAATTATGGCATGTGGGACAGAGACAAAGACGGAGTACTCGAAGGTCAGATGCACCACACATTGGATACGGATTTGTTCGGACCATCTTCCTGGCTTGAAGGCATATATCTGCTCGCACTGAAAGCAGGAGAAGAAATGGCAGTGTTTTTCGGTGAGCCGGATACGGCAAAAGAATACTCGGACTTGTTCAATAACGGCTACAATTACATGAAAAATAATCTGTTCAACGGCGAGTATTTTATTCAGAAGATTGATTTGCACAACAGAGAATACATAGACAGGTTTGATTGTGAGAGCTATTGGTTTGATGAAAAGCAAGAACTGAAATTCCAAATAGGAGAAGGATGCGAAATAGACCAAATGCTGGCTCAATGGCATTCAAACATATTGGGACTGGGAAATGTTTTTGATGCTGACCAAAAGAAAATAGCGCTCAGAAACCTATTCAAGAATAACTTCAAGGACAATCTGAGGAGTTTTGCAAACATCTGGAGAATATATGCTTTAAATGGTGAATCCGGAACCATCATTTGCTCTTATCCAAACGGAAGAATCAGGCCAATCATTCCGGTTCAGTACAACTCAGAATGCATGACGGGATTTGAATATTCGTTTGCAGGATTGCTTATATCTGAAGGAATGTATGATGAAGGCATCCGTGTTGTAAAGGCAGTGCGTAACAGATATGACGGAAAGAAGAGAAATCCATGGAATGAACTTGAGTGCGGAGGCAATTACGCCAGAAGCATGGCCAGCTTTGCACTGATTCCCATTATTTCGGGTTTCAAATTTGATATGCCAAATAAAAGTATTGGTTTTGCACCGATCATCGAGGGCGATTTCAAATGCATATTCAGTGTTTGTGATTGCTATGGCATGTATGAAAAAACAGATAAGACAACAACACTGTCAATTAAAGAAGGAACTTTGACTATCTCTTCAATAGAACTGGACTATATAGGGAAAGTAAAAGAAGTTAAAGCTGATGGACATAGGATGGATTTTGTTCAAAAATGTAACAAGCTAATTTTTGAAAAGAAATGCATTAATCATAATTTGGTAATACTCGAAGGAGATTGATACATGGTAGATAAACAAAGAGTAGCAGTTTTCTTTGATGAACTTGCAGACAAATGGGATTCAAACGAAACAAAAAAAGATGACATAATAAACAAAATACTGGATAATGCTGAAGTATCATGTAAAAACAGAATATTGGATGTGGCGTGCGGAACTGGAATATTGATTCCTTATTACATTAATAGAGATGTATCTTTAATCACTGCAATTGACATATCCTCTAAGATGATAAGCATAGCAAAAAGCAAATTCAAAGATAACAATGTCGAGTTTATTTGCGCAGATGCTGAAGAGTATGCTTTTGGAGGAAAATATAACAATATTGTAATTTACAATGCGTTTCCACATTTTTCTTCTCCGGAAAAACTTATTGCCAACCTCTCTTCATGTCTTATTGAAGGCGGAACTTTGACAATAGCGCATAGCGCCAGCAGGGAAAAGATAAACCATCATCATGACGGACTAGATGAAACATTGTTCTCAGAATTAATGCCTGCTGAAGAATTGGCAGATTTATTTTCAAAGTACCTCCAACCTGTAGTCTCAATTTCTGATGAATCTATGTATCAAGTAGTAGGAAAACGCAATAATATATAAAAAAGTGTTGCGCATATAAATATTTTGTGATATAATAACGCGGCTTTCCGAAAAAGGAAGTCACTTCACACACAGTCTGTATATTTGCTCGGTGCCCGAAGGGGTTGCAAATATAAGTATCAAATTGTGGAGGAAAAAACCAAAATTAAAAGGAGAAAAGATATTATGTCAGTAGTATCACTCAAGCAGTTGCTTGAAGCAGGTGTACATTTCGGACACCACACAAGAAGATGGAACCCTAAAATGCAGGAATATATCTTCACCGAAAGAAATGGAATTTACATCATTAACCTCGAAAAAAGTGCAGCTAAGATTGAAGAAGCTTACAGCTTTGTAAGAGATCTTTCAGCTGACGGCGGAAACCTCCTCTTTGTCGGAACAAAGAAACAGGCTTCTGATGCAGTTAAAGAAGAAGCTGAACGTTGTGGAATGTATTATGTTAACACACGTTGGCTCGGCGGAATGCTCACAAACTATCAGACAATCAAAAAGAGCATTACAAGACTCGAGGCTCTCGAAAAGATGGAAGAAGATGGAACATTTGCACTGCTTCCAAAGAAAGAAGTTGCTCAACTTCTCAAGGAAAAATCAGACCTTGAACGCAACCTCGGCGGAATTAAGACAATGCCAGGTATTCCACAGGCTATTTTCATAGTTGACCCACACAAGGAACACAACGCTGTTCTCGAAGCTAAAAAACTTGGTGTACCGGTTATCGCTATCGTAGATACAAACTGTGACCCTGATGATGCTGATTATGTCATTCCTGGAAACGACGACGCAATCCGTGCCGTTAAACTCATTGCTTCTGTTTTGGCAGATGCTATTATCGAAGGAAGACAGGGCGAACAGAATACTCCAGCTGAAGAAACAGAGACAGAAGAAGTTGTTACAGCAGAAGAAGCTGAAGCAGAAAAAGCTGCTGAAGAATCAGCTGAATAATACTTAGACTAATTAGGAGGAATATAAAATGGCAGATGTAAAAATCACAGCCGCTATGGTTGGCGCGCTCAGAGATAAAACAGGTGCTGGTCTTATGGACTGCAAAAGAGCTCTTGTTGAAACAAACGGCGATGAAGAAGCTGCAATTGTAATTCTTAGAGAAAAAGGTCTTGCTGTAGCAGCTAAAAAAGCTGACAGAGTAGCAGCTGACGGACTTGTAGCTGTTATGACAAAAGGCGAAAAAGTTGCAATGGTTGAAGTTAACTCTGAAACAGACTTCGTTGCAAAGAACGCTACATTTGTTGAGTTTGTAAATGGTCTTCTTCGTACAATTCTTGAAAAGAATCCAGCTGATCTCGATGCACTCAAGACAGAGAAATTTGATGGAACAGAATTCACAGTTGAAGAAAAAGTTAAAGATATGATTTTCACAATCAAAGAGAAAATCGACGTAAGACGTTTCGTAGTAGTTGAAGGAACAACAACAACTTATGTTCACGGCAATGGTGCAACAGGTGTTATTGTTAAATTCGATGCAGACGATACAGCTAAGAACAATCCCGGATTTGCTGAATTCGCTAAGAATATAGCTCTCCAGCTCGGCGCTTTCTCAACAACTCCATATCTTGACAGAGAATCAGTTCCGGCTTCAGTTATAGCTCAGGAAAAAGAAATCATAGCTGAACAGATTAAGAACGATCCTAAGAACGCAAGCAAACCGGAAGCAATTATCGAAAAGATGGCAGTTGGTCGTCTTGGCAAATACTATGAAGAGAATTGCTTGGTAGATCAGGCTTATATCAAAGATGACTCCATGACCGTAGGCAAATATGTTGAACAGACAGCTAAGGCTTTCGGCGGAAGCATCAAGATCGCTTGCTTTGTAATTTACAATAAGGGCGAAGGAATTGAAAAGAGAGTTGACAACTTGGACGAAGAAGTTGCAAAGATGCTCAAAAAATAATTCTTAAATAACAAAAAATACACAAGCGGTTTCGCTTGTGTTATTTTTTGCATGAAAAAGGCATAGTACAAAAATTATCAAGTACTATGCCATAATTATTATCTGTGGATTGAGTGGAACGCAACACCAACCGAATCAGGACCGCAATGGGAACCTGTTGTAGGGTTTGTTACAACGATATCATAATCAATGTTGTCGCCGAGTTCAGCTTTAAGTGCAGTGGCCAGTTGTTCAGCCAATTCCAACGCATCGGTATGTCCTATTATTATCTTGTAATCCTGAGGTTTATCACCTATTTCTTTTACATAATCAACAAGTCTGTTCAAAGCTTTTGCTCTTCCGACTTCTTTTCCTATGCTTCCCATTTTGCCATCTTCTGCCATGTTGATGATCGGACGAATTCCAATCAAAGTTCCCATAGCTGCAGACAAACCGCTGACTCTTCCGCTCTTTTTGAAGAATTTTAGATCATCTGCAAAGAAATATACTGCATAGTGATCTACTTCTGTCTTGGACCACTCCAATACTTCTTCAACTGTTTTTCCTTCTTTGAGCAATCTGCTCACTTCTTTTGCAATTAAGTTGCTAAGTATTGTTATACCTTTTGTGTCTATTTCATAGAACTTTCTCTCAGGGTATTTCTTTTTCAATTCATCAATAACTTTATGCATGTTGTCAAAAGTCATTGTCATAGCAGCTGAGAAGTGAACATATAAGATGTCGTTTCCTGCTTGGAATTCAGGTTCGAAATACTCCTTGTATTTCATTTCTGAAATTGCACTCGTTGTGGGTATAACACCCTGTCTTAAAGTGTTATAAAAAGACTTTGAGTCAAAGATTTTGTAATCTTCATATGGATATACAGTTTTGCCGTCAATGCTGTATGGCATACTGATCATTTTGTATCCATATTCTTTACAACTTTCCAGAGTCATGTCCATATCTGAATCACAATATAATGTAAGCATACTTACCTCAAAATGTTTTGATTTTGTGTTGACTATAACACACGTGTGTATTATACTATAGGGGTGTATTAAAAAAAGGCCACGGACAAGCGTTTTCAGAAATAATACACAGATTGCGGACAAATGGTGTAAAAAAAGTACTATGGAAAAGAAAATTGATAGAAGAATCTTAAAAACAAAAAAAGCTATAAAGAGCGCATTCATTGATTTACTGGCTCAAAAAAATGTTAATGATATCACTATAACTGATATTGCAAAACTGGCAGACGTCAACAGGAAAACATTTTACAACAATTATTCGGGAATTCATGAAATAATAAATGAAATAGAAGATGAATTGTTCGAAAGATTCAAGACTGCAATCAAAGGCCTTGACACAAAAAGTGAATTAGAAGGTCCTTACAATGTTTTGATAAGGTTAACAAAACTATTGGATGAAGACTTTGATTATTTTAAAAAAGTGATGAATTCAGATTTGAAAACCAACCTCTCGGAAAAAATAATCTCATACTTAAAAGATAAACTCAAAGATGTTCTTAAGAGACAGAGATGTGATTATACAGAATATGAAAACAATGTTGTTGTGGAATATTCTATATCAGGTATGTTTCAAGTATACAATAAATGGCTATATAACGGAAGAAGAGAACCTGTCGAAAAATTGGCCATGATAATCAGCAATTTGTTCTTTGATGGGGTTAGAAAGCATTTGAAATATTAATATTTAGCAAACAATTAATGCCTGCACAAAAAGTGCAGGCATTGTTTGTCACCAAATAACCACGCGTTTGTTTGGAGCTATATACATTTTATCTTTCTTTGTAACGTTGAATGTGTTATACCATTCTTCAAAGTTTCTGGGCGGCATATTCGCTCTCAAAATTGCCGGTGCATGAACATCTATTGTCAAGAGCAATTGCAAGTATTCCGGTTTTGCTTTCAGACACCATACTCGTGCCCAGTTTTTGAAATACTCTTCAAAAGATGCGCCTTTAGATTTGTTCATGATGTCAATGGTAACGGCCATCCCGCCATTGTCTGCAATGTTTTCACTTACAATCAATTTGCTGTTGACTTTTCCCCAAGGAAGTTCAATTCCTTCAAATTCTTTGATCATAGCTTTTGTACTTGCATTGAATTTCTTTAAGTCTTCTTTTGTCCACCAATTGTTAAGGCTTCCGGTTTCATCAAATTTTGCTCCGTTGTTGTCGAACGCATGTGAAATTTCGTGTCCTATAACTGCTCCGATACCGCCCAAATTCTCACTTCTTGTCTGGTTAATTGAATAGAAAGGAGGTTGAAGAATAGCAGCTGGAAATGAGATGTCATTGAACATTGGATTATAACCTGCGTTTACAACGTGTCCGTGCATAATCCACTCGCCCCTGTCAACCGGTTTGTGGAGTTTGGAGTATTCATACTCTTTTTCGATTCTTTCTATCATAATAGCTGTATCTAACAAAGAGTCAGATTCGTCGATCACTCCCTTGTCGTACACTGGATCAATGTAATCTGCATAACCGATTTTTATTGCCATCTTTGACAGTTTGACTATTGCCTGTTTTTTTGTCTGTTCTGTCAAAATGTTATTTTTTTGTATTCTTTCTTTGTATTGTTCAATGATCTCTTTCACTATTTCAGTTGCGTCTTCTTTTGCCTTTTCACCAAAATACTTTTCTCCGTAATAATTTCCTATTGGATTAGCAAACGTAGCTGAAACATATTCATATGCGCGCTTTTCTGCAGAAGGAACTTTTTGAACACCTGTCAATGCCATCATGAACATACTTCCCAATTCATTTAAATGTTCACTCAAGAAAGAAGTGGAATCAATCAATTTTCTGACATATGCCCAGTGCTTGAATTGCTCAAAAGTTTCAGCATTGAAAACGGTTTTAAAAGATTTGAAATATCTCGGGTCAGTTACAATTATTACTTCCGGAACTGAATCGAATAATGAAGAACAAAGTTGTCTGAATTTAATTGGTTTTAACAATCCCGATACAGTTCTTGTACTCATTGGATTGTACATTTTTGTGTATTCGCTGAGTTCTTCGCTTGTTTTAACGAGCGAACCGATTGCAGCATCAATTTTCAATGCATCTGAAATGTACAATTCCTGGTTTTCAGGGCTGAGCTTTGATTCGGCCAGGATCATATGTGCCATATTTGTCCAGAGACCAATCATCATTTCCTTTTGTTGTGCATTCTCCGGTTTGTAATACGAAGAATCCGGGAGTATGGTTCTGGGAGGGAAAACGGCAACGCAGCGCTTGCTTGTGTCACTCATGTCCTCCATGACTTCTACTTTGAATGGAAGAGGATAGCTGTTAAGAACAAGCTCTTTCAGATTTCTGTTTAAACTTGAACAATCTTTTAATTTTTCGATTTTGCTTAAATACTTCTGTACAGGACGCATTTTTTCTCTGTTGCGTCTTTTTGTATCTTTGTATTTTGAGTACAGTCTGCAGGCATTTTCCATGTATTTATTGCTGTAATTGCCTTTTTCACACATTTCATTCAAATCGCGGATTAAAGTGTCTCTTACACTTTCATCCAATGAAGCGAAGCCGCCTGTCATAGGCAAATCATCTGGTATTGTTGCCTTATCTAGCCATTCTTGATTTACGAATGTGTATAAGTCGTCCTGAATTCTTACTTTTTCCATGGGTTTGCTCCTTTTAAAATATTTAAGATAAATAATATGCTTTGGCACAAAACTGCACCAAAGCAACTACTTTATGGAGCTGATAACCAGATTTGAACTGGTGACCTCGTCCTTACCAAGGACGCGCTCTACCAACTGAGCTATATCAGCAAGCGCAAAGTAAATTATATCAATTGGTTTTTGTCATGTCAAGAAACAAATGCTGTAAAAACCTATTGCAGAATGAATACCTACATTCGATGGAAAATGACTGAACAACATTTGTCTATTTGTGGCATTTAATAGGTTGAATTAATTATAATTATGATATATACTATTAAAGTATTTTTATCTTTTGTAAAAAAATATTATTCTTGTTAGGTTAATGAAATGAGATATAACAATATCGCTGGTTTTAAAAGCATTGATGAATTTGTGAATCACAAATTGTCTTGTCTTGCTCAGACGGACAAGAGTATGCGATCTTTGTACGGGCTGATGTTTTCTGAAAAGAATAACGTTTTTTGTGAAAGCACCGATGGCTACAGAGTAAAAAAAGTGACATATGGTCAGAGCGAAGAATGCATAGAAGGTTTAGCCGGTTCACTATCAGCAATGCTTAAGGAAAAACCTGTTGGCACTATAGTCGGTTTATATTTGGAAAATTGTCGTGAATGGCTGGAGTTGTTCTGGGCAATATTGAAATCCGGATATAAACCTCTTCTTGTTAATACACGAATTGATGATGAAACATTGGAAGATGTTTACAGCCAATACGGCGTGGGTGCAGTTATCTCAAGAAACAAGAATTACAAAGTACAGAACATTCATGTAGAAGACATTTACAACTGCGACAAAAAAGATCAGGTTAAACAGGAAGTATTTCAGGATGAAGTTTTTTTGATGTCTTCAAATACATCTTCTCACTTAAAGATTTGTTCTTACTCGGGAGAAAAGTTTTACTACCAGATAAAAGACAGCAGTGAAGTTATAAAAACAAGCAAGAGTGTTAAAAAACACTACAAGGGTGAATTAAAATTACTCGCCTTTTTACCGCTTTACCATATATTCGGCTTTGTGGCAATGTATATATGGTTCTGTTTCTTTTCAAGAACGCTTGTGTTCTTAAAGGACTATTCACCAAAGACAATAGTCAACACCATAAGAAAGCACAACGTAACCCATATATTCGCAGTGCCGATTTTTTGGGAAAAGATTTATGATACTGCAATCCGTACCATCCAGGATCAGGGTGAAAAAACATATAAGAAGTTTTTGCGCGGAATGAAGATTTCCGATTCATTGGGAAACTCAAAAGTTTTGCATCACATCTTTTCAAAGATTGCATTTAAAAGAATCAGGGATGGAATGTTCGGAGAGAGCATATCATTTTTGATAAACGGCGGAGGATATGTTTCCTACGATGTAATGAGATTCATCAATGGAATCGGTTATCACCTCACCAATGGTTACGGAATGACTGAGTTGGGAATTACATCTGTAGAACTGACAGATATTCCGAATGAAAGAAACAAGTGCTCTGTGGGAAAACCATTCAGTTCGCTTGAGTATAAGATAAACGACGGAAGTGAACTGTTGGTAAAAGGCAAATCTATTGCGGATAAAGTTTATTCGGATGGACAACCGACAGAGTCAAAAGGAGAGTGGTTCAACACTCACGATTTGTTCGAACTCAAGAACAACAAGTATTACATCAATGGTCGAAAAGACGATTTGATTATTTGTTCAAACGGCGAGAACATCAACCCGAATATTATTGAACCCAAATTGATGTTCGATGGTTTGAAGAGAATATGCCTTGTAAGTAATCAAAACAGTGTAGTGCTTATTTGTGAGATTAATAAATACATCGACTCTCAGCAATTCGAAATAATCGAAAAAACATTGAACGAAAGAATAAGCGATTTGAACATGAGTTCAATGATTAACAAAGTTGTTTTCACATCATCATATTTGATGGGCGTAAATGACTTTAAGATAAACAGAAACAAGATTAAAGAAATGCTGAAGAACGATCAATTGACAATTGTCAGCAGATCCAGTTTTGTTTCTGATAACACTGAGGACGATGAATTGACATTGAGAATCAAACAATTGTTTGCCAAGGCAATCGGTAAACCGGTTGAAGATATTAGAAATGACGGACATTTCTTCTTCGACTTGGGAGGAACCAGTCTTGATTACTTCACAATGATTACGAATATCCAGACAGAGTTTGAAGTACCGTTTCCTTCAACTTTGCAAACAAGTATTTCAACGGTTAATGATATGGTTAAGTATGTGCGTGAGCATATAAAATAAAAAGAGGTAAAAAATGGTAAAATCACTAGACAAAAAATGGAAAGAGTTGTTATTTGCAGCTTCAGGTTTCGGACCAAACTTTTTGATGGTTCTTATGGGAGCATACTACAGTGATGCTGTGAACCCGGCCGGTTTAAGCGGAAATGTCAACGGACAGACAATTGTCGGCAACATTTGTCTTGTAGTTCCGGCATTGTTTTCAGTTTTGATGATACTTGGTAAAGTATTTGACGGCGTAATAGATATTCCATTCGCTGCAATTACAGATAACCTGTCAACAAAATGGGGTAGAAGAAGACCACCTATCGCTATTTGCTTTATACCGATGGTTGTTTCTTTTGCTTTCTGTTGGTGGCCTATTTTCGGAACTGATTCATCAGTACAACTCGCAAACTCAATATGGTTCTTCTTCTGGGCACTTATATTCTTTGCATCATACACAATGTGCTTGATTGCTTTCTACGGCAGTTTGAGCAATGTATGTGAAGATGAATCACAAAGATTGAGAGTTTCTTCATTCAAATCATTCTTCGACACAATTTCCTATTGCTTGGTTTATGCACTTGTTCCGCTTATAATCCAAGGCATATACAACGGCACAGGAATGGGAATAGATAAATTCGTGTTTATGTCACTCCCGTTGATGGGTACAATGCTCATCCCTCTGTTCTTGATCAAAGAGGGTGAAAAGTATGGCTATCCTGAGAACAATGGACAAAAGACACAAGAAAAGATTAAATTAACAGAATCATTCAAGATCACATTCAAGAATAAAATTTTCAGAAACTGGCTCGTAGTAAACTGCTGTTCTTTCTTCGGACTCCAGATGTTCCTCGTAGCCATGAATGCTATGATTCTGGGAGGAATGGGATTTAACGGCGCAGAAATGGCTTTGGTCAACACATGTGCTTTTGCTCCTGTCCCGATCATGCTTTACTTATTCAGAAAAGTTAAGGAAAAGAAAGGTATTAGATTTACTTACCAGACTTGTCTGTTGACATTTGCTTTGGCAATCCTTTCATTCTTCTTTGCTTCAACATATGTTTGCGGAACAAACAACAAGATGATTCAGTATATCATCGGTTGTGTAGGCGGAGTTATGGGAAGCTGGTCAATCGGTGCTTTCTTCATGATGCCGTATATGATTCCTGCCCAGATTTCTTCAGTTGAAGAAAAACTTACAAACAAGAATCACAGCGCAATGTATTTTGCAGCACAGGCATTCACAACAAGTATCGTAGGCGCTATAGCTTCTTATGGTGTTTATGACATTCTAAAGAACATATTCGTAACAAAGAGCTTCTCATTCACATGGGCAAAAGCAACAGAGACAGCAAGTGCAATCGAAGTAGCAGGCCAGAACCTTAATGTAGGTACAGGCGAACTCTTCAACTTCGGCGTTATGATTGTTCCTTTCATAGTTGCAATCATGTGCATTGTAGGCTTTATATTCGCTTTCAAGATGCCTAAGGAATATACTCCTGAATGCGTTGCAAAAGAATTGAAAAAATATGACGAAAGCCTTGACATCAGTCAGATTACCGATGAACCTGAAACAAAGAAAGACAAGGGCGAAATAGTATTCGTTCAAGTTGCGCTTTCAATTCTGTCAGGATTCATTTTCGGGTTCATCTGGACTGCATTCCTGTTCAAATCAATAGATAAACTCACAGAAAAGAAGAGAACACTTCTTTATTGGATACTCGGCTGTATCATTCCTTTTGCAGGAATATTCGTACTGATAAGTCAATTCAAAGCAGTTGAAGGAAAACTCAGTGCAAAATATGTTGTACTGTCTGTAATAACAGGACTTGTTTTGCCTATATTGCCTTGCAACATTGTTTCTCTTGCTGTACTTCAGAGCAGGGTAAACAAAAAGCTTAACAGCGCTCAATGATAAAACTATTCAACGCTTTTGTAAAAATTACTGCGCTTCCAGTGCAGTGGGTTTGTTTCAGAACAAAAGTGTATTATGAAGACAAAAAAATACAGAGCAGAAGAATTAAGGGACAGGCAATAATCGTCTCGAATCACACTTCTGTTTATGACTATGCGGTATTTCTGTTTGTGTTCTTTTTCAGAACATTGAGATATCAGATGGCAGAGATACTGTTCAAAACCAAATTGTTAAAATGGTTTTTGCGAAGACTAGGCGGAATCTTTGTAGATAGAAATTCTTACGATTTCCTATTTGTCAAAAAATCTGTGGAAATTTTGAACAAAAAGGGAATCGTGGGGATTTTCCCTGAAGGAAGAATACCCAAAGAGGGTGAAGAAAAGCCATTGGAGTTTAAAACCAGTGCAACATATATCGCCCTTGAGAGCGGAGCAAAAATCATTCCTCTTTACACAAACGGAAGCTATTTTAACAAAAAAAGAGCTCGTGTAATCATTGGCTGTCCGATTGACGTACAGGAATTGTGGGATGACAGTCTCGATGAAAAAACAAATATTGAACAAATAACAAAAACAATACGAAAAAAGGTAATTGATTTAAAAGATGAATTATCAAGACAAACAACAAAAAAAGAAAAAGTATAAGAAGTTCCGCTTCAAATACTTTATTTATGATTTTGTAAAGTGGACAGGTGCATTGTCAGCTTTTTTGGTTCTAAGACCAAAGGTCATTTATGAAAACAAACAGGCAAGGAAAGTATTAAGAGGACCGGCTGTATTGGTTGCAAATCATGAAAGCGTTTTGGATCCGATTAAAATTCACTTTTCATTTTGGTATAGAAGAATACACCTTGTGGCGACATCCCAATTGTTTGACACTAAATTCAAAAATTGGTTTTTCCACAAAGTTTTGTGCATACCTGTCAACAGAGAACATCTGAATATTCAGACTTACAGAGACGTTAGTGACAGATTGAATGAAGGCGCCGTTGTAGGGATATTCCCAGAGGGCGGGTTGAAGAATAATGAACAGGGACAAATAAGCTCATTTAAAGCAGGCGCGGTTATTATGGCACTTAAGAATGATGCTCCTGTTGTTCCTGTTTATATCAAAAAACCTCTTCATTGGTATAATCGTCAGAGAATAGTGGTAGGCGAGCCAATAGTACTTGACTCAGAGAGCGGCAATATACCACTCAGCGAAGTTGAGAGAATATCCACCGGTATAAGAGAGAAAGAGATAGAACTAATTAAACTTGCAAAGTAGGTGATTTTCATGTTCGAAAAGTACACGGATAAAGAGACATACAACAAGATAGTAGATTACGAATCTGTTTCGCAGATGTGGAATCACAGTGTTAAAACATACCCGAATAATATTGCAATAACTGATGACGGAAAAGAGTATTCATTTACAAAAATTGAAGAAGACGTATCTCAATTCAGAACTGTTCTGACTGACAGTGGAGTTAAAAAAGGCGACAGAGTAGCTCTTCTTTCACCTAACTCTTATGATTTTGTCAAAGCATATTTGGCTATTACAACATTGGGTGCTGTAGCTATATTGCTGCCTCCGCATCTGGACGAAATGACTGTTTTCGGTTGTTCAATGAAGTTTGATTTCAATTTCATTGTGTATAACCCTGTTATGGAAGCAAAACTGTCTTTTGTCAAAGAAAAGAAACCCAGTGTTGTCGTGATCTCTACAGACAAGCAATCTGATAAAAAAACACCGGCTCAGGATGTGAGCGGTGACGATCCTTGTTCAGTACTTTTCACAGGTGGAACTACAGGAAACAGCAAAGGTGCTTTGCTTAACAACAGAGCAATGATGAGAGGTACAAAGAACGGCTGTTATGGAGTAAATGCCGTATTTGAAGAAAGATATTTGCTTGTATTGCCTTTGACTCATGTTTTCGGACTTATAAGAAACCTTTTGACAAGTCTTTACACAGGCAGTAACTTATACATCTGCAGAAACAATAAAGACATGTTCAAAGATATAGCTATGTTCAGACCTACAATGCTTGTAATGGTTCCGGCTCTTGCCGAGATGGCACTGAATATTTCAAAACAGTTTAATAAGAATATGCTTGGCGATTCACTCAAGTATATTATTTGCGGAGCCGCTATGGTTCCTCCTTACCTCGTTAAGGAATATAAGAAGATAGGAATCACACTTTTGCCGGGTTATGGTCTTACCGAGAGCGCTAACTTAGTCAGCGGCAACCCTGAAGTTGAATCTAAGCCTGATTCCGTCGGTTATCCTTATGATGGTCAGCAATTGAAAATCGTAAACGGAGAATTGTGGCTCAAAGGTGACAACATGTTTACCTGCTATTTAGGAGACCCTGAAGAGAACAAGAAGGCATTTGAAGACGGATGGTTCAAAACAGGAGACTTAGTAAGAATCGATGAAGACGGATTCTTATACATTGTCGGAAGATGCAAAGAAGTTATTGTTTTGTCAACCGGAGAGAATGTTTCTCCCGCCGAAATAGAAAATGAATTTGATAAAATTGCCATAATTCAGGATTCACTTGTGTATGCTGAAGAAGAGGATGGAAAACAATATCTCGCTCTTCAAGTCTATCCAAGAGCAACTGAACTTGCTAAATATTCCGGTGTAGATAAAGAAGCTTTCATTAAAGAAGAGATAAACAAGGTCAATAAGACATTGCCGCCTTTCAAGAGAATAAGCAAGATAATAATCAGAGATAAAGATTTTAACAGAAGTCCAAGTATGAAGATATTGAGGAAGCAATAATATGACAAGAGACGAAATTGTTGAAAAATTAAAAACAATATTGAAATACACTGTAAGCAATCCCGAAGAATTACTTTCCAATCTCACAGAAGAATCAAATCTTTATACAGACCTGAGCTTGTCATCTGTAGGAATGCTATATATCATCATTGCAATCGAAGAAACATTTAAAATAAAGTTCGAAAATGTCAATTTTGAAGATTTTCAAACAGTTAAAGATGTAATCGATTATATTTCAAAAGAGATTGACAAATGAAATGGACCATGCAAACTCCCAAAAAGGGAGACATTATAAGAGTTGCCATAGGAGATATCTATCACTATGGAATATATGTTTCGGATGATGAAGTAATACAGTTCGGGATGCCGCCAAGAAACATCAAAATGATGACTGCAACAGATGTTGTGGTGTTGACAACAAACATCGATGTCTTTTTGGGCGGGGGATTTCTTGAAGTAGGATCCATGTCTTTTACTGAAAAGCTTAAAGCGAAAAAAACCGATGCTATAGTAGATTATGCAAGGAGCAGAATCGGCACAGGCGGTTATAACATTTTGTATAACAACTGTGAGCATTTTGTCAACGAATGTGTATTCGGAGTTAAAAAATGCGATCAGGTTGAGGATGTGAGAGCAAAAGTTTTAAAAGATTTGGAAGGAAAAGTATAACTAGTTACATTTGAAGGAGAAAAAAATGTATTGTAAGTATTGCGGAAAACCAACAGATAATCCGGAAGCAATATGCGAAGATTGCGCAAAACAATTAACAAATACCGACAACGATAATCAGCAAAAATCGACAGTAGAAAACAAGGAAAGCAAATATACCAGAATGTACGGGTTCGGTCTTGGGCTTGCATCTGTCATACTATCTGTTGTCGACTTAATTATTTTGTCAACAATGATGGTTTTCTATTGGGTACCTATTTCCAAGGTAGGATTCTATGTAGGACTTGCCATATTCATAATTATCGGAATTTTGTCTATGGTTTTCGGATTCATATCTATAGGCAAATTCAAAGAGGCAAGAAGAAACAACGGTAAAAAACCAATTGCAACTCTTATTTTGGGTATTTCCGGAGTTTCATTATCTGTTTTATCTTTCTTTTTAGCAGTATTGATACCTGTATATTTCAAAGCTTTGGAATACTTTATCGACTATCTTGATCAAGGTGGAATTCACATTTACTACTAATAGATAGACTGGAGTTTTTATGAAAAAATTGCTAGCTGTTGACGGAAACTCAATAATCAACAGAGCGTTTTATGGCATCAGGCCGTTGAGCGCTCCGGATGGGACTCCGACAAACGCCGTATATGGATTCATGAATATAATGCACAAGCATCTGGAAGAAATACAGCCAGACTATTTTGTCGTTGCTTTTGATGTGCATGCTCCGACATTCAGACACAAATTCTATTCCGATTACAAAGCCGGAAGAAAATCAACTCCTCCCGAACTTCTTGCTCAGTTTGCTCCAGTCAAGGAATGTCTGACTGCTCTTGGAGCAGTTTGCGTTGAAAAAAGCGGATATGAAGCAGATGACCTCTTGGGTACATATTCAGCCATTGCTGAAGACAATGGGGTGCAAGCATATATAGTTACGGGAGACAGAGACTCTTTACAGCTTATAACAGATAACACGTTTGTTCTTTTGGCAACCACGGGAGAGTCGGTAAAATATGACAGAGAAGTGTTCTTCAATAAATACGGTATTTATCCCGATCACTTTGTTGACATGAAAGCACTGATGGGCGACTCTTCAGACAACATCCCCGGGGTTGCGGGAATAGGCGAAAAGACAGCTGGAAAACTGATTGCGACATACGATAGTATAGAGCAGTTATATGAAAAAATTGATGAAGCAAAAGACATAACGGAAACAAATAAAACAAAGTTATTGGCCGGAAAAGACAATGCATTCCTGTCTAAGAGGTTAGCAAGAATAGACAAAGGGGTTCCGGATGTTCCTTCGCTTGATAAGATTGCATATAAAGGAACTGACAAGCAGGCACTTGCCGAAATCTTTTCAAGACTTGGATTTAAAGCACTGATTGCAAAATTTGATCTTGAAAAGCAGAACAATGAATACTTAGAAAAGACATTCAACTTGCCCAAAACCGAAAAGATCAGTTATTCGAGCATTCCATCAGGCCAATTGTCTGCATACATAGATTACGACTCGAACTGCATTTATTATTCTGATGGGCAGAAAATATATGAATGCGAAAGAATAGAAGAACAAAAAGAGATACTTGAAGGTGAAAAAAGGCTCATAGTTCACGATTTAAAAAGTGAATGTCACACTTTATCTTCATCCAAAATCAACTTGAACGGATGCTGTGATGATGTGATGCTTATGGGTTACATGTGCTCTAGCGGAGAAACGGATTTTTCAATCGAAAAACTTGTTTCAAGAACCTTCGGAGCAACAGCTCAATCACCTGATGAAAAATCTTATTACATATACAAACTTCACGATTATTTCAAAAATGAATTAGTCGAAACAAATCAATATGACCTTTACAAAAAAGTAGAGTTGCCATTGGCTTTCGTCCTGTATGACATGGAGCAGAGAGGATTCAAGGTTGATGTAAAAAAACTGTATGAGTTTTCTTCACAACTGCAGTCAATGATGAACGAAATCCAAGATAAGATATTCCACTTGTCGGGCCACCCGTTCAATGTCAATTCTCCAAAGCAGCTGGGCAGTGTTTTGTTTGAAGAGATGGGACTCCCGAATCCGAATAAAACAAAGATTTCAACCAGCGCCGATGTTTTGGAAAAACTGAGACCCATCAATCCGATTGTTGGATATGTGCTTCAGTTCAGGGAGTATTCCAAGTTCAAGAGTACATATGCAGATGCCTTGCCTCTTTGTGCTGATGAAAACGGAAGGGTTCACACAAACTTCAAGCAAGCCCTTACATCAACAGGACGATTGTCTTCAACTGAGCCTAACCTGCAGAATATCCCAATAAGAACAGAATTGGGAAGAAACTTCAGAAAGTTTTTTGTCTCAAAAAACGATGATTATGTTCTAATTGATGCAGATTACTCACAGATTGAACTCCGACTGCTTGCGGCAATTTCCGGAGATGAGAATTTAACTGAAGTATTCAACAGCGGAGGCGACATTCATGCTTCAACTGCCATGAAGTTATTCGGTGTTGAAAAGGATGAAGTTACAATTGAACAGAGAAAACATGCCAAAGCAATCAATTTCGGAATAATGTATGGTATGGGAAGTTATTCGCTATCTCAGGATTTACAGATTCCTGTATATATGGCTGATGACTATATCAAGAATTACATGAGAACATATCCCAAAGTGGCTGACTACTTTGACAAAGTTATTTCTGACGCACGCATGAACAAATATGTCACAACAATGCTCGGAAGAAGAAGATATATCCCGGAATTGTCTTCTCCAAAAAAGATGGAAATTGCATTTGGAGAGAGAGTTGCAAAAAACAGTCCGATTCAGGGAACAGCAGCTGACATAATAAAAATTGCGATGGTCAATGTTTATGAAGAATTAAAAAAGAGTAATATAGATGCTCACTTAATAATGCAGGTTCATGACGAATTAATCATTGAATCACACAAGAATTGCGCTGAGCAAGCAAAGAAAATATTAAAAGATTGCATGGAAAATGCAGTCAAACTGAGCGTTCCGCTGACAACGGAAATTGGAAGCGGCCAGAATTGGTTTGAAGCTCATTGAAAGGAACAGAATGAAAAAAGCAAAAATCGTATTACTCATTTTGCTGTCTGCGATAATGATATTCGCGGCGGGTTGTGCCAAAAAAGTGGAAAAGCACGACATTGATGAGTATAGACAGAACATGGAATACAAAGAGGGCTTCAAAATAATGATGCTGACAGATGTTCACATCAGTATGTTGACTAACCTTGACGAATTGACAAAATATCTTACACACAATATCAATGAAGCTAAGCCTGATTTAATTGTACTCAACGGAGATAATTTCTTTGAAGCTACAAAAGCTGAAGTAGATTTCTATTTCAGTTTTATTGACAGTTTCAAGATTAATTGGGTGTTTATTCAGGGCAATCACGATCATCAAGGAGTATATGAATATACATATCCAGATGAAGTAGTGTCAAAAATGGAGTATTCATTGAATGTTGACTATCCAAATGATGGAATAGACGGAACTCAGAATTTCCATGTTGATTTGATGAAAGGCGACGATTTGGTATACAGATTGTTTATGATTGACGGCGGTTCATATCTGAGATTGAATCCCATCCAATACACTTACAATCAGATTTCCGATTCTCAATTGGCTCACATAGAAAAAATACAAGCTGAGGAAGATGACGACGATTATACTTCACTTGCTTTCTTCCACATACCTCTTAAGGAGTATAAAGATGCTTATGAAGGATATCAGGAAGGCAAATATGAGGGAAAGGGCACAAACAGAGAACCATCTTGTCCTTCAGTGTTCGAGTCAGATCAATTTGAAAGACTCAAAAATGCAGGCATAAGAGGTACATTCTGCGGTCACGACCATATTAATAACGCAGTTGTTGATTATGAAGGCGTCATTCTCGGTTATGGGGTAAAATCCACAAGAGAGATTTATCACGATGATGATATACTGGGTTATTGTCTTATTACGCTCACAAGTGAAGAATTCGGCTTGGACAACATAAGCAGCGTTTATGTAGATTATGGCAAAGTTGTGGGAGGTAATTGAGATGAGTGAGAAGAATAAATCAATTTTCTTGCAAGACGTTTTGTATTGCTTATTAACTACTTACCCGACTTACCTACTTGTTAATACTTTGATGATCGTAATCGGCTATTACGCCAACAACATCATGCAATGGATAGGACCAATTATATTGTTTGCACTGGCTCCTGCATATTTCTTTACTTTTGTTAAAAACAAATACATCAATCCTGTAAGCAAAAAAGGATACTTGGTTTTTGAAATCATAGTTATTTGTCTAAAAGTCATTGCTGCTGTATTTGTTGCTATTAATCTGCCTTTGTATTTCACAAATTTGAAATATCACGGCTTTAACTTGGTTTTCCCAATCGACATGTTTGTTATGTTTGCTATATATGTTATAGTGGACGTAAAAAACATTATGAACCTGAAAAAAATAGGGAACACGGAAAAGAAAAAATACTCCAAATCTTTCAGATTCATGGCATTTGTGACAAGAGTATTTGCAATTCTGATGTTCTATTCGTCATTGTCGTTTTTGACAGGACTCCAGTCAATCGCTGTTCTTAAAACAGAATACGCATTTGGCTATTTGCTGATTGCACTTTTGATGATTGCTCCGTTTATAAGCACTATTGCCTCATATGTGAGATTCAAATGTGACAGATTTGCATTATTCCAAAAAATATCTGTAACACTTAGCATAGTCTTGATAGCAGTTCTGATGATTTATCAGATGATAGATCCTAATTTTATGATTAACAGTGCAAAAATGTTTTTGCCACTCGATTTTATAGGCAGTTTGGCTTTGGGACCGATATGGCTTACATTCATTAACATAATTCCATTGTTCTTTTTGATAGCTCAAAACAAAAAGAATCAGATAGATAATAGAGAGGAGAAAAACAATAATGGGTAAACGAACCAAAAAGAGACCACCGATTCAAAGAGTTGAAGCGGATGTAAAAACTGGACTCAATTCTCAACAAGTCAAAGAGAGAGTTGACAATGGTTATGTCAATGTTGTAACAGACAAGAATGACAAGACCTTTTTGCAGATATTGGCTGGAAATACGTTCACTTTCTTCAATGCTATTCTGTTGTCCATAGCACTTGTATTCATCGCATTCATGATTTACCTAAAGGCTATAGGTCATGATGAGATAGTCAATCAGTACTTTGGCTTTTCGAAGTTCATATTTTTGATTCCGGCAATCATGAACGTGACTATGGGTACTTTCCAGGAAGTTAAAAGTGCCAAAGTTATTAAAAAGCTCAGAATAGTCACTGAGACAAAGGGTAAAGTCATAAGAAATGGCGAAGTAGTTCAACTTGATGCAAAAGACATCGTAATTGACGATATCGTTTTATTGAGTGCCGGAGACCAAGCTTCTACAGACATGGTAGTTCTCGAAGGAGAAGTATTCGTTGACGAGTCGATGCTGACAGGCGAATCCGATCATGTCAAAAAGAATGCAGGCGACACGATTCTTTCAGGATCATCAATAATTGTTGGTTCCGCAAAGTGTCGTGCTACTGAAATCGGAAACGATACATATGCAGCTAAGTTGACTCAAAAGGTCAAAGGACAGAGCAGCCACAAATCAGAACTTATGACATCTATCATTAAGATACTGAGATTTTTGACTGTAGCATTGTTCTTCGTAGTAGTAACTGTAATAATTACATTGGTTGTTAAGATATCTCAGACAGGTAATAATCCTGACATATGGAACAATCTGACACTGACGCCAAACGATCCGGTAACATGGGCATTGATTGCCGTTACCAGCGGTTCATTCGGAATAGGAATGATTCCGTCAGGATTGGTTTTGACAACATCAGTTGCGCTTGTTGTTTCCATAGCTCAGCTGACAAAGAAAAAAACACTCATTCAGGAATTGTATTCACTTGAAAACCTTTCAAGGGTTGATGTTATTTGTCTTGATAAGACAGGAACATTGACAGATGGCACAATGAATGTTGTGGATGTCAAAGCATTTGCTCCTATGGAAGAAATACAAAAGTATGCACAGAACATAGTTTTGGCTGCGGGTGACAGAAACTCAACCATGGAAGCTGTTTACCAACGTTTTGGAATTGCAAGTGAGCCTGCATACGTCGAAGATATTCCTTTTTCAAGTGCAAATAAGTATTCCGGAGTTATACTTGCCGATGGCAAAAAAGTTCTCATGGGAGCTCCTGAATACTTGATAGACAAAGAAGACCCAAGATTAGAGTTTTCAACTGAATGTGCTAAGAAGGGCCAGAGAGTCGTAGCTATAACAGTAGATGGTGAACTCAAAGCGTTTATTGCTATTGAAGACCATATCAGAGATACAGCTCCTGACACACTTAAGTTCTTCAGAGAAAACGGCGTTGAAGTTAAAGTTATTTCGGGCGACAACCCGCTTACAGTAAGCAAGATCGCAGAAAACTGCGGAATCAAGCACGCTGACAGATATATATCCCTTGCAGGTGTTTCTCTTGATGAAATTCCTGAAATTGCAGATGAATATACAGTATTTGCAAGAGTATCACCGGAACAGAAAGAGGCGTTGGTAAGAGCTCTTCAGGCTAAGGGCCATAAAGTTGCCATGACAGGTGATGGTGTCAACGATATTCTTGCACTGAGAAAAGCTGATTCCTCAATTACATTCGCCAAAGCCACAGATGCAGCTAAAGCATGCTCTGACGTTGTGCTTTTGGACAATGATTTCTCACATCTCAAAGACGTTGTCGGAGAGGGTAGAAGAGTTATAGGTAACATTCAAAGAACTGCAGTCTTGTATCTGATGAAATCAATAGCAGTATTCATTTTGGGATTTGCATTGATTCCATTGGAAAAAGGACAGTTGTGGTTCTCGGTTGAAAACATGTACATGCTCGAAGCAGCAGTAATAGGTACAGGCGGTTTCTTGATTTCGCTTGAATCTCAGCGGAATCCGATACGAGGGTCGTTTATGAAGATGATAGTCTTACAAGCCCTTGCCGCCGGCATTCTGGCAGCAGTGGCGATATTGACCCCGATTATGCTGAATGTTATTCCTAAGATGCTGAGTGTTGCTCCATTCATTTCAGATGCGAATGTCAAACCAATGATGACCGTCATGATGACAATGGCCGGAATTGTTGTTATATTTGCTAAGTGTATTCCGTTCAACAAATACAGGATTGCCACACTTATTGCTTTGGTATTTGTAGCTTCCACGCTCGGATTTATGTTCCCTAGTGCGTATATAGGCGGACATACAATCGGTTCAGATATGCTCGCTTACGATGCTGCTGCAGGCCAGTCCATTTTTGACTCCAGATTGTTCCATGAAATGTTCCAGCCTTGGAATTCTCCTTACGTACAAGGTGTAGTCGGAGATTATAACAACTTCGTTGTATTGAGAATCTTCTTGTACATCGCTATTCCGGTTTTCATTCTTGTAATGTTTGCTTTGGAAAACTTTGTAAGAAAAGATTACGGAAAAGATGTTCATTTGCACAGAGCATTCAGAATAGGCAGAAGAATGATGCTTACAGCAGGTATAGTTCTCGTTTTGAGAGCACTCCTTTGCGGATTTGAATTGTTCTTCCAGAATAAATCCATACTAAATATTCCAGGTGTTCTGGGAACGATAATAAACATTGTTTGTCTTATATCTTTGCTTGTAATCGGATATTTTGGATACAAACTATGGAAAGATCCGACAAAGACAAACATCAGGATTGCAGCTGGCATGGGTATAGGACTGGTTGTCTTGAGCGTTCTTGAAATTGTTATTTCTGGCGGAGTACTTACAGAAACATTAGTTCTTTACCGTTTCGACCAAACAATAATCTGGATAATAACAGCATTGTACTTAGTAGGCTCAATCATAGTAAGAGCTAACTATAAGTTGGGATTGTTAAAGCCAAGAGACAAATAAAAAACAAAAATGAGATGGCGGAGCCGATTTGGCTCCGCCATTTAAATTCTTTTTTTCACTGAATGATTATTGTTCTGTCGGTGTGTCTGTTTTAACAAGTTCAGTTACTGATGTTGCAAGCCCTGCGAGTGACTGAATGTTGCTCGGAATAATAATCTTAGTTGCTTTTCCGTCGGCAGCTTTAGCAAATGCTTCAAGGCTCTTGATAGCGATAACGCCTTCATTTGGACTTGATTCATTGAGTTTTCTGATACCTTCAGCTGTAGCTGTCTGAACTTGGAGAATAGCTTCTGCTTCACCTTCAGCTTTTCTGATTCTTGATTCTTTTTCAGCTTCTGCCAAAAGAATCTGTTTTTGTTTCTGAGCTTCAGCATCAAGAATCATTGCCTGTTTCTTACCTTCTGCAACAAGGATTGTTGAATTCTTTTCACCTTCTGCACGCAAGATTTGTTCACGGCGTTCACGTTCAGCCTTCATCTGTTTTTCCATGGCATCCTGAATTTCTCTAGGAGGCATGATGTTCTTAAGTTCGACTCTGTTGACTTTGATTCCCCAAGGGTCTGTTGCTTCATCAAGAATTGAACGTAATTTTGTGTTGATAATATCTCTTGATGTAAGAGTTCCGTCGAGTTCAAGTTCACCTATGATGTTACGAAGAGTAGTAGCTGTTAAGTTTTCAATGGCAGCCATCGGATTTTCAACTCCGTATGCATAAAGCTTACAGTCTGTAATCTGGAAGAAAACAACTGTGTCGATCTGCATCTTTACGTTATCTTTTGTGATAACTGCCTGTGGCTCAAAGTCCGCGACTTTCTCCATCAAAGAAACTTTCTTTGCTATCTTGTCAATAAAAGGAACCTTGAAATGAAGTCCTGTGTTCCATGTTGCGTGATATGCTCCGAGACGTTCAACTACATAAGCGTGAGCCTGCGGAACAATGTGTACATTAGTTATAATGAAAACAAATATTACAACTGCGAGAGCTACCAAAAAAATGATCAAACCTACATCCATAATACTATACCTCCTAATCTTCTTTTACCTTTTCAAGAATGAGTTTAACTCCGCGTATTTCCTTAACGACGGCAATTTCTCCTTCTTCAAAAGTGGTTTTTTCATCACTTGATCTAGCCGTCCATACTCTGCCATCTATTTTACAGGCTCCGGCCCCGGCTATGTTGTCTATCCGGTCAGTGACAACGGCTTTTTTCCCAATTACTGAATCAGCATTTGTGTGAACAAATCTTTTCTTGCGCACAATAGGCATTAAGAAAATCAAGCACAAAACAGACAAAGCTAAAAATGCTGTTATCTGAGCCCACAAAGGTAATCCGACTAATGAGAAAATTGTAGCCGTAATTGCTCCTGGGATAAACCAAATGGTTACAAGTGTTACTGTGATTGCTTCAAAAATGATTGAAAATACTGTTATTCCAATCCACACCCAAGTATTTACGCTCATAATGCCACCTCCTTTTGACTTTTTCTGTAACAATTATATCACGCGGTAATATGGTAGTAAAGAAAAATCGGTTCGAATCCGACCGATTTCGGACGAATAATGAAATGATGAAATCCTTGCTATAGTCAACTGATATTGCTATAATTATTATAAGATTAAATATATGTCATAGTTAAAAAGAAGGTATTTTTATGAAGAAGTTGATTTCCATAATATTTGCTTTAATACTGGTAATAGCAATGGTGTCTTGTCAGGGTCCACAAAGTGTTCCGACAGAAACACTTCCTGGAACAACCGACAGCAATTCCGCAGAAACTGAGATTACAACAACAGCGACTGAAACAACAACTTCAGAAGAGATAACAACAACTGTAGAAACCACTACAAAAGAAGATGTTACCACAAGTGAAGAAATAGAAAGAAGAGTTGAGGGAGTATGGAGGGCGGTACAAGTTGAACTGCTTGAATCACACTCATTCTATAACGTAAAAGATGAAGACATCATGATTAGTATAGAAAATGATAGTCTGAGTTTCGGTTCCTCAGAAGATATAAAACAGCAATACAGGAGAATGGGATCAATTGAACAAACCCAAGAAGATGTAAATGCTTATATAGTAAGCATGTTCAGTCTGGCTACCGGTCGATCACTTTCTGCTACATATAAATTCAGGTTCTATCAAGATAGTTCCAGAGTAGTATATATGGAGATGGAATTGTTGGATCTCAAAGGGGATCCGACCATGTTCGGTTTTGCCAGTTACCTGGGCTTGCCACATAAAATAACATTTGTTGAAAGCGGTTTTGCCAAAGCAGACCAGAATCACGACCCGGAATTGTTCAGAAGCTCTGACACAACTTGGATTGCGATGCTCAATGTGAAGGAAAGAATTAAATTCACATATGGAGACAACTTTGTTGTGTATATAAACAACACTAACGTCGGAGTATGGAGCACAACTACAATTGACGGAGATAAAGTGGTCATAATATCTTGTTATGACGGAACAACAAGACAGGGAAGATACAACGTTGGTACAAATGCAATGACCATAACATGGGATGGAGAAGATTTCCCAACAAATTACATGGTAGAACAACTTCTTTACGATTATTGACACAAAAACAAACCGGAGGATAGCTATGCTAATTAAAAGAAAGATAGCTGAAGGTATCAATCTTAACTATATTGAAGATAAAAGATTCAAAGTCAACAGGGTAAGCATAAAGTTTTTATTGCCTTTGCAGACTAGCAAAAACTCTTCCAGATCTTTGATCTTTCCTGTTATCATACGAGGAACGGAGAATTATCCGACTGAAAAGGATATCAGTATTGAACTTGAAAACCTATATTGTAGTTCAGTAAATTCTTCATATTCAAGACAGGGTAATATTTCGGTTCAAACACTAAATGTGTCATTTCTGAGAAAAAAATATATACAGGATGATACTGACGTGGAGTCAGGAGTTCTGAAATTGGTGGAAGATGTTTTGGTTCATCCTCTGACAGAAAACGGTACTTTTAAATGCAAGAATGTTGAAATAGAAAAAAGTCATTTAGCAGATTCTGTAAGAGCTGAAATAAACAATAAAGGAAAATATGCAATAAACCAGTGCGTAAGGAATATGATGAGTGATGATCCGTTTGGATACCCTATAAACGGAACGGTCGATGATATAGAGAAAGTTACGCCAAAAGATGTATATGAAGAATACCAATCCATGCTCAGAACAGCAAAGATTGAAATCTTTATCTCAGGCGATGTAGAAATGGAAAAGTATGCAGACTTTTTCAAAAACATTTTTACTGCAATTGACAGAAATTGTTGTCAAGATTTAGAACCTCTTCCCGTAAAAACGCATGTGGGAGAAGTAAAAAGAATAAGAGAAAAAGACAATGTTGTTCAAGGCAAGATGGTTATTGGATTCAGAGCATTCTGCAGCAATGAAGACAGTCTTGATGATATTATTCCTTTCCTTGTAGGACTAAATGTGTTTGGATCAGGCTCAACAAACAAATTGTTTGACAATGTTCGTGAAAAGATGAGTTTGTGCTATTATTGTTCTGCTTTATTTATTGCGGACAAAGGATTGATGATTGTTCAGTCCGGAGTGGCAAAAGAAAACGAAGAAAAAGCATTCAAAGCAATAATTGAACAATTGGAAAAAATGAAAAACGGAGATATAGAAGAAAAGGAAATAGAGAATGCAAAATCCGATTCTATATCTGAAATTGTTGCCATTTTCGATTATTCAAAGAGCATAATAGCCTGGAATTATGAAAAAATGTTCTATTCCAAACCTTTGGATCCCGATGAATACATTGATAGAATAAAAAAGGTAACTAAAGAACAGATATCTGACAAATTCAAAAAAGTCGAACTTGATACTTACTACTTCCTTTGCGGGGGTGATGATTGATGAGTGATTACAGAGTATTAAAATACCCATCTATAGATGAGCAGATTATCTGTGCCAAGCATAAAAGCGGTTTGCAGGTCAGGTTGATTCCTAAAAAACTGAGCTCGGGATGCGCAGTTTTCGGTACAAGATATGGAGGCAAGGACAATTGCTTCAAACTATCTGGCGAAAAGGAATTCACTGAGATGCCGGCAGGTGTTGCCCACTATCTGGAACACAAAATGTTCGAAAACGAAGATGGAGAAGATACATTTGCTAAGTTTGCCAAGTACGGCACATATGCTAATGCGTATACAAGTTCCAATGTAACTTGTTACCATTTTACTTCAACGACTCATTTCCTCGACAACCTGCGCATTTTGCTGGACTTCGTCTCACACCCTTACTACACAAAAGAAAATGTAGAAAAAGAACAGGGAATCATAGGTCAGGAAATAAGGATGGGAGATGACAACCCGGGAAGAGCACTTTATTACATGCTTCTAAATTCTTTGTACGAGAACAACCCTGTGAAGACAAATGTTGTCGGAACAGTAGAATCCATAGCAAGAATAACGCCTGAACTCCTTTACAAATGCTATAACACGTTTTACAATTTGTCTAACATGAGATTGTGTGTTTCAGCAGACATCACAATGGATGAAGTATTAGGTGTTTGCGACGAAATTCTGTCGGTTCAGCCGGAAAACGAAATAATCCGGAAACCTTTCGAAGAAAAAGACGAAGTAAATGTTAAATATTCCGAAAAGGAGATGTCAGTTTCCAAGCCCATTTTTATTGTCGGGATCAAAGACAATAAGATATTGAGTGATGGAAATGAAAGAATGAAGAGAAGTATGGTCAGTGATATTTTGACTACAATTCTTTTCGGTCCTTCAAGTGATTTTTCAAACGAAGTGTACGAAAGCGGCCTTGTTAACGATTTCGGATACGGAAATAACTCAGCTGACACATATTCTTTCTGTGAAATTAACGGAGAGAGCGATGAGCCTGAAAAAGCATATGAGAAATTTTTGAATTGCATCAAAAATGCAAAGAGCATAATAAAACCCGAAGATTTCAAGAGATGTAAAAACTCGACAATCGCTTCATATATAAAAGCTTGCGACGGAGTGGGCATTGCTCAAGCAGAGTTCAATACGGCTATTTTCGGCACAGAAGTATTTGATATTTTGGATTTAGTTAAAAATGTGACATTTGATGATGTAATAGAATTGTCTGAAGAATTGTTCGATGAAAAATTCATTTCATTGAATGTAGTTAAACCAATTAACGGAGAGAATAAAAAATGAATTCAATGTTAGTAGCATCAAAAACATTATATGATGTTTCAAAAGTTTCATTCCCGGGACTCGGGATCGGCGAATTTACAGTGAATAATGTCGCATTCACATTGTTTGGACACGATGTGATGTGGTATGGTGTACTGATTTGTTTAGGTATTATTTTGGCTGTAGTTTATGTCGGATACAGAGCAAAACAAGTAGGAATAAGATTTGATGATGTCCTTGATTATACTTTGTTTGCTGTGCCTATCTCGATTATAGGTGCAAGATTGTATTATGTCATATTCTACGGAAATTACACTTCCTTTTTGGATATAATTGCTGTCTGGAACGGCGGTCTGGCTATATACGGCGGCATCATATTCGGTCTTATTACAGTTGTGGTTGTATCAAAAGTTAAAAAGCAGAATTTCTTTAAACTGTTTGACTGCATAGCACCTGCTGTAATGTTTGCTCAGGCAGTAGGCAGATGGGGCAATTTCATGAATGGTGAAGCATTCGGAAGCATGGTAACAAAAAGCAGTCCGTTGTACTTCATAAGAATGGGACTTGAAAACAGCATAACCCTTTCAACTTTCCATCAGGAGGGAATGGTTTATGTTCACCCGACATTCCTCTATGAATCACTTTGGAACGTTATAGGATTTATTCTAATTAATTTGTTCTTCAAGAAGAAAAAGTATCATGGACAGATTCTTTTGGCATATTTGGGATGGTATGGTCTGGGAAGAACATTCATAGAAATGTTGAGAACAGATTCTTTGTATATCGGTTCATCATCTATCAGAGTATCTTCACTCGTCGGAGCAATATGTGTAGTAATAATTGTTCCGCTCCTCATAATACTTAACATAGAATTCAACAAGAGAAGAGACAGAGGCGAAATACCAAGTTGGTATGTTCCTGACATGTTGTATCTGATGGGAATAGGCAAGAGAGTCAGCGATAAAGATATGCCTATTGAAGAAAAAGTAGATAAACAAGATGAAAAAGACGAAATGAAATCTGAAAATGTCAAGGCTACAGATATAGAGTTTGAAGACACAATTGACACAAATACAAACGATTATGATGTTAAGATATTAGTCGACAATTCCATTGTTCAATCAATTGCGCCTGATGACAATACAAGCAAAGAAAAAAATAATGAAACTGATGTTCAGCAAGAATCCGGCATAGAGGAAATCAGCCCAGAAGAGGAACCAAAAAGAGAAGAAGGTCAGGAAGATAAAAATGAGCACAATAATTGACGGAAAAGAAACATCTGCTCAGATCAGAAAAGAATATGCTGAAGAAGTAAAAGAATTGGCCAAAAAAGGCATAGTGCCCGGACTTGCGGTAATTATAGTAGGTAATGATCCCGCTTCGGCAGTATATGTCAGAAACAAGGGAAAAGCATGCCAGGAAATAGGTATTCATTCCGAAATCATTGAAATGCCCGAAGATACACCTGAACAGAAACTCATAGAAGAGATTCAGAAGTTGAATGAAAGAAAAGACATTGACGGCATTCTTGTTCAGTTGCCTCTTCCAAAGCACATTAACCCCAGCGCTGTAGTTGACAGTATTTCTCCCCAAAAAGATGTCGATGCTTTTTCTGAAGTAAATGTTGGAAAGATTATGCTCGGAAGACAAAGTTTTGTACCTTGTACTCCCGCCGGAATTATGGAATTGTTGAAAAGATACAACATTGATATAACCGGCAAGAATTGTGTAGTTGTAGGCAGAAGTGACATTGTTGGAAAACCGATGGCAATGCTTTTGATGCAACAAGACGGAACTGTTACAGTTTGCCATTCAAAAACTCAAAACCTGTCAGAATATACTAAGAGAGCAGACATTCTGGTCGTCGCAATTAAAAAGCCAAGATATGTCAAGGCAAATATGGTAAAAGAAGGCGCAGTTGTCATTGACGTAGGCATTAACAGGTTTGAAAACGGCAAGTTGACCGGAGATGTTGATTTTGATGAAGTAAGTAAAGTTGCTTCATACATCACACCTGTTCCTGGAGGTGTTGGACCAATGACAATAACAATGCTTTTAAAAAACACTATAACAGCTGCAAGACAAAATAGGGAAAACAATTAACACAAGGAATTGCGATATTATGAGAGCATATTTTGCCGGGGGATGTTTTTGGTGTGTCACACCTATTTTCAAGATATACGGAGTAGACAAAGTGACTAGCGGATATTCCGGAGGAGAAGAAATTAACCCTTCATACGAAGATGTAAAAAAGCAGAAGACGGGACACCGCGAAACAATTATGCTGGAATATGACCCTTCGGTTGTGAGTTATGAAAAACTACTGGAAATATTCCTTGACAATGTAGATCCATTTGATGTGGAAGGCCAATTCATCGACAAAGGACACTCATACACTCTTGCAGTGTATTATTCTTCAGAGAAGGAAAAAGAAATTGCTGAAAAGCAGATTCAGAAAATCCAAAAAGAAACCGGTAGAGAAGTATTCATAGCATTGGAACCATTTAAGAGTTTCTATGCTGCTGAAGATTATCACCAGGATTATTATTTGAAGAATCCAAATGAATTTGAAAAAGAACTTGAAGAATCAGGAAGAAAAGAATTCTTTTCAAACAAGAAATAACACCTCAACTAGTTTTGGTACTTGACTATATAAGAACACCACCGATGCGGTGGTGTTCTTGGCTTATTGCTTTTCTGTTTTTGTCTTGTCTTTTTTTACAAGTTTTTTGAAGAATAATACGGCAAAAGGCATAGTTATAGGGAATGCCAGAACAAGAGAAACCGGGAATGCTTCCTGGATGCCGGATAGGCCTCTTAAATCGGAAAGAATGAGCAGTGCCGGTATGAACAATATCCCATTTCGGAGTGCTGACAAAAATGCTGCGCCAAGTCTTTTGCCGGTGCTTTGATAGAGCATTTCGGTAGCCATACAAGGTGGCAAAAGAATATGTGCCAGTGATTGAAGCCTAAGTGCCCTTGAGCCTATTTCTATTACTTGCGGATCGTCTCTGAAAAGACCTATTAACTGGTTTGAAAAAATGTATAAAAGAATGCAGCCTACTATTATGAATGATTCAGATACTATGAGTGTGAAACGGAATCCTTTTCGTACTCTGTCAAAGTTTTCAGCTCCATAGTTGTATGCAGCTACCGGCTGGAATCCTTGGCCTACACCTAGTGCGATCGAGAATGCAAAGAAAATAATTCTGGATACAATACTCATTGCTGCGACAGCAGCGTCTCCGTAAATTGCGCATTGCGAGTTCAGTAGTATTGTTGTATAGCTCGTGAGAACCTGCCTTAAAAAACTAGGAAACCCGGTAGCCATGATATTTAGATACACAATGGGATTAGCTTTGGCCAATCTCTTGAAACTGATGACTGAACTTGATCGTTTGAAAATGAACATTGATATAAGGATAGACCAGCTTACAAATTGACTTAAAGCTGTGGATAAACCGGCGCCTGCTATGCCCATATTCATGCCGAACATGAATATGGGGTCTCCAACAATATTCAAAATTGCTCCTGCCATGAGGCCAATCATTCCCAGATTTGCTTTTCCTTCATATCTTAAAATGTTGTTCAGGGTCAAACTGCTGCTCATGAAAGGAGAAGCGACAAGAATATACCCTACATATGTTTTTGCATAAGGTGCTATGGTCTCTGTGCTGCCCAGTATCATTACTATTTCGTCGAGCCAAATGAATCCAATAATTGAAATAATGATTCCGAAAAAGAAAGAACCGAAAAAACCTGCAGTTGCAGTGATGTTTGCATTTTCATTATCTCTTTTTCCGAGTGAGCGTGAAATAATGCTTCCGGCACCTTGTCCAAACATGAATCCAATCGCTTGGATTATGGACATGAATCCGAATACTATACCAACAGCACCGCTTGCACTTGTGCCTAATTTTCCGACAAATGCCGTGTCAACCAAGTTATATATATTTGTAACCAGCATTGAAATAATGCTGGGAATGGAAAGCGTTATAATAAGTTTGGGGATTGGTGTATCAGCTAACTTGTTAAAGCTTTTTACTTTAGTACTATCATCCATGATTGCATACTTTCCGTGAAAAGAATTACCGTAATATTGTAAAATATAAGAGAGAAAAATTCAAGAAAAGAATATGTCAAATACAAGAAAAGAATATGTCAAATACGTTTGACATATCTAATAAGTGATGATATACTAGAACAGACGCGGGTGTGGCGGAATGGCAGACGCGCTAGACTTAGGATCTAGTGGGCTTCCCGTGCAGGTTCAAGTCCTGTCACCCGCACCATATTGAAACAATAGCTTTGATACTTGGTATCAAGGCTTTTTTGTTTTTACATTTAACCATTTGTTATGTATTAATAAAGATAACTTGCAAATGTAAGAAAAGTAAGATATAATTGGAAAAGTAAGATATATATTTGGAGGAATATAAATGAAAGACATAAAAGAAGATAGGTTTATAGTTAGTGTCAAGGTTGGCCCTAAATCCCAAATTACAATACCCGCTGCAGCAAGAAAAATGTTTGATATAAAAGAAGGCGACACTTTAATGGTGATGGGTGATAAGGAAAAGGGAATCGCGCTAATTAAGGATGATGTATTCTATCAGTTGATGGGAGGAATGTTCAAAAATGAAAACGGCGATAAAAATCAGTGATCTTACTAAACAATACAAAGATGTCACAGCAGTTGATAAATTAAATCTAGAAATATATGAAGGTGAATTGTTTTCTTTACTAGGTGTAAATGGAGCAGGGAAGACAACAACTATAAAAATGCTAGCAACACTTGTGAAACCAACAAGTGGTGATGCTGATATTTTTAATTATTCGATATTGAAAGATGAAGAAGCAATTAAAGAGATTATCGATATTTCCATGCAAGAGACTGCAATTGCAAGAAAACTAACAGTTGAGGAAAATATTGAGTTTTATGGTAAATTATCTGGACTAGATAAATTAGAATTAAACGAAACAAAAAAAGCTATTTATGAATCATTCGGATTTGATAAAATTGCCAAAAAGCAGGCTTCAAAATTATCTGGTGGCTGGCAAAGAAAATTATCAATTGCATTAGCTTTGATTTCCAAACCAAAAATTTTATTTTTGGATGAACCAACATTAGGACTTGATGTAATAGCTAGAAGAGAATTATGGAAAACCATAAATGAATTAAAAGGAAAGATGACAATAATCCTGACTACTCATTATATGGAAGAGGCGGAAGCATTATCTGATAGAATTGGCATAATGAAGGATGGAGAACTGTTGTTTGTTGGCACTAAAGAAGAATTATTTAGTAAAACAGGCAAAACAAATGTAGAGGATTCTTTTATTGAAATAGTTTCTGGAGGTGAAATATAATGAAAAAATCATTATCCAGAATTATCACTTTAACAAAAAGAGATTTCAAGGAAATATTAAGGGATCCACTATCATTAATATTTACCTTGGGAATGCCTTTGTTTATGGAAATACTGTTTTATCTGATATTCCATAAATTAACACCTCAATTTGAGATGAAGTATTTGGCTCCGGG